>Ga0307488_10003761_pt1 | contig 12648 bp, 10 predicted proteins | sample SB02metaG_FD_202248 | JGI IMG/M metagenome (GOLD analysis project Ga0307488, IMG submission 202248) | Sea-ice brine microbial communities from Beaufort Sea near Barrow, Alaska, United States - SB 0.2 | ecosystem: Environmental > Aquatic > Marine > Coastal | place: USA: Alaska | collected...
AGACATAAAATAAGACTGGAAAATCTAGTTTAAATCTTTAGACTCTCGCCCTGCAATCAATTAACGTGTTGTTTGTCGTTTCATAAAGCACCCGTAGCTCAGCTGGATAGAGTATCGGCCTCCGAAGCCGAGGGTCGCGCGTTCGAATCGCGCCGGGTGCACCACTTTTAAAAGCCTTTAATCCATAGTGGTTACCAACTCAATTTAAGTTGTGACCAAAGTAAAAATTATCCAACTTATTTAGCCCACTTTTATCTCATACTCATATTGCCGAACTATTAGTCGTTTTCATTTCAAACAGGTCGTTCGCAGCAAACAGGAGTCGCTCTTAATATTTTTATTTGACAGCGTTTGTTTGAATTCTATTAGCGCATTCCTAAGCCAATAACATCTATTGAAATATCCTATTGTTAGTCAGTAATTTCCAATAAGTCACTGACATCACACTCCAAATATTTACAAAGTATTTTAAGCGTCTCAAAATCAATGCGAGAAGTTGTTTCATGGAAAAGCCGGTTCACATTACTTGTATTGATTCCAGTGTCTCTAGGGAATTAAAAACTCTCTTTTCAGTCGTAGGGGATTATGTATAACTCAAGCTTATTTGACAACTTCAGTATTGTCCAAGCGAATAAAATCTGACACTCGCACAATTGACGAACGTCCCGGAGACCCAGTCTTGCTAAAAGACATGCGCAAGTTTTCGATGCAAATGATTGGGATACCTATGTGTATTGGAGGACCAAGTCTTGGCTAGTATTGGAGTAAGGAAAGAGACGGGGAAACCGCAAATCACATCTTTTAAATGTTATCAGAGACGTGAATTAAGGTAAGCGTCTTATAAACACCATTTAGAGTTTTGTCATGTTCCGTGACAGGAGATGATTGATGTTGCCCCGATTGCAGGGTGAGAATTTCACTCTGCAGATAGTTGAGGCAGTCGCAAGACCGCAAGATACTTGCCTTGGCTGTTTATACCGAAAAAAACTATGTAGATTCGCCTTCTTTTGATCCTTCAATATAACAATATTTGCATCTATTGGCACAACAAGTGGTAATGGATAAATGGTTTATGGTTTAGAACTATTAGCCCAAAACGGACAGTTAAGGCTAGGCCTAATTATTTCATCAGTGATCCGGGAAGCCACCACCTAATATACCTACATATAGTTGACATCAAAAAACAGGCAATCCATATTGGTTAATAAGGATCAGTTTAGATGGAATATAATATTGGAAAATGACAAAAGGCGTATCTCTTTTTCACCGCAGAACGCTATTTTGTGGTATTCAGTTATAGCAGGTGTATTTTCAGCATGTTTTATTGCATTTGTTGTGTTGTATATCGAGACACAAGAGCGAGCACATATTGACCGAGTAACACAAAGTACTGCAGATGGAATTAGAACATTACTTGAAGAAGATATTTACAGGCGGATGGAATCGCTAACCGAATTTGCTAAATTGTCTGAAACTTCTAATATTATGTCAGATAACGAATGGGATCTGCTCAGCAAGGCTTTGTATTATTCTAAGCAGGGATACCATTCAATTGTTTGGGTGGATAGTTCATTTCACGTCCTCAGAAGAATGCCGATTGAAGGGAGTAAAACAGCGATAGATTTTGATTTGGCCTCACAGCCCATAGCGCTACTAGCCAAATTAAAATATCAACAACAAAACAGTAAAGTGATAACGGTTCCACTGAATTCAATTAATGGGAACCGAGGATTAGGGATTTACGTTCCAGTCTTGAACAAAACACTAACCAGTAAAGAAGTAGAAGGTTTCATCGTCAATGTGCTTCTTTTTGACCCCTATATTAAATCTGTATTACCTGCCTATTTACTAGCAGAGTATAAGCTCACTTTATTTATTGACGATCAAAAAGTCTATTCAGACCAAACTAAACACTCACCGATTTCAGGGACATGGGACAGGCAAGCCGCTTTTGAAATACTGGGTCAGAGATGGCAGGTTAATCTTGTGCCTAACAATGAATTTCGCCCCTTTATACTCTTCAGAATGTTCAGTCTTTTAATTGTGCTTGGCATTTTATTGAGCATTTTTATCACCCTAGCAGTCTATACATTAATGTCTGCACGCAATAAAACAAAACTAGCTAAAGATGACCGCAAAAAAACAGAACAACTACTCAAAAATCTTCCGGGGATGGCTTATCAAGCTTTTAATAGAACTAACCGGCCCATGATATTCGTTAGTGAGGGATGTATGCTTTTGACAGGGCACTCAAAAAAACAATTCGAGAAACACAACATATTATGGGGCAAACTAATTCACCCCAGTGACTATGAACGGGTACGCCAAACCATTAACCAAGCCCTAAAAACAAAGTACCTTTTTGAACTGGAATATCGCATTATAACCAAAGACAATGATGTCCGCTTAGTATGGGAAAGGGGAGAGCCAGTAAGTTCTATTGTAAATGACGAGTTCATAATTGAAGGTTTTATTACGGATATCACCTCTATTAAGCAGGCTGAAGTCGATCTGCTTCAAAGTTACGCATTTTCTCAAGCAATAGTTAACTCCGTGGTCGACGCCGTTATTACTATTAATAATAAGGGACTGATCCTAAGCTTTAATGATGCGGCACAAAAGATGTTTGGCTATACCTTTAGTGAAGTAAAAGATAAAAACGTAAAAACTCTAATACCACAAACCTATAACGTTCATCACGACCAGTATTTAGCCCAATATAAAAGAACCAAAAAAACCCATATTATTGGAACCGGTCGAGAACTTTTGGCCAAGCGCAAAGATGGCACAACGTTTCCCATTCACCTATCTGTCAGTGAAATTCCCAACCATGAGGAGAAAATGTATGTTGAGCTGATTCGAGATATTACCCAACAACGAGTATTAGAAGACGAAGCCAATTCGCATATCGAACAAATGGCTCACGCAGACAGGCTAAATGCGCTGGGTGAAATGGCCGCGGGTATTGCACATGAAATCAATCAGCCCTTAACTGCTATTTCACTATTTTCTCAAACCGCTAGAAACTTCTGCGAAATAGGAAAATTTGAAAGACTCCCAGAGTTATTTGATAAGATAAGTCAACAATCTCTTCGTGCAGGCTCTGTGCTTGAACGTGTGCAGATGATGACAAGACAGGGAGACCGGTCTAAAGAAGTACTTGATAGCACTATATTGATTGATGAAGTGAAAAAACTAGCTGAGTCAGAGGCTAGGTTGCGCGATATCAACATACGGGTTCTTCCTTGCCATCAGCAAACGAATGTATTTGTTGATCGCGTACAAATACAGCAAGTTATCCTCAATTTACTGCGTAATGGCATGGAGGCAATGCAGTCGATAGCTTGCAGAAATGGCGCATTAATAAAACTTCAAATAAAAATTAATGCTGATAATTATATTAAAATATTAGTAGTAGATACGGGCTGTGGAATTCCTAAATCGATGATTGACAATTTGTTTACACCATTCTCGACCACTAAAAAGAATGGCACAGGTATTGGACTTTCAATTTCTAAAAGCATAGTAGAAGAGCATGGTGGCCACATTCACTTTTCTAAAAATAAACCGGCAGGAGCTATTTTTTACTTTACCTTGCCAATACATGAAGGAGGGAGCCCCAATGACAAATAAACAGACGGTTTTTATAATTGATGATGATAAAGGTATCCGTGATGGATTGGAAATGCTACTTGAATCAATTGGCCTAGAGTCGCGGAGTTTCGCTTCAGGTAGCGCATTTTTAGACGTATATGATGCTAAAATGACAGGGTGTTTGATTTTAGACATACGCATGCCCAAAATGAGTGGATTAGAAGTTCAACGCAAACTTAAAAAGCTTAGTTGCTTAATACCTATCATTTTTATCACTGGCCATGGGGATATCCCCATGGCTGTAGAGGCTATGCGGCTAGGGGCAATTGACTTCATTCGTAAACCATTTAATGAACAGGATTTGATTGACCGCATCAATGAAGCGCTTGAAATGGATGAAAAAGTAATCGACGAACACAATAGTAAAAGTAAAGTCGATTCGTTATCAGCTCGTGAATACGAAGTGTTTGAACGAGTAGCGGATGGTTCTATGAACAAAGTAATTGCAGCAGATCTTGGTATCAGCGAGCGCACTGTTGAAGTACATCGTTCTCATGTTATGGAGAAGCTAAAAGTTAGAACACTTGCAGAATTAGTCAGGATTAAGATTATTTATGAGCAACTAAATTAGTTTTTTGCATTATGGCAATCGCATGAAACTTCTATTCAAAAATCAAGCTACTAGTATATCGTATTTTCAGAATTATCAACATTCAGTGAAAGGTAATTTTGGAATGAACATGCTGATTTTCTGTACAAAATTCCTCGCCTTTAGTTAAACAAAGAGACCATCTAAGTTTGGGAGTGGTGGACTCAAAAAAGTGAGAAGTTTTTATTTTGAGAAATTCTATAAATTTAGCCACCTTCATGTTGACTTAAAACGGAAGTCACAAATATTAGGGGTTTCCTCATATTGATGCTCTCTAGTTAGGGGTATCCACAATAGAAGCAATCAGACAAAAATGAGAACCTAACAATAATTCCATTTGCGTGTGGCTGACTTAATAAATCTTAACCTTCGCTTTTTATACTACCTCGCAATAACTGAAAGTAGGAGTAGCTTGATGTCGACACTGAACTGGATAATTGTCAGTGGAGTATTGATGAGTTCAATAGCACTGGTAGGCAGTTTAACGTTGCTACTGATCCCATCGACCCTTGAAAAAGTGCTAAAACCTTTAGTAGCGTTTGCCGCAGGTTCGCTTCTTGGTGGAGCGTTTTTTCATTTGATCCCAAGCGCCCTTAAAGCCAATCTCAGCATTATGACTATTGGCATATTAATCGGTTGTGGATTTACAGCTATTTTAGTCCTTGAGCGATTTTTTTATTGGCATCATAATCATCAACTGCCAATTAAGCGCAAGGAGCCTTTGACATACCTGATTCTAGTCGGTGATGGGCTCCACAATTTTTTGGGCGGTGTGGCAATAGCCGGTGCGTTTATAATAGATATTCGTTTAGGCATTGTTTGTTGGTTTGTAGCCGCAGCACATGAGGTGGCGCAAGAGTTAGGAGATTTTGCTGTGTTAATACATGGTGGCTGGTCCAAGCTTTCAGTACTACTTTTCAATTTTCTATCAGGGCTAACTTTTTTATTTGGGGGATTAATTGCCTATATATTATCGTTTCAATTCGATGTTTCTTGGCTTATTCCCTTTGCAGCGGGCAATTTTATTTATATTGGTGCGGCAGATTTAATCCCGCAAATGAGCAAAGATACAGATATCAATCTAAAAAGTAGGGTGGTGACTATAGCAGCATTTATATCAGGTATTTACTTGTTGGTATTGGTAATGCCCTAATTATGATCTGGCATGTAAGCTAATTTTTCACCCTGATCTAGTACAAGGCCTATTCACTAATTAGGCATCTTTCAAGTGGGTGGTGTCATCTAAATAGAGAACAGGGTGAATTTGTCGAGTTATTACCTGCATCACAACACTGCTTACTTCAGAAGTTTTTGCTTGAATAGCTGTAATTCAAGCTTACGCTGTTCATCACTAATCGGATAATTCATATTCAAGGCCTTCAATGTTTTATGCATGATTTTGGCAACAATTAAGCGTGCATTTTTTTTATCATCGGCCGGCACAACATACCAAGGGTTATTGCTGGTGCTTGTTGCTCGTAAACACTCTTGATAAGCGTTTTGATATTCTGGCCAAAACTTTCTTTCTTGAATATCCGCATCAGTAAACTTCCAGTTTTTGTCTGGATTATCAATGCGTGCAATAAAGCGTGATTGCTGTTCATCCTGCGAAAGGTGTAAAAATATCTTTATAATGCGAGTACCGCCGTTATATAAGTGTCTTTCTAAATTATTGATTGAACGAAAACGCTCTTCCCATAAGTCGTTTTTATCCAGATTGTCCACTGGAATTTTCTGAGCTTCGAGTATTTCAGGGTGCACTCGCACTATCAATACTTCTTCATAGTACGACCGATTGAATATGCCAATACGCCCTCGTTCAGGCAATGCTTGGTTGGTTCGCCATAAAAAATCATGTTCTAATTCAACCGCGCTAGGATGTTTAAAGCTGGTGACTTGACATCCCTGAGGGTTAATCCCAGACATAACATGACGAATAACACCATCTTTACCGGCCGCATCCATTGCTTGGAATATCACTAGAAGGGAATACCTGTTAGACCCATACAATAACTGTTGTAGCTTACTTAATTTTTTAACCTGCTTTTGAAGCTTTTTTTTATAATGTTTCTTTGAATGATAAAGAGGGGCGATGTTGGTAGGGCATTCGTTAAGTGTATATTTTTCGGTGTTTTTCGCATTTTGCATCTTAAAACCATTTGTTTTTATGCTCACGTTTATCTCCATAAAAAAGTATTGATACACAGCCTCTTTGTGCACCCAAACTCTAATAGTGAGTGCATGATATTTTTGGATTAACCTAAGAAGTTTTATTCCATCTGCAGTGTTAACTTCTCCAAAGAAGTCACCACGATACTCCTTTATACAACAAAAGTTTTCGATTATTCAGAATACGAAAGCTGAATTAATTTAATTATTTATACCCGTTAGTTAAGAATAAACCCTAAGTGTTATCCCTTACATACCTATTCAATTAATTACTCTACGCTTATATAACAGTCTTTTGCATTAACGTAATTGGCAAGAAATAAGAGGCCATGATGAAAATCCCAAATGATGATAAGAACACACTCATAAACCGATTTCTAGTTTGTAAAAAAAGAGAACTTCATGTCACCACAAAATGAAAGTAAAAGTGGCCCCCCCGATTTAGATAAAGTAGCGAGTGAAATGTTACATAAATATAAGATGTTGTCGGGTGGTAAGTTTAAAACTGGTGTATCAGTTTTAATCTTGGTGCTGTTGAGTATAACTGCCTACACCTCTTTATACACAGTGCCTAGTGATTCTGTTGCTGTGGTCTTAAGATTTGGTAAGTTCCAAGAAGTTTTGCGACCAGGCTTACACTTAAAAGTGCCATTAGGAATTGATCGCGTCAATATAGTGCCGACCAAACGTCAGTTAAAACAGGAGTTTGGCTTTTCTACCCCCGGCGCTACTGATCCTGATCAGAACATTAATCCAAATAATAATATTCGTTCAACTCGGTCCAGTATTTCACCAGCAAATGATCAAGTGGCGGAAACCCAAATGGTGACAGGTGATTTAAACACTGCGTTGGTTGAATGGGTGATTCAATATCGCATAGCCGATCCTAAAAATTATTTGTTTGAGGTCCGTGATCCTGCTGGCACTTTGCGCTATGTGTCTGAATCAGTTATGCGCGAAGTGGTGGGTGATAGAACGGTAGATGAAGTTATTACTATCGGCCGACAAGAGATTGAAGTTGAAGCCTTGAGCAAGATGCAAGCATTAGCAAGTCAATATGTGATGGGAATCAGTATTGATCAGGTACAGCTAAAAAATATTAACCCTCCTGTCCCAGTGCAGGCGTCATTCAATGAAGTTAATCAAGCTCAGCAAGAAAAAGAGAAGCTGATCAACGAAGCTCGACGCGAATATAACCGCATTATTCCGCTGGCCGAGGGGGAACGTGACCAACGTATAAGGGAAGCAGACGGTTACCGGCTTAAACGAATTAATGAGGCTGAGGGTGACGCCTTGCGCTTTAATGCGCTGTTTGCTGAATATCAGCAGGCACCAGAGGTAACCCGCAGGCGAATATATCTAGAAACAATGCAAGAAGTCATGCCAACGATTAAAGACAAAATTATTATTGATAGCGAAGCGCTCGGTGTATTGCCCTTGCTCAACTTAACGCCTTCAAGCATTCAAAAAATAAAAGGACAACAGCCATGAAACCTTATTTGTTAGTCGGCAGTGTTATCTTAGCCGCGGTTGTAGCAGTGACGTTGTATAGCGCTTTGTATACAGTTAACGAAGTAGAACAGGCGATTATTACCCAGTTTGGCAAACCGGTGGGAGAGCCCATTATTGAAGCTGGTATTCAACTTAAGCTGCCATTTGTTCAGAAAGTTAATACTATTGATAAGCGAGTATTGGAATGGGAAGGTACACCGTCTGATATGCCGACCAAAGACAAACTCTACATCTCTGTCAGTCTTTATGCACGTTGGCAGGTGACAGACCCTCTGCAATACTTCTTGCGTTTGGGCAATGAGCGCAGTGCACAATCTAGACTGGACGATATTTTTGGTAGTGAAACCCGTAACGCGGTAGCCACACACGAGTTAATTGAAATTATTCGAACGACTAAAGGTCGCCAGCCTTTACGTGACGCATCACTTACCCAAGCTGAGAAAGAGCAGAATATTGGAAGTTTGGTGCCTATTACCAAGGGCCGCTTAGTCGTAGAACAAGATATATTCAATGCAGCTGCAGAAAAAGTGCGAGTGTTCGGTATTGAGCTCATGGATATTCGTTTTAAACGTATTAATTATAACGAAAGCGTACGACCTAAAATTTACGAGCGCATGATAAGCGAACGTCGTCAAATAGCGGAACGCTTTTTGTCAGAAGGCAAAGGTGAAGCTGCACGCATACGAGGCAATCGAGAGCGAGACCTGGATAAGATTCAATCGGAAGCCTATCGTGAGGTAGTAGAAATTCGAGGTAAAGCCGACGCAAAAGCTGCTGCTATCTACGCTTCAGCCTACAATCAAAATGAACAAGCTGTCGCATTTTATGCATTTACCCGTTCTTTGCAGGCTCTTGAGCCGACTCTTGGTCAAAATACGACATTGGTGCTGTCGACTGACAGCGAACTATTTCAGTATTTGCAACACACCCAAACCGGTAAGTTAAGCCCTAAAAACTAGTATGCATCCAGTTGGTTGGGTGAGTTTTAGACGTCCAAATAAAAGTGACTTTAACTGATTGCAGAAACGCCTCTGAGAACACCATCAGAGAAGCGTTTTACCTGTTTAGCTTATACAGAAAGTTGAATATTGCGAGATATAAACCTTGGCGTTGCCGCATAATGCAACTAGTCCTGAGTAAATAAGCGGAGCCAGATACTACTAAAATTAGGAGTAACAATATGCAAGTTGAAACAATTAGAGATGTACTCAATTGGACGGTTTTATTTCACAAAAATTTAAAAATCAGCTTAAAACATAGCTCTAAACAAAATAAAGATGAACGAGCAAGAATGATTCTTAGTTACTTGTCAGAGCATGAAGAGAGTTTAGAGAACATTGTACAGGGGTTTGAAAATACCGCTGACGAAAAAGCATTGAACACCTGGTGTTTTGATTATATCGAAAAACACGCGATTATTGAGTATGTCCATTGTGACTCACTCTTTGAAGAATTAGATATGTCGCACATTATGGAAAAAATAGTAAACCATCACGAACAAGTTATTGAGTTGTACATTCATATTTATTTCCGTGTCGATATAGACAGCGCAAAAAAATTGCTTGATGCGATAAAAGACATTGAGGAAAACGAAATAAAGCGAATAGTACAATCGGCTAATCGGTTTTCGGATATGTAATTGGCACTTTGGTAGGTAACAATATTGCTGTATCGCTACAATATGTCCGTTCATCAAATGTCCGAGTATTAGTCTTACCCCAGTCTGATAGACAAAGATCGTCTTTAGTTTAAGCATAGGGGAAACATATGAGTAAGCAACGTTATACAACCGAGTCTTCAATAAGCCTGATAATCCAGCTGTATTACTTGGTGAAAACGACCAGTGACTTACGCAAAGTACCATAACAACGAATAGAGAGTGTGCGTCTAAAGATACAACTTTCTCGCGCACAACATCAAGTCGCTCACCTACCTAACTGTGATGTGATAATTAAAAAATCTATAAAGAACATAAGGCTATTTAAAATAAGTTACTTGAATATTACCAAGCGCGAAAGAGTCTATTAGAAGCAAAACATAAAAAGGTGCCGTTCAAAAATGGCAACAGCAGGTTCAATTGTTACGTAAGCAGTTTGTCGAACAACAACGTCATTGGACAGACCTTACCGCAGCTTGCGCATTAAAAGTTAAGGGTTGATAGTCCGAATGTAAAAGGTCTCGTTAATTCCTAAGCTTATATATTTGTTAGTAGTCAAACTGCGCCATCAGGTCGTGTTGTAATACTACACGCGATCTATCTAGGAGGAATACGATAAAATCCAGAACTGCGATATCGATAGCACCTTGGGGCTTAAAATTGCAGCGCGTTGCTGAACTCGTGCTATTTGCGATAGTATTTTTATGTGGGCCACCCGCTATCGCAGGCGAAGGACCATGGCTGTCGTTCACGGCGACGACGCTTAGCGGAGAAAAAGTCGACAGTGACAAACTGATTGGTCAGCCGACACTGCTCATACTTACACCGTCTGGCAATGCCGCAGAATCGACTCGAGAGTGGGTTAAAACGTTGCGATCAAAGATAGACCAAAGTAAATATCGGGTTCGCGACGTATTGGCAGTCGATTTGCCGTTCTTTATGTCTGAAGAAGACGCGATTGGTAAAGCCAAAGAGAGAGTGCCGAAGCGCTACCACGATCAAACCTGGATTCTGAACTCCCAGATTATGGACGCCACACTGGGTGTTCCGTCCGATAGTGACGAAGCCGTCATTGTTGTTCTGGACAAGAACGGTAATCTGGTATCGCAGGTTCACGGTAAGGTGACGACAGCGCGGATGAGTCAGATCTTCCTCGCTTTACAAACCCTGTCTACCGACTGAGCACCCTAAGTCATCCTTTATATGAATCGGGAGTCCATATACAAGGATGACGCAGGACGTTCCAACAACCTTACATGTTTCAACAATCTAGGATGTTTCAAAGTCTGCTTACTGCCATTTTTACCTGATCAACTTGTTCTTAAATAAGTCGATAGTGGCCCTTTCAGCCAGGAACAATAGTGACGATTGAGTGGCAAAAATCAGTCTAATTTAATTAAGCCCCACTGACGGTTTATGGTACAAACCCTTCTGTCAGTGAAAGCAGATATCGATGGGCTTTAGTAGCAAAGTACACATCAAAGATTCTTAGTACTAATGACGGCTGTATGCAATTTTAGTGATGTAATGTTGTTTCAAAAATTCAAAACAAGTCTTTTCGTTCTCAGTTCAAGACTTGGCAGCATTAGAGTAGTTCGATATCAACGATATCTAATAAACTGCGATTCACGATCAATGTTTTGGCATTCTCAATATTTGGTGAAAAATATCTACCTTTGTCGTAAAAAGACACCTTTGTTCGCAGCAAGGCTTTAACAGATTTAAGTTTGTCAGTGGTTTCAAGCGTTACTCTAATTTCTAAACCTTGGCTGGCAGCTAACCATTCTATGCCTAAAATCCCGGCCACATTGTCGAAAATATCCCACAGCCGTCTACCCGCAAAAGTGGCGATTGATAGATTATCTTCTTGATTGGTCGAGGTAGGTAATGAATTTATTGATGCAGGGTGTGCCAGAGTTTTGTTCTCACTGGCAAGTTCGGCATTGGTGACCTGCGCGCTCATAAATCCCGAATTAATGCTGCCGTTGTCTACTAAAAATCGTGGCAGTCCACTTAGATGGGAGTCAATCAATAACGCCATAGGTCTTTCAGACAAGGCACCAATTTCGGATAATGTTATAACCTAACGCTGCTAACGACCGCAATGTGCTCGCAGTTGTTGGTTTGGATGTGGAATAGAATAAAAAGAGGTTATCCAAAATCATTCTATTTTAAGCAATTTTTTTGGATTGTGTACCAAATTTATAGGCTAAATCAACTGAGCTAACGACTATTTTGGCTCGATCAGTTAACCTTCGCTTAATTAAACTTAACGCACACTTGCGAATAAAAAAACCAGCTCTGCTCGCAGTGCTGGTTTTAGTTATTAATTACTAATTACATAATTATGCGCTTAACGACGCCATATCAATAACAAAACGATAGCGAACATCAGAGCGTTCCATCCGCTCGTATGCTGTATTGATTTCTTCAATATTGATCATTTCACACTCTGGCAAAACGTTGTTTTCACCACAAAAATCAAGCATTTCCTGAGTTTCTTTAATACCACCAATTAATGAGCCCGCAATACGGCGACGACCCATTAATAATGGCACAGTGTTAACTTCGTCAACTGGGCCTACTTGACCAACAATAACAAGCGTGCCATCTATATCGAGCAATGGTGTATAAATTGATAAATCATGTTTTACAGGCACCGTATCAATGATTATATCAAATGCAGACTTCGACCCTTTCATTTCATCATCGTTTGTTGACACTAGGTAATGCTGTGCGCCTAGGTTAATAGCATCCTCTTTTTTAGACTCACTGCGGCCAATGACGGTAACGGTTGCTCCCATAGCGACAGCATTTTTAACTGCCATATGGCCAAGTCCGCCTAAGCCAACAACTGCGACACGGCTACCTTCTTTAACGCCCCATTTGTGTAGTGGCGAATACGTAGTAATACCGGCACATAAGAGTGGTGCAACGCGTGATAGCTCTAGGCTCTCAGGAACAGAGAGTACAAACTCTTCACGCACAACAACATGCTTTGAATAACCGCCTTGGGTCATTTCGCCACTTATTTTGTCTTTACCCGCATAGGTCCCAACCATGCCCT
>Ga0307488_10003762_pt1 | contig 12648 bp, 10 predicted proteins | sample SB02metaG_FD_202248 | JGI IMG/M metagenome (GOLD analysis project Ga0307488, IMG submission 202248) | Sea-ice brine microbial communities from Beaufort Sea near Barrow, Alaska, United States - SB 0.2 | ecosystem: Environmental > Aquatic > Marine > Coastal | place: USA: Alaska | collected...
TTGAGAAAAAAACTGTATTTATCTAAAAATCAAAATCTTATAGCTTATATAAACTCATTATAAGTCGTTTTTCCTATGTTGCTTTTAATTTCCCTTTGTTTTCAATGTATACTTTTTGTATTCCCCAAAAACAGAAAAACAGTCTTGCTTATTAGTACTTTGGCGCTAGAAAAATTTAGTGATGCCTGCTAACGAGAAAAACAAGAAATTAAATAAGGACACCTCTTTAAAAGAATGGGATAAGGAACTGGAGGAGCAGCATACAATATTCCAAAAGCTGATAAAAAGGATTAAAATTAAATCAGATAAAAATTAATTAAACTTTCAAAATTAAGGTTATGAAGAAACTTGAAGCAACTATTAGAAAATCCAAATTCAAAGAGGTCAAAAAAGCTCTGATTGAAGGAGGGATTAATTCATTTAATTATCATCTTACTAGGAGTATTAGTGAAAAATCTGAAAAACGTTTTTACCGCGGTGTCGAGTTTGATGCAAAATCCGAAGATCGCATTCAATTGTCGTTATATATTAAAGATAAAGATGTTGAAACTACGATTCAAATTATTAGAGATTCAGGCCAAACAGGTGACGCAGGAGATTCCTATTTAGCCATTTTCAAGGCAGAGAAAGCCTATAAGTTAAAAGGTGGTAACGAAGAGGATAAATTAATTGAAATAATCTAAAAAGCAAAAAAATGGAAAGTATAGGATTAGATACGGTTTGGGTCTTAGTTGCAGCTGCATTAGTAATGCTTATGCAGGCGGGTTTCTCTTTTGTAGAATTAGGATTAACTAGAGCAAAGAATTCAATTAATATATTAATGAAGAATTTTGTTGATTTTTCAGCAGGGTCAATTATTTTTTGGTTTTTTGGTTTTTCTTTAATGTTTGGAGAAGATATTGGAGGATTTATAGGTGTTGGAGAATTTATGAGCGATAGTAATGCGATAGATGGGATTCCGTTTAAAGCCAGTTTAATATTTCAAACAGTTTTTGCCGCAACGGCAGCTACTATTGTTTCGGGAGCCATTGCAGAAAGAACAAAATTTTCTGCATACTTGATTTTTTCGGTTATTGTAACAGCAATAATATACCCAATTTCAGGCCATTGGATTTGGGGAGGTGGATGGTTGTCTGATATGGGATTTCATGATTTTGCAGGATCAACAGTAGTACATTCGGTTGGAGCATGGGTTGCTTTAGCAGGAGCTATTGTAGTTGGCCCTCGCCTTGGGAAATACTCATCTTCAGGTAAATCAAGAGTAATTCCTGGGCACAATTTAGCATTTGGCGCATTAGGTGTGTTTATTTTATGGTTTGGATGGTTTGGATTTAATGGTGGATCTCAACTTGCTGCTTCTGGTGAAGATAATGCGATTGCGATATCTCATATATTTCTAACAACCAATATTTCGGCTGTTACTGGAGCAATGGCAGCAATGATAATTTCTTGGATAAGATATAAAAAACCAGCATTAAGTATTACAATGAATGGTGCTTTAGCTGGATTGGTAGGTATAACAGCAGGATGTGATATAGTATCTCCAGGATCAGCTTTAATAATAGGTGCTGTGTCTGGAACATTTTTAGTGTTTGCAGTTGAGTTTATTGACCAAAAATTAAAGGTTGATGATCCTGTTGGTGCAATTGCTGTACATGGTGTTTCTGGAGCTCTTGGAACAATAATGGTTGGCTTGTTTGCATCTGAAGGAGGACTCTTCTTTGGTGGTGGGTCTGATTTATTAGTCACTCAAATAATTGGTGTTGTAGCGGTATTTATATGGGCATTTTCTTTAGGCTTCTTATTATTTAAATTGATAAAAGTGACTGTAGGAGTTAGAGTTTCAAAAGAAGAAGAAGAAAAAGGTCTAGATATTACCGAACACGGAGAAGAAATATATAATTAATACTAACTAAAATAAAATAAAAATGAATTATTACAAATTTGAGTATATGTGGCTTGATGGTTATAAACCAGTAGCCAACCTTAGAAGTAAAACAAAAATTATCCCTATGGATTCTTTTGATGGAGATGCTGATAAATTACCGAAGTGGTCTTTTGATGGAAGTTCAACAAAACAAGCAGAAGGACATTTTTCTGATTGTACATTAATGCCTAAAAGAGCATATAAGGATCCAGGACGAGAAAATGCCTACTTAGTAATTTGTGAAGTATACAATCCGGACGGGACTCCTCATTCGACTAATACAAGACAAAATATATATAAAGAAGACGCTAAGGATTTTTGGATTGGATTTGAGCAAGAATATGTGTTGATGGATACTAATGGAAGACCTATAGGATTCCCAGCAGGGGGATATCCAGAGCCTCAAGGGCCTTATTATTGTGCTGTTGGACATCAAAATGTAACCGGAAGAAAGATTATTGAGGAACACCTTGATCTTTGTTTAAAAGCGGGTATTGGAATGACCGGAATTAATGCTGAAGTGATGCTTGGGCAATGGGAATATCAATGCTTTTCTATGGATGCTTTAAAAGCCTGCGATGATCTTATCATTTCTAGATACTTGCTTTTTAGAGTAACTGAAAATCATGAGGTAGTTGCCGAATTACATCCTAAACCCATAAAAGGCGATTGGAATGGATCTGGTATGCACACTAATTTTTCATTCCCTTACATGAAAGAAGTTGGAGGTAAAGAATATTTTGAAAAGTATTTAACTGAATTTGGTAAATACCATGATGAGCATATCCTAGAATATGGAGCATTTAATGATGAGCGGTTAACGGGTATTCACGAAACAGCATCGATTACAGATTATAGTTTTGGAGTGAGTGATAGAGGTGCTTCCATTCGTATTCCTAGTTATACACCAGATCATGATTGGAAAGGATATGTTGAAGATCGAAGGCCAGCCTCTAATGCCGATCCGTATCGCATTATTGCTCGTATCTTAAAAACTTCTGCGATAGCACACGAAGCAGCAATAAAGTAGTTCTGATTTAATATTTAAAAAAGTTCGGTATTGAATTAATGCCGAACTTTATGCTATCCAATATCTATCTGCTAATTACTACGTAAAAAGCAGTTATGTTTATATTTTAAAATTAACAATGAGGTATACTATTGATAATATAAAAAGAACGTTAAACTTCGGTTTATTTATTATTCTGTGCTTAACAGCATTTTTTCCTTTCAATACATTTTCCCAGACCAGTTCTTTACAACTCACTGAAGATGAAAAAGCCTGGATCTCCGCACATCCTGTGATAAATGTTGGCAATGAAAGATTCTGGCCTCCAATTGATTTTGCGATTGATGGAGAGCCCTTAGGTTATGGTATTGATTTAATGAACATAATGGCTAAGGAGCTCGGACTTGAAATCAACTATATTAGTGGTTTGACATGGGTGGAGTTAATGGAAGCCTTGAAAAATGGAGATATTGATATACTTCCGGCCATAAGTAAAACTGCTGAAAGAGAGGCTTATATAAAATTTTCAAAATCATATATTAATTTACCTTATGTAAAGGTAATTAGCAGCACAAATTCTACAAATGAAAACTTTAATTTTGAAGATAAAGTATTAGCAGTAAACAAAGGCTCAAATATTGCCATAGCTGCACTTAGCGCATATCCAAAGCTTGACACAATACATGTAAATACATTACTTGAAGGAATTCAAAAAGTATCCACAGGAGAAGCAGATGTCTTTATTGAAAACATAGGTTTAATCTCTTATTATATGAATGAGAGCTATATCCCTAATATCAAATTGGTTTCTGATGATTTAGGTTTTTTAGAATCCTCGAGTGTACAAATGGGTGTTTTAAAGAAAAACGTAATTCTTGGAAACCTGATTGACAAAGCACTTGAAGCCGTGACGAAAGAGGATGTTAGTCTACTCAAAAATAAGTGGATGCCTGCTAATATCGAATCTGATAAAGAGGAAAGCTCTTTCCAAACATCTTATTTGTGGAAAGTTGTAGGAGGTATACTTATAATATTTATAATATTCTATTTTTCATTCAAATGGGTCTTTAAAAGAATTATAAAAGAAAAAGTTGCTTTAGAATTTGGATCCAGAAAATTTAGAGTAAAAACAAATTTTTATTTAACTGTATTAGTATTTGTAATTGCAGCTATGGGTTGGTTGGCGATTATTTATATCGAGGCTGAGTTTTCAGACAATATTAAACTTCAACTTGAAAACGATTTAAAAAGTGCTAATGGAAGATTAGATTTTTGGCTTAATCAAAAGAAAGATTACTTAAAATCTCTAGGTCATGATCAGAAGCTAATTGAACTAACAAACGAATTGGTTGAAGTTTCAAAAAATTATAATAATCGACAATACCAGACTGTCCATAATAAATTGGCAAATTTTTTTGAGGAACTTAATTATCAAGACAGCTTTATAATTAATGAAGAGGGAATTAATATAAGATCTGTTGATACTAGTTATGTGGGTGATCTAAATACGATTCTTAAGGATAGACCTGAGCTGATAAAACAGGTTTTTAATGGGGATGTAATTCTTGTACCTCCATTGTTGTCTAATACTGAGGATCTTGAATCTGCAATTGAGAATGAAAATTCTTTGATGTACTTTTTAATACCTATTGAAGATGTTGAGCGTCATGTAATTGCTGCAATCATTCAAGAAATAGATCCAGGGCATGGCTTTTCTGAAATTCTTCAACTTTCACATGTTGGTAATACAGGTGAGAGTTATATTTTTAATCGGAAAGGGAGAATGTTGTCTACAAGTCGTTTTGATAAAGATCTAAAGAATCTAGGTGTTTTTCAAGTTGGTAAATCTGGGATACCTTATATTGAAATAAGAGATCCAGGAGGCAATTTAACAACAGGATATATACCACAAGTGCCAATAGATAAACGATCTTTAACACTTATGGCAAAGAGTGCTATTAAAGGTAATAATGATATAAATGTTGAGGGCTATAATGATTACAGGGGTGTTCCAGTGATGGGAGCCTGGATGTGGATCGATGAGCTAGAATTGGGATTAGCTACTGAAATTGATGTTGAGGAGGCTTTAAATTTGTTTTATTTTATCAGGCTATCTGCTTTGTTAGTTCTTGGCATCACTTTGCTAATTATTATTGGATCCATTTTATTTACACTTACTTTAGGAGAGAAAGCAAATGTTGCATTAATAAAAGCTAAAGATGATTTAGAAGAAAGAGTAATACTTCGTACAACAGAATTAAATAATGAAAAAGGATTATTAAGTAGCTTAATTAATGCTATCCCAGATCTTGTATTTTTTAAGGATACAAATTTTAAGTTCTTAGGTGCAAACGCAGCTTTTGAAAATCAAATTGGTTTTAAAAAGGAAAGTTTTATTGGCAAAACCGATAGTGCTTTTATCCCAGAAGAGCTAGCAAAAGAGTTTCAAAAGTCTGACGCTGTGATTTTAGAAAAATCAGAATCTGTTTCAATGGAATCAGAAGATATAGGTCCCGATGGTAATAAAATAGTATTTGACACCAAGAAAAGTCCTTTTTATAACGAAGCAGGTAAATTGTTAGGTCTTATTGGTATTTCAAGGGATATTACACAACGCAAAAAAGCTGAAATAAGACTAAAAGCACAGTCGGCAGCACTAAAATCTGCAGCCAACGGCGTACTAATCACAAATACTAAAGGTGAAATAGTATGGATTAATCCAGCTTTTTCAATATTAACTGGATATAACTGGAAAGAAATTATTGGTAAAACCCCCGGAGTATTAAATTCTGGAAAACATGATAAATCTTTTTATAGTAAAATGTGGAATACAATCCTTTCAGGAAAAACCTGGCAGGGTGAGATCATCAACAAGAAGAAAAGTGGAGATTTATTTTATGAAGAGATGACTATTACACCAGTACTTAATGATAAAGGTGATATAGATCAATTTGTTGCAATAAAAAATGATATTACAGAGCGCAAGAAAGCTGAAGAAGAAATTAGAGCTTCTGAAAATAAGTTTCGATCCATTACTACTACAGCAACGGATGCTATAATTTCAGCAGATAAAAAAGGCTTTATTGAATCGTGGAATAAGGCAGCTGAAAAAATATTTGGCTATACCGAGCAAGAAGCGAGAGGTCAGAAGCTTGAGATTATTATTCCAGATAAATACCGGGAAAGGCATCAATTAGGAATGAATAGAGTACTGGGTGGTGGAGAAAAAAAAGCTATTGGTCGTATTGTTGAACTTGAGGGACAACACAAAAATGGGACAATGTTTCCCATAGAATTATCCTTATCGATATTTGAAGGTAAAGAAGGAATGAATTTTAGCGGAATTATTCGGGATATCACTGAACGAAAAAAAATAGAAGAAATCCTTATTAAAGCTAAAAAAAGAATGGAGGATGAGCTTAATGTAGCCAAAGACATCCAGATGAGTATGTTACCTCTTATTTTTCCTGCTTTCCCTAAACGTGAAGAAATAGAAATTTATGCTGAATTAATACCTGCCAGAGAGGTTGGTGGCGATTTTTATGATTTTCATTTTATAGATGAAAACCATCTGTGTTTTGTTATGGCTGATGTTTCTGGAAAAGGTGTGCCAGCGGCATTGATGATGGCAGTTACAAAAACCTTACTAAAGTCTAGAGCTAGCAATGACAAATCACCAGCTAGTATTTTGACAGATGTAAATAATGAAATAGCTAAAGATAATGATTCGTACATGTTTATAACCGTGTTTTTGGCAATACTCAATACCAATACAGGAGAGTTAATATATTCAAATGCGGGCCATAACCCATCGTATATTATTTGCAAAGAAACCAAAGAACTTACTAAACTTGGAGACCTTCACGGACCTGTCATAGGGGCCATGGAGGGGATGACCTATGGAGAAACTAAATTGTTCTTGAATAAAAATGATATTGTATTTTCTTATACCGATGGCGTTACAGAATCACATAATATAAAAGAAGAATTATATTCAGATCCTAGATTAGAGGAATTACTAGAAAATGGAAACTATGATTCTTCAAAGGCATTAACTAAATTAGTAATACAAAGTGTAAATGAATTTGCTGGAGAAGCAGAGCAATTTGACGATATTACAGCCATGGCAATAGAATATCTCCATAATCCTAACACAATTTCAAGTGTTATGTCATCTATAAAAATAATAAACGATTTAAAACAAATTACAGCTGCCATAGAATGGTTTGAAGTATTTGCATTGGAAAACAAAATACCATTTGCAATAATTCAAAAAATCAATATTGCTTTTGATGAAATATTGAACAATATTATTTCCTATGGTTATAGTGATAATGATGAGCATGGAATTGAAATAGAAATTGAGATCAGAAGTGAGCGTTTAATTATCATAATAAGTGATGATGGAATTCCATTTAATCCCTTTAAAAAAGATCCACCAGATACTATGTTATCTGTAGAAGAACGAATGATTGGTGGTTTAGGTATTCACTTGGTTAAAAAATTAATGGACGAGTACGAGTATAAAAGACATATAAATAAAAACATAATTACATTAATTAAACATAATATAAATACATAAAACTATGGCTTTAGAAGTAAATGCAAACGAAGTAAATGATGTTGTAATAGTAAAGTTAGTAGGCAACCTCGATACTAATACAGCTCCTGACGCTGAAACGGAGATTAACAAATGGCTTGAAAATGGAGCGCTGAAAATGATTATTAATTTAGAACAGACTAACTATGTAAGTAGTGCTGGATTGAGAATATTTTTAGCCACAGCAAAAAAAATAACAGCCAGTGGAGGTGTTGTAAAATTGTGCAATACTAATGATGTAGTACAAGAAATACTTGATATATCAGGGTTTAGTACCATTTTGGATGTAAAGAAAACCGAAGAAGAGGCTTTAGCCGCTTTGTGAAACCATTTAATAGTGAAACCATAAAATGAAGTCATTACTTTAACAGCTGTTACAAAGAGTTTATGAAAGTTATAAGTGTAAATAGTAGTTTAAGAACTAATTGGGATTTTTTAATCATGCTTTTGATTGTCATAAGCGTACTATTAATTCCGCATCAATTTGCCTTTCAACACGAGGTAACATTTGCAGGATCTGTAATTGTTTATATTATAGATCTTTTTTTTATTGTAGATATTATTCTCAATTTTAATACTAGTTACAGAGTTGCTGGAAAGGAAATTATTCAGTTTAAAGAAACTAAAAGAAGGTATTTAAAAACTAATTTTATACCTGATCTTATTGCCACAATTCCCTTCGATTTACTTTTTTTAGTTTGGCCAGGATATGAATTGGAGGGCATATCAATAGTGCTCTGGTTACGATTATTAAGATTAGTTCGTTTAAAACGATTGTTATTTATTCTAAACAAGTGGCAAAACCATAACTGGGTAAATCCAGGTTATTTAAGAATAACTAAATTCTTCTCTGGTGTTATAGTATTTGTTCACCTTGTTACTTGTGGTTGGTATCTTTCCTCTTTCTTGTCGAATTTCCCTTCAAAAAGCTGGGTTGTTATAAATGGCATTGAAAATAGTGATGTGGGAACCCAGTATATTCGATCCCTTTACTGGACAGTCACAACTATGACTACTGTAGGTTATGGAGATATTACACCTCACATCAACTATGAATATGTTTTTACAATTATAGTAATGATAATAGGAGCTTTTATGTATGCTTTTATTATAGGTAATGTAGCTTCACTTATTAGCACATTAGATATTCAAAAGGCAAGTTATTTGAGCAAAACAGAAGCCATAAAATTATACTTACGATATCGCGGAGTTCCAGCAGAAATTAATGACCGTGTAAGGAATTATTATGAATATCGGTGGACACATCACAGAGGTTTAGAAGAAGAGAAAATTTTCAACGATTTGCCAGATCCTTTACGATTGGAAGTAATGATGCAGTTAACTAAAGGGCTACTCGACAAAGTTCCCTTATTTAAATATAGCTCTGAAAATCTTAAAAACGTACTACTGCTTGCACTAAAAGCAAAGACCTTTGATCCAAATAGTCTTATAGTAAGGTCTGGAGAAACAGCTAAAGAAATCTTTTTCATTAGTAAGGGAAATATGGTTATCATAAATGACAGTGGAGATAAAAAATATGGAACAATGACAGATGGAGATTATTTTGGTAATTTATCTATAATGCTTGGTGAAAAAAGGACAGCTTCAGTAAGAACAACGAATTTTTGCGAAACTTTTGTCTTATATTCTGATGAATTTTTCAGAATTAAAGAAGAGTATCCTGAATTTATGGAAGTTATGAAGAAAATGTCTTCAGAGAAAACAGAAAAAACTATGCAATTAATGCTAGATGGAGTTATATTATAAATAATTTGGATTATGAGTAAAGCGATTTTATTTACACAATGCCTTCAAAACGATTATGTTAAACCAATTGGTAAATATGATCCATTACCAAATTTGGTACATGTTGGATATGAAGAATCAGTGAGGTTAATGGGATTAACACCTTCCGAAGGCCCTGTGGCTAATACTATGAAATGGGCTTATGATCAAACCGATGAAGATTTAGAAATTATACATTTAAGAGACTGGCATGACCCAGAAGATGAAAATCAAAAAGAACATCTTGAATTATATGGTGAGCACTGTATTATGCTTACAGAAGGATCCCGTTTCGCATTTCATTTGGATAAATACCCAAGATTAGCAACAATAATAGAATCATTACAACTCAATGATTTTGTCAATACGGAATTGGAAGAAATTTTAGAACCGTATAAAGATCAAAAAATTAGAGTGGGTCTAATGGGAGTAATGACGGAAGGAAAAATTTCATTTCTTGCGTATGATCTAAAAACAAGATATCCGCAATTCGATATTGCAGTTTGCTCAGCCTTGTCGGCAGGATCTTCTTTGTCAAGTCATTATACTGCTCTAGATAATATGCAAAAAATCTTAGGAATTAGAGTGATTAATTCTGTTGGAGAGTTTACTAGTTTTTTAACAGGAAGTGATGCTGGGTTTGAAATTAATGCTCCGGGAAAAGATGAATTACCAAAATTGGTTTTTAACAAAGAAGCCAATGTTACTGATGCTGATGATAAAATAATACGTTTTCTTTTTAGAAATACAAGATCAGTTGAGTTATCAGTTCTTGATGGAGGCTATTCAGGGAATCTCGTATTAAGAGCTAAAAGTATTGATAGTGAAGGTAGAGAAGAGGCTCCACATGTTTTAAAAATTGGAAATCAAGAAGAAATTGGACAAGAAAGAATGTGCTTTGAAAAGGTCGAGTCCGTTTTAGGGAATAGTGCTCCTAGAATAACCGATTTTATTGATTATAAAAAAAGAGGAGGTATTAAATATCGTTATGCTTCTATGGGTAAAGGAAAGTCTACGACTTTTCAACAAATGTACGACTCTGGTATCTCAATAGATAAAGTCAAAAAATTTCTAGATATTGTCTTCATTGATCAATTGGGCAAATTTTACAATGCACGTATACATGAAAAATCTAACTTACTGGAGTATTATGGTAATGATCCCAAACGTGCGGATCGTTTAAAACCAAGAATTGAAAAGGTATTAGGAAAGCCAGCAGATGATGAAATATTGACTTTACCAACAGGTCAAAAATTCCCTAATCCATATACGTTTACAAGGGATGATCTTGGAAAATTAATGAGCTTAAATAATCGTTCGAGTTTCTTTTCTTATGTACATGGAGATTTGAATGGAGCTAATATTATGGTTGACCCACAGGATAATGTTTGGTTAATTGACTTTTTTCACACAGACAAAGGTCATGTCCTAAAAGATTTAATCAAGTTTGAGAATGATCTCTTGTATATCTATACATCTTTGGAAACTGAAGAAGATATGGATGAAGCAATGATTTTGAGTGAATTGCTGTTTGAAGTACGTGATTTAGCACAGCCTTTGAAACCAGTAGAAGAAACTAGCTTGACAAAGCCAGGGTTTATAAGAACCTATCAAACACTTCAAATTTTAAGATCGTATTATCCCCCACTTATTGAGCATGACAGAGACTCTCTACAATTAATCATTGGACAATTAAGATATTCACTGCATACTCTTATGTTTTTTGAATCTAACCATAATCATAAATTATGGGCTCTATATAATTCGGGGCATTATTGTAGACTTATTAAGGAGAGAATACTATCTGGTGGTCGCTTAAGGGTTGATTGGTTAGATAACGAGCTAATACCTAAAGGAAACATCGGATTGACCATTTTACCTGGCAGAAAAGATTATAGTAGATCTGTTGATGAAGATTTAAAACAATTAAAAGAGTACGGTGTTGACACCATAGTTCCCTTAATTACTGCAGATGAGTTTGGACATTTCGGTGTGAGTGATCTTTTAGAAAAATACGAAGAATACGGATTTAATATACACAGCCTTCCTATTATGGACCAATTAGTAAGTTCAGAAGAAGAAATGGTAGATATGGTTCATTACCTTGACAAAGCGGTTCAAAAGGATGAAAAAGTTGTATTACATTGTGTTGGAGGTCTAGGAAGATCAGGTCTTGTTGCTGCCTCATATTTAAAATACAAGGGTTTAAATTCGGATGAAGCAATTAAGGCAGTACGAAAAGTAAGAGGGCCAAGAACTGTAGAATCTAAAATCCAAGAAGAATTTGTACAAAATATTCAGTTTAAATAAATATCAGAATGAAAATAATTACTAAAGAAGAAAAGCAAATATTAGACACTTTTATGAAAGAGAACAATCTCACCCCTGAAAGTAAATTAGTTCGATATACATCTAAATCTTACCTTAAAGAGTTGAGTGGAGAATATTTTTTAGAGGCAAAGAAAGAGCCACAAGAAATGATAATAGATCGGTATCATGGCTATTGGGAAGTGTTTCTAGCTTCAGGAATTGGTCATGGAATTTCTTTGCTTTCTAACAAGGAAGAAGAGTATGATAGACCTGATCGGGTTTGTGTTGAAATTAGTTTAAAAGATGTACTAGATCAAGGAGGATTGGTGTATAAGGTAACCTCATTACCTGCCTATATAACTGCTTTCTTTTGTACGTTGCCAGAAGGGAAGGTTAAAGTAAACATAGTTAGTTAACATAAGGACCCAATTTAAAATAATGACTTAGGGGGAAATTCTCAATCAGGTATATATAAACAAAAAAATTGATTTAATGGATATCTCCAATGATGAAGATGAACAAGGAGAATATAGAGAAAATAGAGACTTAATTTTTAAAAACAATTGGGATGAAATTCTAAAGGATAGGGTATTCAGCAATATTCTAATCAATAGAAAATGGGCAGCAATAGACATTCTTATAGCTCATGACAAATTGAAAAAAGTATTGGATAAAAGCCAGCGACTTATCCAAAATAAGTTAGACAAAAGCCAACGATATTATTAGGCAAAATAAACCAGATAAGCAGTAAAAGTATAAATAACGAAAGGCTAACAATGTATAAAAATAATAGCGGTTTAATCGTTGGAACTAAATTAAGTAATTATAAAAAAGGTCTGTGTTTAACCGAAAAGTTAGTGGTTATAAATCCGCTACTATTCTTATACTAGACCGTTAGGCTTAATTATCACCAGCCCTAAAAAAATTAAAAATACTAACCACAAATATTCTATCATGAGAAAAATATTATTGTTGATTTTAATACAGCTAATTATAAATCCAAGCTTTGCTCAACAT
>Ga0307488_10003763_pt1 | contig 12647 bp, 7 predicted proteins | sample SB02metaG_FD_202248 | JGI IMG/M metagenome (GOLD analysis project Ga0307488, IMG submission 202248) | Sea-ice brine microbial communities from Beaufort Sea near Barrow, Alaska, United States - SB 0.2 | ecosystem: Environmental > Aquatic > Marine > Coastal | place: USA: Alaska | collected 2017-05-06
AATGCTTGGCGTGTGACTGCCGGTATTTTCTATGATGACCAAGAGCTTGGAACCGTTGGTCAATTCAATATAGCCAATACAGAATTAGGCGCATTCAATGATTTGGGTAAATTTCTACCAGGCTCTGAAGGAATTAACACCAACGGCGGACCGTTTGAGTCAGGCATTAGTTTTGTCAATGACGTCACGCATACCATCGAACAAGTTGCCGTATTTGGTCAGGTTGAATACGATTTAACCGATAAACTAACGGCTACTTTGGGCGCACGTTGGTATCAAATTGATGACATCTTTAAAGGCTCAACAACCAGCACCGATGTGAGCCGCAGAATTCGCGCTTTTGGTACTCAAGACCCTGAAGAATTAGACTTAGCAACGGGTGATGGACCAGGGGTACTTCAAGCAGCTATTGCAAGTGGCCAGTTGGACGTAAGCTTATTAGACGATAGCGGCACATTAACAGTCGATGATACTATCTTTAAAGCCTCGTTAGATTACAAAATGAATGACGATATACTGCTTTATACTACTTACTCAGAAGGATTTAGACCCCCAGTGACTAATCGTCAAGGTGGTGACCTTGCGAGTAATCAAGATGGTGCATTTAATGGCTTCAGAATACCCGTTTATTCCACTACCGATAGCCTTGATAACTACGAGATAGGCATGAAAGGTGACTTTTTAGATGGCATTTTAAGGGTAAATGCTACTGCTTTTTACTCTGAAATTACTGACTTACAAACGTCACGTTATGACCCAACCAATATTAGCTTTTTAGTCTTTACCGATAATGTGGGTGATGCCGAGATAAGAGGCTTAGATGCCGATATTACATGGTTAGCATCAGACAACTTAGTCATCAACTCGGCCTTTAGTTTACTGGATACAGAATTAACCTCTGTTAACGCTGAACTAGCAGGTATTGCACCAGGAGTAGGAGCACAACTGCCCTATTCAGCTGAGTTTTCAGGTAATATTCGTGCCCGTTATTATTTCGAACTTGATAACGGTTACGACGGTTATTTCAATGCGGCTGTCAACTACACGGGTGACCGTTTAGCCGGAATGTCAATGGATGCTTATGTTACCGAAGACGCTACACAATTGATCTACGGTACTGGCTCAGGCTTACCTATTCAAAATGAAGCAGCCACCTATGACGGCACCTCATTTCAAGACTCGAATGGGGATGTTTTCCAAGGTGGACGTTACATTCAAGAAAGCTATGCGATTGCCAATGTATCTGTTGGTATCACCAAAGACGATTGGAAAGTTGAGTTTTATATAGATAATCTCACTGACGAAAGTGCAGTGTTGTACATTGATACTCAGCAATTTACGCCAAAGGTTGTGACTAACAGACCCCGTACTATGGGGTTAAGATTGTCCTACGACTTTTTCTAGGCACATTTAATTAGCGCCATAATAAAGGCAGGTCTGTCATGACTTGCCTTTATTGCTGGTCTGGGTGATGTTGAGATAAGTTGCGATATGCTTTGATTACACCCATAACACCCTATCCCCCTACCCTTATATTAGTTCTTGTTTACTTAAGTTGATCAACTGGTTTACTAGGAAATCATTGCCGGTTTAATCATGACTATTTATTACATAATTTTTTATCTCACGATAAAAAGTATTCTTACAATTTTTTCTTAACATGAGTAAGTGGATTTATGATTGTTTCTAAAGATGGTCTATTAAAAAACATGAATCCGGTCACATCAACCATATCGATGGCCCTAGTATTAATGTTTTTGTTGGCTGGGGTATTTTTGACTGAAGGATCAGCATTATTTTTCCATATTATTTCAAGCTGGATATTAGCTTATCTAAAATGGTACTACATAGGCATAGTCGCCTCATTTTTATTCTTCTGTATCTGGTTGGCCTGCAGTCGCCATGGCAATTTACGCCTCGGTGATGATGATTCACGACCCCAGTACAGTAATTTCGCCTGGTTTTCTATGCTGTTTAGTGCAGGCATGGGCATAGGCCTGGTTTTTTGGTCTATCGCTGAGCCAATTACTCACTTTCAAAGTAACCCTTTTGTAGAACAAGGGCTCACCCCCGAGGCCGCACAAGTCGCCATGCGCTTAACCTTTTTTCATTGGGGCCTGCATCCCTGGGCGATTTACGTAGTGGTAGGGCTGTCGCTTTCCTATTTTAGTTATCGAAAAAAACTGCCTCTTACCATCCGTTCAGCCCTCTACCCCCTGATTGGCGACAAAATTTATGGCCCAATAGGTCACACAGTAGATATTTTGGCAGTGTTTGGCACTATCTTTGGCGTAGCCACATCCCTTGGTTTAGGGGTCACGCAAATGAATACCGGCCTCAACACTATGTTTGGTATGGACATCTCTGTGGGTAACCAGATGCTACTGATATTGGTGATCTCAAGCATCGCCACCCTATCGGTGGTATCGGGGGTCGGCCGTGGCGTAAGAATTTTATCGGAAGTGAATATGTGGTTAACCATAGGCATTTTGGTATTTTTACTCTGTTTTGGCCCCACTCGCTTTTTGTTGGGTAGTCTGGTGCAAAATATCGGCGACTACTTCAGCAATCTGTTGGCATTAAGTACCTGGACAGATTCCTATACCAACAGCCAGTGGCAATCAACCTGGACAGCTTTCTATTGGGGTTGGTGGATGGCCTGGGCCCCTTTTGTCGGTATGTTTATCGCCCGGATTTCAAAGGGACGCACCATTCGACAATTTATTATCGGGGTGTTACTGGTGCCAAGTTTTCTGGGTTTTATCTGGTTAACCTTATTTGGCAGCACAGCACTGTACTTGGAGTTATTCCATCATATTACCAATGAAAGTGGGCAGTTAGTGGCGGCTGTGGGTCAGGCAGGCGTGGTGGAGGCCGTTCAGAATGATGTCACGACCGCCCTTTATGTAACGTTGGACAAGCTCGGTGCTGGTTTTTTCGGCACAATCGCTGCCTTTATTGCTACCTTATTAATTGCCACTTATTTCATCACGTCCTCTGATTCCGGCACATTGGTTATCACCACTATTTTGTCTATGGGTAACGAAAACCCACCTCTTGGTCACAGAATACTGTGGGGGCTTGGAGAAGGCGCCGTGGCAGCGATTTTATTGCTCGTGGGAGGACTTGCGGCTTTGCAAACGGCGGCCATTATTGTTGCCCTGCCGTTTTCGCTGGTGATGATCATTATGATGTGGGGCTTAGTCAAAGACTTACGTCAGCAGAGCCTGGGCGATCAAGCGCTTATGCCAGCGCTAGACAGCATAACGGTGGCGGTTCCAACGGGCTTAGAAAATTCCCTGCCCAATACTGAACTGCCAAGTACTGAACTGCCAAGTACTGAACTGATCTAGGGCTGCACATTAACAATAGCCTGAGATTAAGCTAATACCCAAAAAGACTTAGGCAGTAGCTGCGACGCTTGGCACCATTGTAGTGTCCCTTGGTATATAACCACATTGGCCTTGCGGCCAGACAGCAAGAACGATTTTTCACTACAGAAAAACGGATTAACTGAAAAACTAAAATAGTGACATGTCTTGTTTAGGCTGCTTAATGTCTTTATTAGCAAAGCGTCTGGCGGGCACAAAACGTTAAATAATGACTTGTTATTCCCCTTTATCGTTAACCTAATAGAGAAGACCATGATCAGTGTATTTGATATGTTCAGCATAGGTATCGGCCCTTCCAGTTCACATACTGTGGGGCCCATGCGTGCCGGCAGAGAGTTTTGCCTGCAACTGAAAGAACAACAATTATTTGCGCAAACAGATGCCATAAAAGTTGAACTATTTGGCTCTTTGGGCCAAACCGGTAAAGGTCATGGCACCGGAAAAGCGGTAATTTTAGGCCTCCTGGGACATGCGCCAGAATCCATAGACGTAAGCCTGGTGGATGCCCTATTACAAGAGGTTGATAAGGAGCAGACATTATCCCTAAACGGCGAAAAGCCGGTGAGCTTTAGTCGCGAGGGTGCCATAGTATTTCATCGCCGCAAAACCCTGCCCTTGCATGCCAATGGCCTGACATTTCATGCTATCAGCCAAAAGCAGATCATTGCCAGTCAAAGTTTTTACTCTATTGGTGGAGGCTTTATTCTGCGTGCAGAAGATTTTCACCAGGAAAAAATCAGTGCACTGTTGCACGATGAAAAGCCGGTACCCTATTCATTTTCATCCGCCACACAATTGCTCAGCTTATGCAAAGAGCACGATCTGCGTATTAGTTCATTAATGTTAATGAATGAGCAGGTGTTTCAGACACAAAGCGAAATCAAACAAAAACTTTGGCATATTTGGCAAGTGATGCAGGAGTGTGTGCAAAATGGCATTCGTAACGAAGGCATATTGCCCGGTGGTCTAAAAGTCACCCGCCGTGCGCCTAAACTCTTCCGGCGTTTACAAAACGAGCGCAGCACAGATCCCATGCAAGCCATGGACTGGGTTAACTTATTTGCACTGGCCGTGAATGAAGAAAACGCCGCAGGGGGCAGAGTGGTTACCGCTCCTACCAATGGCGCAGCGGGTATTATCCCGGCCGTACTGCACTATTTTGACAAATTTGTCAGGCCAGTAGATGAAGATATTGCTGCACGTTATTTATTAACGGCTGCGGCCATTGGTATTTTATACAAAAAAAATGCCTCTATTTCAGGTGCTGAAGTCGGTTGTCAGGGGGAAGTCGGCGTAGCGTGCTCTATGGCAGCAGGGGCACTCACTGAAATACTGGGGGGCACCGTCTGCGAAGTAGAAAATGCGGCTGAAATAGGCATGGAGCATAATTTGGGCCTCACCTGCGATCCGGTCGGTGGTCTGGTACAAGTGCCCTGCATAGAGCGTAACGCCATGGGCTCGATTAAGGCTATCAACGCCTCACGACTGGCCCTGCGTGGCAGCGGTGATCACAAGGTGTCATTGGATAAAGTCATCAAAACCATGTGGGAAACCGGTAATGATATGAAATCCAAGTACAAAGAAACGGCCCGGGGTGGACTGGCCGTGAATATTATTGAATGTTGATAAGTATTTTATCAGCTAAGCCTTAGCCAGCAATTGCGCCAAATAGAAGGTAAAAAGTGATCTCAAACGCTTTTTAGCTTCTCTGCGCTAAGCGGCGATAAAATACACTTAACTTGCTTTTTTGTTGGTCCACGTACTAATACCCACACGGCTATATCGCCTCCCCCTCTGGAGTAACCATATTGAACAATCCAAAAATGACAGAGCAAGATACAAACTTTCCAGCAGATCTGCTAAAAACCATTCAACAGGCCATTGAACAGGCAAAATTTGGCGACGCAATCAGCCGCTGTCAGCACTATCTCGCTGTGCAACAAGATGCTAAAAACCAAGCCGACCTGTTGTATTTGTATTGCGTTGCCCTGCGCCTTGATGGGCAACGGGAGCCAGCCTTAGTCGCAGTTAATGAATTACTCGCCCTTAATCCTAAACACGCCAGGGCATTGCAGGAAAAAGGCCATATTTATCTCGCCCTGGGTGATGTTCAACAGGCCTCGTCGGCGTTTTATCAGGCCACCCGACTCAACCCCACCCTGTTGGCCAGTTGGCGTTTGCTGCGCAATGAATATAGCAGGTTGCAGCAGCAACAGTCAGTGGATGGGGCGACCGCACAAATTGATTTTTTAAGCCAATTACCCCCTGAATTACTCGGTGCCAGAGATTTGCTCTATGAAGGCAAGTTATACCTGGCAGAGCAAGTCTGCAGACGCTACTTAACCGCCCACAAACATAATGTTGAAGGCATGTTATTGCTGGCAGAAATTGGCATTGCCTTAAAAGTATTAGATGACGCCGAATTTTTATTGGAAAGTTGTGTTGAACTAGCGCCTGAGAATATTCGGGCCCGCCATGAATATGTCAATTTGCTAAGCAAATTAGGCAAATTTAAACAGGCCCAACAGCACGCTGACAGACTGCTGGCACAGCAACCAGACAATCATCAATTTAAACTGGCTAAGGCTTCAGCCATGATGGGCTTGGGCCAGTTGCCAGAGGCTATTTTGTTATACCGCCAGTTACTACAACAAGATCCCCAGCGACCTGGCGTACATTTGGCCCTGGGTCATGCACAAAAAGCCCAGGGTGAATTTGCCGCGGCTATCGCTTCTTATCAGCAAAGTTATACCATCAACCCGGCCTTTGGTGATGCGTACTGGAGCCTGGCAAACAGCAAAACGTACCGCTTTAGTGCCGCTGAAATTACCCAGATGAAACAGCAGGAGGCGACACCCGATATACCGGTGGATGACAGAATTCATATGTGTTTTGCCCTGGGTAAGGCGTTGGAAGATGAAGGCGACTATGAACAATCGTTTGAATATTATCAAACAGGCAATCGCCTGAAAAGCGCCACGACAACCTACGATGCCGATAAACAGGAACAACTTATTCAGGCTCAAATCAAACATTGTACCCGCCAGTTAATGACCCAGCGCAGTGACCTTGGATGTGATGCCCCGGATCCCATTTTCATAGTCGGTTTACCCCGTGCGGGCTCGACTTTACTGGAACAAATATTAGCTTCTCATTCGATGGTAGATGGCACCATGGAGCTGCATAATATACTGGGGCTGGCGTCTAAATTACGGGGGCAAAATAGCCAATACCCGGCTAATTTACATAATATAGACAGTAGCTTTTTCCGCCGTTTTGGTGAACAATTTATTCAGGAGACTCGGGTTTACCGGGCCAATGCCCCTTATTTCATTGATAAAATGCCCAACAATTTTATGCATATCGGGTTAATTAAGTTGATCCTGCCCAATGCCAAAGTCATTGATGCCAGGCGTCACCCTATGGCCTGTTGTTTCAGTGGCTTTAAGCAATTATTTGGTGAAGGACAAGAATTCAGCTACGGTCTTGAGTCGATGGGCCGTTATTATAAGACCTATGTTGAGCTGATGGCCCATTGGGACACGGTGCTACCTGGTTTTGTTTTACGGGTGCAACATGAAGAGGTTATTGACGATCTGGAAGGTCAGGTCAGGCGAATATTAGACTTTTGTGGTCTACCGTTTGAAGCAAACTGTCTGGACTTTCACCGTACCGAGCGCAGTATTAAAACCCCCAGTTCAGAGCAGGTCAGGCAACCCATCTACCGCAGCGGCATGACCCAATGGCAAAATTTTGAATCACAATTGCAGCCACTCGCCGCCCTTTTAAAACCCGGCTAAGAGCAGCTAAGGCAGTAAAAAATGATTAGCCGCCCTTATCACGGTTAAAAGCACTACCCGAGCAAGTAAATTGACGTTTATGGGTTGCAACTCGCCCTTCGATATTGGCCACTGATGGCGTTAGTTCATAGCATTTGAAATCGTTAACCACTCCTGCTATGCACATGGTTGCAGGATTAGATATTGGATCTTAGGCTGAGGGCTTAATTAATGAGTTCTCTTTAAGCCCTCAGCCTTTACTCGAATTGCCATAGGTCAGGCTCAACAATCGCTAAGGGTTATACTCTAAACAACAGCCCCCCTTAATTTAAGCAATTACCCAGGCACTCGGGTCTCATACCAGCCTAGGGTGTTTGGTGCGTTGCTGGTGCCATACCGTTTATCACCTCATAACGTGACCTGATACAGCCCATTAATAAACGCCAGGCGCAGAGGGCTTAATTGAGCATAATCAGAATATTGGTCAATTATGCATATCACCAGTGTTACATCCTATTATTGCCAGGCTCTATCCCATAAATTACGCCTAATTTTCCGGGATAAAAAATCGCTTTTTTTCCGCCACCGTCAGTGCCTGGCGAGGCAAGCGTTTTTTGGCCCGTTCAATTAATTCTTTAATGGAAGGGTTGTCCCATATCCGCGCGGTCTGGTCATAAGAGGCGGTCACTACCTGCTGGCCATCGGGGCTGAAATGGGCGCTAGAGACTGGGGCTTCATGGCCTGCAAACACGGCCCGTTCTTCACCGCTGGCCACATCCCATATTCGCGCGGTCTGGTCAAAAGAGGCGGTCACTATCTGCTGGCCATCAGGGCTGAAATGGGCGCTAAAGTCTTTATCTTCATGGCCTATCAGCACGGCCTGTAATGGTTCTTTAATCCAGAATTGATATCCTTTGCCGCAATTGGCACCATTGGTGTTGCGTTAACGGCGCTGGCCAGCAGGCGTGAATCGATTAACCAGGACGAGCGTAACTCAATACGCTATAAAATCACTGCTAATGTGCTGGCCAAGGTTGCAGAAAAGTATTCGACCGAACAAAAGCGCTCTAATAACGCGGGAAAACCTGAAGCTAAGGCAAAATAAAACCCAACAAATCATATTGATAGTTAAATTATTGGCCCATACATCACGTTTGGTAAGCACCTTATTTCCATGGCATCACAATTACTGAGTGTTTTGGCCACTAAATACCTGAGTATTTTACTCAAGTATATACTTGAGCGTTTTACTCAGGTATTGTAGTCCCACTGACAGCCAAAAACTGTTGTCCACATTCTTCCCATGGTCTGGATTAATCAAGACCATGGGAAGAATTTAGCATGTCGTTATTGGCATCAGGACAGCAGCACTAGTGAGGAACCACAGTATGAGTGAACAACTCGATCAGGCGTTATCCCGCAAATACGATGCAGGGTTTGTTTCTGACATCGAATCTGAAACCTTTCCAGCTGGCTTGGACGAAGATGTTATACGCCGCATCTCCGCCATGAAAGAAGAACCAGAATGGATGTTAGAGTGGCGTCTGCGCGCCTATAACAACTGGCTTGATATGGAAGAGCCAGATTGGGCTCACGTACATTACCCTAAAATCGATTTTAAGGCTATCTCATATTACTCGGCACCAAAGAGTATGGCGGACAAACCCCAGTCCCTAGATGAAGTAGACCCTGAACTGCTGCGCACCTATGAAAAGCTGGGCATTCCCCTTTATGAGCAAGAAATGCTAGCTGGAGTGGCAGTAGACGCCGTTTTCGATTCTGTGTCTGTGGTGACCACCTACCGTGCAAAGCTGGAAGAAGCAGGCGTTATTTTCTGCCCCATTTCCGAGGCTGTACATAAATATCCTGAACTGGTAAAAAAATATCTCGGATCGGTAGTTCCCCGTTCAGATAATTACTTCGCCGCCCTTAACAGTGCAGTATTCACCGATGGTTCATTTGTCTATATCCCCAAGGGTGTGCGTTGCCCTATGGAGCTGTCCACCTACTTCCGCATCAATGAGGAGAATACTGGCCAGTTCGAACGGACACTGATTATTGCCGAAGAGGGTAGCCATGTAAGTTACCTGGAAGGTTGCACTGCGCCTCAACGGGATGAAAACCAGCTGCATGCTGCCGTGGTTGAACTGGTTGTCATGGATGATGCTCAAATCAAGTACTCCACCGTACAAAACTGGTATCCCGGGGATGAGAACGGTAAAGGGGGGATATATAACTTTGTGACCAAACGCGCTATATGTCACACCAATGCCAAGGTTTCCTGGACTCAGGTGGAAACCGGCTCTGCCATTACCTGGAAATACCCTAGCTGTATACTCAAAGGCGATAACAGTGTGGGTGAATTCTATTCTGTTGCCCTGACCCGGGGCAGACAGCAGGCCGATACGGGCACCAAGATGATCCATTTGGGAAAGAATACCAAATCCACTATTATTTCCAAGGGTATCAGCGCCGGTAACAGTAACAATACGTACCGTGGCCTGGTCAGTATGGGCTCTAAGGCTGAAGGTGCCCGTAATTTTACCCAGTGTGATTCACTGCTCATTGGTGATCGCTGTGGTGCTCACACCTTTCCTTATATTGAGAGTCGCAATCCCTCTGCCATAGTGGAGCATGAGGCTACCACCTCCAAGGTCAGCGATGATCAGATGTTTTTATGCCAGCAACGTGGCCTTGATCCTGAAAAGGCTGTATCGATGATCGTTAATGGCTTCTGTAAGGAAGTATTCAAAGAACTGCCCATGGAGTTCGCCGTAGAGGCGGGCAAATTACTCGAGATCAGTCTTGAAGGCTCAATAGGATAAAAATTCATGCTTAAAATTACAAACCTGCACGCCAGTGTAGAACAAAAAAATATACTCACAGGTCTAAACCTGGACATTAAACCCGGTGAAGTTCATGCCATTATGGGCCCCAACGGCGCAGGTAAAAGCACCCTGGGTTTCATTCTATCCGGTCGCGAAGGCTATGAAGTGAGTGAAGGCCAAGTAGAATTTCACGGCGAAGACCTGCTTGACATGGCGATAGAAGAACGGGCCCGCAAGGGACTGTTTTTGGCCTTTCAATATCCGGTAGAGATCCCCGGTGTGAGCAATATGGCCTTTATGAAAGAATCAGTAAACGCCATACGTGAGCAACGTGGTGAAACGCCATTGACTGCCACAGAGTTTTTGAAAAAAGCCAAGGAAGCCTGCAAACAAGTGCAGCTATCGCTTGATTTTCTTAAACGGGGTGTTAACGAAGGGTTTTCCGGCGGCGAAAAGAAACGCAACGAAATTATGCAGATGATCCTGCTTGAACCAAGTCTATGTATTCTGGATGAATCCGACTCTGGTTTGGATATTGATGCCCTACAGGTAGTGGCTGAAGGCGTGAACAGTCAGCGCGACGGTAAACGCAGCTTTATTATCATCACTCACTATCAGCGCCTGCTCGATTATATTAAACCGGACTATGTACATATTTTGGCCAATGGTAAAGTCGTCAAAAGCGGTGACGCCTCACTGGCCACAGACGTGGAAAAAGAAGGTTACGCTTTTCTGGGACAGGATAACGCCGAGGAGACGAATGCATGAGTCAATGGTTGCAGCAGGTCATAGACCGTGGTCAGGCGACTGATGACTGGCTTAGCCCACTTCGGGCTCACGCCCTTGAAGCGCTGGGCAACGCTAAATGGCCCAATCGTCGGGTAGAAAGCTGGAAGTATACCTCACTGGCACCACTGGAACAGCTTGAATTAAGCCCGGGTACCACAGCAGGCGAAGCGATCATTGAAGATATAGAGGGCTTGAACAGCCTAGATTTGGTATTTTTAAATGGCAAATTACAAAGCGATATAAGCTTACTGCCTTTACCACAAGGACTGCATATCAGTAGCTTGCTGGATGCATCGGTTAAGGAACAAAACACGGCTAAAGCCCTGTTTGCCAAGATCAAGCCTCGGCGACATCTTTTTGGGCTGGTCAACGATGCCCTGGCGCAAGATGGGCTGATTATCGATATTGATGCCGGCAGCAAGATTGAACAGCCGATTCGGATTGTTAATATCAGTACCGAAGGACAAGAGTCTCATCATCGTGTGCTGGTACGCTTAGGTAGTCATGCCAGTGCCACGGTGATTGAGCATGGACAAGGCAAACAAGCCAGCTTTAGCACCGGTTTTGCCGAATATGACATCGGTGAACAGGCTTATCTTGAGCATTATAGAATGGCCATGCATACCCATCAGGCCATTCATATCGGCGGCTGTCATTTCAGTCTGCAGCAAAAAGCACAACTTAACAGCACACTGATCGCTTATGGCAGTGAGTTGTCCCGCATGGATGTGGACATCATTCATAACGGTGAACATGCCAAGGCCAAATTTAACGCCGTTTACCTGCTCGGCGAATCAGAACACTTCGATCTGCACAGCACCATCGAACATGTGGTGCCCAATGGCACCACAAAAGAAAATGCCCGAGGCATTGTGGGTGACAAGGCCAAGGCCGTTTTCAATGGCCGTATTCATATTCATCGAGATGCCCAGAAGACACTGGCGGAGCTGCATAACCGCAACCTGTTATTGTCCCGTCGCGGTCAGATAAATACTAAGCCTGAGTTGGAAATCTATGCCGATGACGTCCTGTGTGCTCATGGTGCCACCGTTGCCGAGACCGAGGAAGAAACCCTGTATTACTTGCTTTCCCGTGGCATATCACGATCCCAGGCACTGGTTATGCTCAACTTCGGCTTTATTCAGGAACTGGTGGATCAGATGCCTAATCAGCATCTGGCGCAATGGCTCAAGCCCCAATTGCAATCACGCTTCGTGGAAATGGAAGTCAAATGACCGCCAGCAAAAATGCACTGAATATCGATGACATCCGGAGCCAGTTCCCTATTTTGCATCAGCAGATTGAGGGTAACCCCCTGGTATATCTGGATAATGCCGCCACCACCCAAAAACCTCAGGCGGTGATCCAGGCGATAACCGATTTTTACACCCAGTGTAATGCCAACGTGCATCGCGGCGCCCATCATCTTTCCGATGAGGCCACTCGGCGCTACGAAAAAGCCCGGGATACAGTCGCCAACTTTATGCATGCCCGTGATCGCAAGGAAGTGATCTGGACCAGTGGCACCACAGAAGGTATCAATATTGTTGCCAATGGCATGGCCCAACGCCTCAAAAGTGGCGATGAAGTGCTGGTAACGGAAATGGAACATCACGCTAACCTTGTCACCTGGCAGCAGGCCTGTGCCCGTAGCGGTGCAACACTGAAAATTGCGCCCATCCATGATGACGGCACACTGGATACCAAAGCCTTTGCTTCCCTGTTGACACAGAAAACGAAAATGGTTGCCCTGCCCCATGTTTCTAATGCCTTGGGTACAGTAAATCCGGTAAAAGAGCTCACCGCCCTAAGTAAAGAAAAAGGCGCGTTAGTCCTCATTGACGGGGCACAGAGTATCA
>Ga0307488_10003764_pt1 | contig 12646 bp, 19 predicted proteins | sample SB02metaG_FD_202248 | JGI IMG/M metagenome (GOLD analysis project Ga0307488, IMG submission 202248) | Sea-ice brine microbial communities from Beaufort Sea near Barrow, Alaska, United States - SB 0.2 | ecosystem: Environmental > Aquatic > Marine > Coastal | place: USA: Alaska | collected...
TATCTTTAAAATATTCCCAGCAATTATCCAAATACTCCAATTTTTGTGATCCTTTACTAGCTCCATTAGGTACAGAACAAACAGAATATAAACCCGCTTCATGTAAACTAAGCGCATCCATTTCGCCCTCGACTATATAACACTTTTCTAACTCCTTTACATTATCAATTCCATAAAAAATAAGCTCTGCGCCAGAAACTAATTTAAAATTCTTTTGGCCATCTCTAAATTTAACATTTACAACCTCATTATTTCTGTAATAATTAAAATTTATACATCGCCTTTTAGCTTGGACCTGAGGCATATATTCTAAAGATTCGCCAATTTTCCAGTGAATTAATGTCGGTTCTGTTATACCCCTTTCACTAAACCATTTTACAACTCTCTCAGCTATATTAGAATTTATTTTTGGTGGCAAAACATACTCTAGTTTGGGTTTAAATTTTACATTGCCACCCCAACCGCAATTATGGCAATTATATAAACCCTCATCTATATTGACGGATAAACAATCATCACGCTTGTTTTTTCTAGTATGAGAGCATTTTGGACATTTTGTTTTAACTGATCCATTAGATCGCTTTAATTCAATCCCTAGGTTAATTAAATCATTAAATTGATTCATAAATAATAATTTTCTTTAAATATAAAAATATTTTTTCATAATTCTAATAAAAATATCAATTCTTTTAAATCCAAAAGCTGATTTTTTTCTAAAACATAGGACATTACTCTAGTTTTTTTTAAGTTCTTTTTTTGAAAAATAATACTGTTTAAAGTAAAACCCTCAAAAGTATATTTAGGATAATTTACAGTAAACAAGGCAAATATTTTGCAGTCAGTATTTGCATATTCTGGAACCATTAAAGGATTATTTTTATTTCTATTAACCTTTACATCAACACTGTGGCCCATCCAATTAGCATCATATAGATCGGTTTTTAATTCTTTTGATGTATTATGAATTTTAAAATCTGGATATAAATTGTTTTCTCTAGCAAAAATAAACTCACCGCCAAACCCTACAATATTTAAATCTAAATCACTTTTTGGATTAACTGTTTTAATACCATCCCAACCAGTTTTTATTTTATTATTATGCCTTTGATTAGCAGAAAGCTCAACAATCATTTTTTCGTATTGATCTAATTTATATATTTTGCCTTTAATCATTTTTAACAAAAGATTTTAACTCAATAATTTCATTTTTATTTAAAAACTGGCTTAAATTAAACTCATTAAGTTTATTTGTTTTTGTTAAAGCTCCCAACCTTTCGGACTTGTCAGGATCTAAATATATTTTATATTCAACAATCCCCTTAATTTTCCAATAACATTTGGGTTTATTTACTTTTTTATAATTTTCTATAAATCTGTGAATAAACATAATCCCGTTTTTATCTGTATTCCTTAATTTTAAAAGAGTTAAAAAATTAGGTTTCCAAAAATCATCATTTCTAGTATACTCAACCGCCTTATAAATTTCTTTTAAATCATATTTATCAATTTTAACACATTTATCCAGGCATTTAATCCAATTCTTTTTAGCTGTCTCAGTTTTTGGCTGGTATTTTAAAGGAAATAATTTAGCAAAATGGATATAGGCATTTTCTAATTTTTCATTTTGTGTATTAATATTACTTTTATTATTATAACTATTGTTATTAATATTACTTTGTGGCGGATTTGTCGGCGCTGGATTTTCCGCCTTCGGTTTATCCGCTTTCGGTTTATCATTTAAATAATAATTATATCCTTTAAATTTGCCCTTGTCGGTTACTTGTTTTCTAACTAAATAACCCTCTTTTATTAATTCATTTAATTTAGATCTTATGGCATCTTTGCCCTCACTAAAATGGCCGCATATAAATTCAATAGTAATTTCCTGGGTTGATGTATGTGAGAATAGCCAGCAATATAATCCAGTGGCACCAATTGAAATGTCTTTAAACCTAAAAATAGAGCTAGGAATAATAGTGAAATTATCAAATTTCTTTGGTTTATAAATCTTATTGTATTTCATAAATAAGCCGCTAAGTTGTTAAATTTATTCAGGTTTATCAATCAAACCCTTTAATTGATCGCAAAAATCTCTTAATTCTTTAAATGTATCAAAAAATTGATTATAACTAATATCGTGATCCTCATGCATAAACCATAATAATTCTAGCAATAAATCAAATTCCGCCTCACTGGCTTCACCCACAAATTTATATTCATATTTGAATTTATCTGTGGCGGTTTGGGTCCATCTAACTTTCTGAGAATCCTCCTCAAAATATACTTTTTTACTTTTACTCATAACTCATTATTAAAATATTTATCTATTGTTTCAACACAAAGATCGAAATTATTATGCCAAACAGCAACCCAGTTCGCATTTTCAAGCCATTTAAGCCATCTTTTTTGGTTTTCGGTAGGTTTGTTATACCCCGCTTTTAATTCAATCGCTAAGCCGCTTTTATTTGCATTTGGCGTAAATATCATTAAATCGGGGATCCCTGGTTTAGTGCCTAAAATTTTTAACTTATATTGTTCAAATGGGGTTCTTTTACCCTCGTTTGCTACATGGGTGTAAAGTGCTTTAGGATATTTTAAACTTATATATCTCATTACATGAGTTTGTAATATATCCTCTTTGCCTAGATATTTAGCGTATGGGTTTCTTTTCATAAAGTTTTTTTACAAAATTAAAAAAAATTAATCCGTATCGGCCATAATATATATAATTCGTTTCATTTCTTTATTATCAATAAGTAATAAATCAAGCTCTTTTGTTTGTTTTTTTATCTGGTTTATTAACTGATCATTTTCCATAATTAATAAATTATGATTAACAACTAATTGAGTGATATTTATTTTTTCAGCTTGGCCCTCAATCAATTTATTAGCTTTAATTTGTAGCTCAGCATATTGATTTTTATAATACTCATCATTTAAAAGCATATAAGGGAGTTCCCTAAGGGCGTGCAATACTGTTGCATGAGTACGCCCAACACTTTGGCCAATTGTTTTTAAACTAACACTATTATTTTTTTTACAGAGATCATAATAACAAGCTCTAGCAAAAACATATTTAAATATTCTTGATTGGATTCCTATTCTATATCCAAAATGACTTTCTACTAATCTTTTAAATTTTTCCATTTTTATAATATATATGAGCCATCTTCATTAAATTGATACCATGAATATCCTGGCATTTTTCCAGTATCAAGATATTTTTTCCAGTTTTCAAATGCTTGTTTCCATGCATTTCGCCCAAATTCAATAGTTTTTTCATCTAAAGAATAAACCTCAACAGTGTGAGGGAATGAAGTAGTGACCGCTATAAATCTAAAATTTTCAATCCCTAAAACATCCATATAAAAAGCCGCTTGTAAATGATAACCCCACTTATAAACATCTCTTTTAAACGCTTCAGGCGAATTATCTTGACAGGTTTTTACATCACTTATAAAGTTGGAAATTTTATTAACACAATCTGGCCGCACTCTAACATCAACGCCATCTATTTGAGAGTAGTGAGATAATTCAATTTCACCCTGGCAATATTTTTGTGCTAAATCATGATTTCTATATGCGCCTAATATGTTTTTTATAATTTCATGATTTTCATGATCTAAAACTATTTTATCTTTTGCCAGATTTGATTGTTTTAAATACTCCTCTTTTCCCGCTTTGGTCCTTTTATCTATTTTTTCAATTACATGATATTGATTATAAAAATCATCTGGTTCTAGTATTGCCGCATGGACCGCAGTCCCTAGCGCCATGGCTGGAGTTTCTCTAAATCTTTGATTAATTAAATGATATACTGATTTTTTATATATCGTTTTTAAACCACTGGCACTAATTGAATTATGTGAGTGATATTTTTCGTTGCTATCTCTAATTATTTTCATTTTCTATTTTTTGGTTTTCCCTTATTGATTTTGTTATTATTCTTAAAATTTTACTTTGCTCAGTTTTGTTTTTAACACTTAAAGGATAGCGACACCAGCCAAATTGTGGATCTGTCTTTTTTCCTAATCTAAAAAAATCTTGTAATAATGTGCCAAATAATCTAAGTGGTCCGTTAGTTTTTTTCATAATTAATTTTTAAAATTCTTTTTAAATTTAAAAAAATATTTTCAATAAATCAAATTAAATATAAAAAAAAGGCATCAAATTAATGACACCTTTTTAATTCCCTTTGTTTGCTTATCAATTAAAAGGGCAATAATTTAAATTATTTTACAATTCTTTTCGTAAAATATTTCCCTCAAGATCTATTATAACGTAACCCTGTTTTTTTAATATATCAATTGAGTTTTTTATAGCTTTTACTTTTTCAGTAATTCTATAATATTCAAATGTTTCCCCATCTATTGCCATAGTTTTAAAATTTAAAAAGGCAAATCACTACTATCATTATTAGTAGGTGCTGGCGCTTGATTATCTTGAGCTTTTGGCTCCCATGTATTTTTTTCAGCGTATAATTTACCGCCTTTTGACTGCAATACATCTATATTAACCCATCCATTTTTATTATGAGTGTCAAGGAATTTTTTAAACTCCTCTACTTTAACGCTTAAGTTAGCTTTAACCCACTCGGGTGCGCTATCTTTTCGTTTAACAATTAACCCGTCTGCAAAAATTTTTTCATTAGCTTCCATACTTTTTTTTATTTTAAATTAAATTGATTATTGATTTTTTCTCTGTATTCTTTTTTCATTCTGTAATTTTTAATCACATTTTCACCTTGCTTTTTAGCGCCTTTTAAGGTTGCAATTAATTCATTTTCTTTTAACCATGGGCGGTTATCCTTTTCCTGGTTAATAATAGCAGTTTCAACCTCTTCGGCTGATGCAATTGAGGTATCTATACCAATGCCCAAATAACCCAACGCCCTACCTAAAGCACTGGTAAAACCATTCTCAACAAATGATGTTTTATTAATATAGCTTGAATCTCTATACTCTTGTGCGTGAGCATTTACAATATGATAATTTTCAGAGTTTAAAATAGATACTTTAAAAACTCCTTCTTTTTCATCTAAAGAGACAAGCTCCTCATTGATTTTCCAACCTTTAAATGCTGGTTTTGATCTAAAATATATCAGCCGCTCATTGACTGTAATATATTCTTTTCCTTTAATGTTTAGTGATTTCATAAATATTATTTTTAAATTAAACGGCTTACATTAAACCCATGATTTTCTAATTTTTTTATTTCATCAACAGTAAAACGCCCAGGGTTTTCTATTCTCGTTTTAAGTGTTGGCATTGTACAACCCAAGATCGTACAAATTTGGTATCGCTTAAGATTTAATCTCTTTAGCTCTTTTCTAAAATGCAATTCAAATATCATATATTTTATAATTTAGCTTACAAAAATACAAAAAATATTTTAAATTAAAAGAATTATTTTGATTTATTTTAAATAAAGAAACCCCCTAAATTTAAGTATCTAGAGGGTTTCAGAGCAAACAAGGAAAAGAAAAAAGGTTAATTTGTATAGTTTTTTATTAATGTATTTGCAATATCATCGTTTTGATTTGGTATGTGCATAGTAACTGAGTATGTATTTTTTTTCACGTTATAAGTCATTGAATCAATGTAACAACTTAATGAATCTTGTAATATGGCGGAGCCAAAATTAACCCATAATTTATTATGTAATCCTAAAGGAGTTTTTTCTAAATTATATAAATCCACTTCATATCTAGTCACAAAATTTCTATAATCATTCATAACCTGTTGAGTCGTAATCTCTTCAATAGGCATCATTAAACCAGGATTATAAGAGGTGCCACCTACATAATAATTATCTCTAGGTCGGAAATAATCCCCAGATATTCCCCCCAAAAATGCCTGATAATTGTATAATATATTTGAAACCTTAATATCTGAAACATCTAACACGCCAGATAAGGAAGCCGTTATATCTCTTTTTCTAATAACTTCTAAACTTTTTGTTTTCTTTTTGTAAAAATCTGAAAAATCAGGATTTGTATAGCTAAAAGAAACATTATCTATATAAAAGGCATTAAAACCATTTACAGTGGCTACTCTCGGCTCATAAAATTCAACAGTAACGCCAACATCATAACCAGACGGGAAACTTTCAATATCAAACTCAAACTCTTCCCAGACATTAACCTCTTCTAAAGTGACAGGATTTTTAAATTCACTTGTTACCCATGCCTCAGTTGTAGCATTCCACCAAATATCAACATACGAATCAGGCGAATTATCAACTACTTTTATGATATAATATAATTGAACCGCTGAAGTGCTGTTGTGACTTACAAAAATATTAAATTTAAAAACATTTGCCAGAGTTTGTGAATTTATCATAACTGTTTCTGTAGTAGTTAGCATTTTCCTGGTGTTAGCTAAAACAGTATTCGAGCTGGTTGTTGTAACTGAGTTATTACCTTGTAATACAATTACATTGTCTAAAATTGCGGCCGCTGAAACACCTGAAACAGCGCTATAAGTAACCCAATTTAAAATTGTATTTGTTGAAATAGTCCCAAACTCAAAGCCGCCATTTTTAAAATAATTAGTATCGTTTTGGCTCAAATCAATTTTATAACTGTATTTTTCTAATGGTCGTAGATTAGTTTGCAAAAAAGAGTTATTTAATGGTTTTAAATTTGTCGGAATTTGTTTTAAAACATTTACATCAGTTGTTGATTGATATACTCCGCTAGAATTATATAAAACTAGCTCAACCGCTTCGGTCCCGTTTGCTACTAAATAAGATGTTTGGCTAGCTTTAATTCCAGTTGGCGGCACATGATTTGTGCTAGTATATGTTGAAATTGTATCTTTTAAAGATTGCTCATTATAGCTGGAATTATTTATTATATACCATTTGCCTAAAGATTGAAAAATTCTAGAGTTTGCAACTCTTAACATCATTTCTAAAACAGCTTTTGCATCCATTAGATTCCCGCCATCTTTAAACCAACCATTTTGAAATTGTGGCACTAACTCATCGAATAAACTATTAGACGGGTTTTGGTATCTTCTAATGTCGTTAGAAACATAAAACTCTAAATCTAAATCTAAATAATCCAATATACTTGTCAAAGTTGATGTAAAGGTTCTGCCAGTTACTTGAGTAGTATAAATTGGATAATCAAAAGATTTTAATAATCCTAAACCATCTAGAGCATTTATAGTAATTGGAAAAGGTTTTGTGGTTATAGCTTCAGAAAAATTATCCGCTACAATCCAGCCAGTCCAAAATACTTGATAAATATTTGAGGCATCTTTATAGTATAAATTAACTCTATATTCACGCTCATTAAATTCATAAAAATTATCATAACTAACATCTTCAGTCACAAAAAGATTTATTAAACATGAGGACCCCTTAATTGGTGAATAAAAATCATCATCACCCTCCCAAGATATTTCGACAGGGTCCGAGGTTCCTACAAGTGGCAAAACAGATCCCGTATAATCTTTTTTTAATATTTCTATTTTTTTGCCATTTTCTAAGTCATCAGAAAACTCCAATCTATATTTTATCCCGTATGCCATTTATATAATTCTATCTCTTTGATTATTTGCCCGTTGTAATGCAACTATTAAATCCTGTCCTTTTAAAACAAATTCGCCACCAACTTGAACACTAGATCCGCCTCTGTCTCCTATCATATCTTTTAATTTGTCTAGTGGCGCAATAACCTCTGGATTGCTTCTAGCTCCAGGATATTCTCCCATAAGTCCCATTGTTGGCGTGCTGACAATACCACCCTTAGCAAATTTTTTCGGTTGATCAACTTTTCCAAATGCTCCTTTTACTGCAACAGCCGCACCAGCTAATAAAGCTGGTAAAACAAATGCGGCAAATGGACCAGAAGCCGCCGCAGTTTCTCCAGCCGCAACCGCACCAAGTCCCATTGTAGTGGCTAAAGTGGCACTTAACGCCGCCATTGCTGACTGAATTAAAGTCCCTACAAAAGTACCTAAAGCACTCTCGCCCATCCCTAAGGATTGAGTTATTTGGTTTCCCATCTCAGCAAATGTGCTAGACATAAAACCCCCAACCTGGCCCGCTATTTCTTGAAATTGCGCTATTTTTTGCTGTTTAGCATATAAATCATTTTGTAGTATTGTATTACTTTCGGTTAATTGTTTTTGTAACTCTGCTTTTCCTTCTTTTGAGGATATAGCCATTTGGCTAATTGGATCTAAACCAACAGATTGAACCCCTTGGGTTTGCAACCCTTTTGGTTTATTATCACCGCCACCACCTCCAGCGGGACCGCCAAAAGAATTACCACTTAATAAACTTGTAATTTTTCCTTTAGCTTTAGATACTATATTAGCAATCCCCGCATTTAATTGGTTTACTGTTTTGTGTTCTAATTGATTTGATAGTGCTTTACTCATTTCTGTTGTAAATGTTTCAGCAATATCCTCTCCGCCCTGTTTTGCTATGTCAGTACTTTGCAAAAATCCCTCAGCTAATATTTGTTTAAAATCACCTTTAAACCCTTTCTCTGAAAACTCTTTTATAAGTTTCCACATAGTTTTAAATGAGTTTGATAACAAATCAATTTGCATTTTAGCAGATATAAAAACACTTTTAAAAGTAGCTTTTAAAGTTCCTATTATACCCCTTAATAATGCTGATTGATTATATAAATCAACAAACATATTATAAAAATTAACTAAAACTGGTGCTACTTCATTCCAGTTTTTATATATAACAATTGCAACCCCAGCTAGAGCCGCCGCAACTAATCCGACTGGTGATAGTAATGCACCTACAACAGTCATAACAGTACCAAATAAACTAATTAAAGTTGGCAAAGCAATAGCTAAAACTCCAACCGCTGATATAAACCTCTGCATATTAACATCCAAAGAGTTAAAAGCTCCAAATATTCTAGTTATAACACCCGCTAGGTCCTGAATTAAAGGCAATAACGACTGTAATAAAACAGCGCCCATTTGTGAAAATGATTCTTTAGCTGTATTTAATGATTTAGTTAGTTTAAAACTGGCACTTTCTGCGGTTTTATCAAATGCTTTTTGTGTATCTCCCTGGACATTATTCATTTTACCGAAAATCTCTCTAGTTGAATCTATACCTTTTCCAAGTAAATCCATAACACCCATCAAAGCTCTCGAGTTCCCGAAAACTTTTGCCTGAGCGTCAGCGTTTTGCCCAAACTCTGCTTTTAATAATTCTAAAGTTGCTAATAATCCATCATCTTGAATTTTAGATTTTAAAGCTCCAGCACTTAATCCCATAGCGGCTAAAGTATCGGCCGCCTCTTTTGATGGTTTATTTATACTCATCAAAATATTTTTCAACTGCATTGAAGCAGTGGCCGCATTTGTCCCAGTTCTAGACATGGCCGCCATAGTAGCACCCACCTCATTAAAAGTAACTCCCATATTAGAGGCGATTGGTATAACTTGACCAATTGCACCCGCAAGCTCCTCACTAGATAATTTCCCTTCTCTAACAGCCGCAACTAGTACATCGGTTGCATCTGAGGCACTTAAAGCGTCAGATCCGTAAGCGTTCATTGCTGAGGTTGCCGCATCAGCGACCTGGGTAACATCACCTAAACCAACCGCACTGGCTTTTAAAGATGCATTTAATACATCCATGGCATCGGATCCCGATAAACCAGCAGAAGTGATAAAAAATAAAGCATCGGCGGCGGCGGTTGAGCTTTGGCCCGTTTCAATAGCCATTTGCCTAGCTTGTTTGCCCATTTTATCTACTTGATCGCCAGCTAAACCAACCAAAGATTTAATTTTAGTCATTGATTTATCAAAATCAACACCCATTTTTATAGCGGCACCCCCAGCAATAGCCAAAGGCAATGCAAATCTTTGCATACTAGCGCCAATATTTTTAGCTGATTTACCAAATTTCTTTAATCTAGCTGAAGCGGTATTTAGTGAGCTATTTAATTTTGAAGCATCTCCAATGAGCTGTACTCTTAACTTATTATCTGCCATGGATTAAAATTTTATGTAAAAATACAAAAAAAATAAGCCACCTAATTAGATGGCTTTTTATTCTCTAAAATCTTTTTAAATGCTATTAACTCTTCTTTTGTTGATTTTGGGGACCCTTTGTCTAAATAAACATCTTGAGGCAAAGGAAACAATTTCTCTGGTGTGATCATTTGACCCCTTTTATTACAATTTACATTAAACATCATCATCGCTAAATAACGGGTTTGCTCCCATTGTAAATTCGCTCTAATCATATATGATTCACCTAGTAGTTGATTTTCCTTCCAGGTATTAATCCAAAAGTCAGCGGGTTGGATGCCAACCTGTCCAATATAATAATCTAGTAATGAGTTAAAATCGAGTTGGCTGTTTACTTTCCCACTTTAGTGGTTTTCTTTACATTTCTAGAAACCCCCATATTTAGATCGTTTCCTAATATCCTAGATTGCATCATTGCCTCGATCATTTCGTTTAACTTTTCAGCTTTAAAATCCTCAAGCCACATCCCAACTTTAAATTGGTTGTAATCAATTTCATTGCCCTCCTCTTGATCGTATGCTTTTAATCCTGAATAAACTAAAGCTCGAATACTTGAAATTGATACGCCGTCAGAAAAAACCTCTCCAATTTTCTCTAATGAGATATTCAACTCATCTGTAAAATTTGCCCAGAAATTCATTGAAAAATGCATAGTTCGGCTTTTACCGCCTAGTTTTAGAGTATAATAACCCCGTCTCTTGTTTGCCATAATGTTAGTGTATAATTATAGGGCATAGTTCCTTAATCTATACCCATATTCTATTTTATAGTATTATTTTGCTTATACGTTAGTCGCTTTTGAAATTGCTCCAGTAACTGTAATCGAACCAGAGTAAGTAACTGGTGACTCCATTTCTGCGCTCATTTCAATAGATGATAAAAACCCTTCACCAGAATAAACCTCATCCCCAGTAACCGCAGTTCCAAAGCTCCAATCTAATTTAGTTCTAGCTAAAAGCAAGTCAGCCGCTTCAATAGCGTTATTTGCATCATCATAAGCAACTAATCCCTCAAAACTAATTTCACCACTTTTAACACCCGCAATCACTTCCTGGTAACCTGCGCTATCTTTAGTAGTTGCCTCAGGCAAATCATTAGATAGTGAAAGTGAACAAGATGTTGAATGCCCGATTGTAGCTGGTGACGTACCATCAGCGGCAAATTTAAGTAATAAGTTCGTTCCGTTAAAAACTCCGACAGTAGCCATAATTTATATTTTTATAATTAATCTTTTACAAATATACAAATAAAAAAATTTATACATCTTGCCATTGTTCGCTAATGTTTTCCCATTGTTGAATAATACTATCCCAGGTTTTTCCCTCTGTAATATCGCTAATAGTAAATATTCCAGTTAAATTAATTTCTAGATTAAAACTTGTAGCGTTTTCAAATTCAGCGGTTTCATCAACTGAGCTAACATAACCCTCACCCCTTAAAACTAATCTAGTATCTGTTGGCTGTTTAAAATAAAAAACTGCCTTTTGCTTAGTAATAATCATCTCGGCTATTTGCTCAAAATTAAGAGCATCCGAATAATCTGTTAAACATTCACAGCTAATAGTTCCAGATCTAACGCCTGTAATCACTTCGGACCATCCAGCGCTATCCTTATTTGTAGCATCTGGCAAATCTAAGTTTATGGAAATATTAGTACTTTTTGAATGCCCTAGCACAGTTGACCCCTTTAACAGTAGAAAACTAGTGCTATTTATTACTGACATTATTTCACTATTTCAGCTTCCTCAGGGATTATTTCAAACTCTCCAGATTGTAGATTTACTGAGATTTTTCCGTATTTATCCTCTAGCTCTTTTTTTAATTCAATTTGCTCACCTTCTATTTTTTTCAATTCCTCTAGTAAATTCTCTTTAGATTTTTCTAGATTAATTTTTTGAATAGAAATTGCACCAATATTAGATACAACTTGATTAATTTTTCCTTGATTTTCTTGTAAAATTTTTAATTCTTTTTCCTCTAATTTGCTCATTTTTATTTATTTAATATTAATTTTTACAAATTTAGTTATTTTTTTTAACAACTAGAAATATTAATCATTTGCCCTGAGAAGCCACCGCCACCGCCTAAAACTTCACCTACAGTCCCTTCGCTTACGCCACTACTAGGATCAAATATTTGATAATAACCAGATTCTGCCTTGTCACTAGATGCGGTTCCAGTTGCATATTTCCATATTCTGTCCCCATCAACTGGCAAAGTATTACTGCCATCATGCCAATAACTAGTTGAATTTATTGTAAAACTACAAGCGCTAGTGCTAGACGTACTACTATAAGCAAATCTAAATTCTCGTCTTATTAAAGTTTGATCGTAACCTAAAAACTCACTCACTTTTAAGGGGTTTGAACCATCTGGCCGCCTGTTTCTAAAAAAATTTGCTGATTGTATATTTAACATATTAACCGCTGGAAAACTATTCCCAGATCCCCCAGCATTCCCACCGCTTAAATTACTTAAATCTTTTAAAGATATAGGATTTGTTATTCCATAACTTGAAGCGTAACCCTGGCCAACTCGCTCCCTGGCTAATCTAACCAATTGAATCCCAGCGCTTGTTATTTCATCATAAGTAGGTACTGCCATAATTAAATATAATTATGATT
>Ga0307488_10003765_pt1 | contig 12643 bp, 9 predicted proteins | sample SB02metaG_FD_202248 | JGI IMG/M metagenome (GOLD analysis project Ga0307488, IMG submission 202248) | Sea-ice brine microbial communities from Beaufort Sea near Barrow, Alaska, United States - SB 0.2 | ecosystem: Environmental > Aquatic > Marine > Coastal | place: USA: Alaska | collected 2017-05-06
GTTGCAGAGGTGTTTTTACCGGATTGTCCAAGTTATATTAGTGGCTCCCCACAACTTAATACAATCAATATGAGCGCGAAATAATGCTGTTACGCTGGCAAAAAAGGAATACTTATTGGCGTTTAATGCGCGCTGATAAACCTATTGGTACTTACCTATTATTATGGCCAACAGTATGGGGCTTGCTGTGGGCAGCCAACGGACTACCACCATGGCACATTACCTTTATTTTCATTCTAGGAGTCTTCCTTATGCGGTCTGCTGGCTGCATCATTAACGACTATGCTGATCGTAAAATTGATGGTGAGGTAGAACGAACCCGAGCAAGGCCGATTGTTTCTGGCGAAGTACAACCGAAAGAAGCACTGCAACTTTTTTGCTTGCTAATTGTGCTCGCTTTTGGACTCGTCTTATTTTTAAATACATATACTATTATACTGTCGGTGGGGGCTCTATTTCTCGCTAGTCTTTATCCGTTTATGAAACGTTATACCCATTTACCTCAGGTGGCATTAGGAGCCGCGTTTAGTTGGTCTATTCCGATGGCTTTTATGGCTATCACAGGCGAGTTACCGATATGGCTCTGGCTCATCTATATGGCCAACTTAACGTGGACGGTCGCTTATGATACGGCCTATGCGATGGTTGATAGAGAAGATGATATACGCATCGGAGTAAAGTCAACGGCTATTCTATTTGGTCGTTTTGACGTCACTGTCATTGCCCTTCTAAATATGCTGACATTGATGTTATTGGCTTTCGTTGGTTGGATCACCCATCTGCATTTCAGTTTCTATGTTGGCTTAGTGTTTGTTGCACTGATGTTTATACATCAATTTAGACTAATAAAAACGCGCCAGAGAGACGCGTGTTTCGCCGCTTTCTTACATAACCATTGGGTAGGATTAGTCATTGCAATTGGATTGTTGCTTGGGGTCTTGCTTTAACAGCAGTGCCTAGTAACTTCTCTGTCAGATGAAACCTACTAATCTATTCTCTATCCGACTCGAGTGCCGCAATTCGTGTCTCCATCGCTTCCAGTTTTTCTCTAGTCCGAATGAGGACTTGGCTTTGCACATCAAACTCTTCGCGCGATACTAAATCGAGTTTTGCCAACTGAGCTTGTAGCACTTGTTTAACTTTCCCCTCCGCTTCACCTGCCATGGTTTTTACACCAGACGGTATGGCATTACTGATATTCTTAGCAATTTCTTCTAATTTTTTTGGATCGAGCATTGGTTAATCCTTGGCTTCGGGTTCAGAGTGCAATTATATCTCGAAATGGTAAAGAAAAAAGCGTTATTCACGGCTCATTTGTTATAATTTGTTTCGTTGCTAATTTTTTCCCCTGAGAGTCGTAAAATGCGCTTAAATGATGCCCAGCAAGAAGCCGTCGAATATGTATCAGGCCCGTGCTTGGTGTTAGCCGGAGCTGGCAGTGGAAAAACCCGGGTTATTACTAACAAGATTGCATATTTAGTTCGTGAATGTGGTTACAAAGCGCGACAAATCGCAGCGGTTACTTTTACTAATAAGGCCGCTCGAGAGATGAAAGAGCGCGTTGCGCAAACGCTCGGAAAAGCCGAGGCGCGAGGTTTGAAAGTATCTACTTTTCATACACTTGGCCTCAGTATAATTAAGAAACACGTTTTACAGTTAGGTTACAAAGCTGGTTTTTCACTATTCGATGATAAAGACTCAATGAGCTTGCTGCGTGACCTCACTGAAACAGAATATGATGGCGATAAAGAGCTTCTATCAGCATTACAATCAAAAATATCCAATTGGAAGAACGATTTGATCTTACCTGAAGCCGCAATGAAATTGGCTTATGGCGACAGCGAAATTGAGCAAGCAAAATACTATGTTGAGTATTCGTCTCACCTAAAAGCTTACAACGCCCTAGACTTTGACGACCTTATTTTATTGCCTACGTTATTACTTAAAACCAACGATGCTGTGCGCGAAAAATGGCAGAGCATGCTCAAATACTTACTGGTGGATGAGTATCAGGATACCAACACCAGTCAATACGAATTAGTTCGCTTATTGGTGGGGCAACGAGCCCGATTTACGGTGGTGGGTGATGACGATCAATCTATTTATTCTTGGCGAGGCGCTAGGCCGCAAAATTTGGTTTTGCTAAAAAAGGACTTCCCTAGCCTTCGCCTAATTAAGTTGGAGCAAAATTACCGTTCTTCTGGACGGATACTGCATAACGCCAACATTTTGATTCAAAACAATCCACATGTTTATGACAAGCGTCTGTTTAGTGAACTACCATATGGCGAAAAACTCAGAGTGGTCGTTGCTAAAAATGAAGAACATGAAGCTGAAAAGGTTGTCGCAGAATTAATGGCGCATCGCTTTATGAATAATACGAGTCATGGTGACTACGCTATTCTATATAGAGGTAATCATCAGTCTCGCTTGTTTGAAAAAGTACTAATGACAAACCGTATCCCTTATAAAATAAGTGGCGGAATGTCATTTTTCGGGCGCACCGAAGTCAAAGATGTGATGGCCTACTTGCGTTTATTGGTAAATCAAGACGACGATAATGCACTGCTAAGGGTTATCAATACACCTTCGCGAGGTATTGGTCGCGCCACCTTAGAAAAAGTTGGACATTTTTCAAACGCAAATAGAATTGGCTTATTCGAGGCTTGTTGTCACAGCGGCTTAAATAGTATTTTGGGTTCTAGGTCTTACCAATCAGTTGAGCAATTTTCTCGTTGGGTTGTTGAAGCAGCTGACAATGCACAGCGCGGTGATACCGTTGCTGTATTGCGTGATTTCATAAAAGCCATGGGGTATGAAGAATGGCTATACGAACAAAGCACGAGTCCAAAAGCAGCCGAAATGGGGATGGCAAATGTCAGTACGTTATTTGGTTGGGTTGATAATATGCTCAAGGGCGATGACTTAGAAGTACCAATGACATTGCCTGAAATTGTGAATCGATTAATTTTGCGTGACATGATGGAGCGAGGTGAAGACGACTCTGAAGCTGATCAAGTGCAACTTATGACGCTGCATGCATCAAAGGGACTTGAATTTCCTTATGTCTTTATGGTGGGGATGGAAGAGGGTCTGCTGCCGCATAAAAGTAGCATTGAAGAAGATAACATTGATGAAGAGCGCCGCTTGGCATATGTTGGCATTACTCGTGCGCAAAAAGAACTGGTGTTTAGTATTGCTAGAGAGCGCCGTCAATTTGGTGAAGTTATTCAGCCAGAACCATCTCGATTCCTTTATGAATTGCCACAAGACGATGTTGAATGGGAGTTTCAAAAGAAGAAAGCGACGGTTGAAGAAAGAAAAGAAAAAGGCGCTAAAGGGATCGCCAACTTACGAGACCTGCTATAACGTCAACGTGATTTAACTGTCATCATCGACAAAGTCGAGTAAAATAGTATTGCCTAGCATATCGCCTTGACCGTATTCACATCCTAAGCCCTTCAAACCCTCAAGCTTACTCTTACTCGAAATACCTTCGGCAATGACAATAAGTCCGACTTTTTCGGCCACTAGAATAACTGATTCAATGAAGCGTAAACTTTTCTCTGAACGTGTGAAAGACTGAATAAATCGTTCATCAATTTTGATAAACTCAAATGGGTATGAGAACAAATAATTCAGTGATGCTGAACCGCTACCGAAGTTATCTAAAATTAAACTAAAACCGTGGCGTTTTAATTTTTTGATAGAAGGTAATATATATTGTGAACGATTACTGAGTGCGCTTTCTGAAAACTGGAGCAGTAATTTATTTGCACCAAACCCGCTTTCTTTCACTCTTGTAATCAACTCCTGCACGAGATCTTTTTGCATTAAGTGCTCAACTGACAAACTTAAGCCAATACGCTGGTGGGCACATTCCGGGTCGTTCTTCCACTGGCGTAATAAGCCAATCGCACCGTCTAATAGAAATTGATTAAGCTCTACCGTAATGCCACATTGTTCAGCAATTTTCCAAAAGTGTTCGCGATTTATTTTGCCAAACGTTTCATCATGCCATTGCAGCGTGCATTCAAAATAGAGCAATGACTCATCTTCAAGCTTAACAACTGGCTGTAAAACACAATCGAAGCCCTTGTCTTTCAATGTTTTACGGAATTGTGATTCTAACTGGATATCTTCAAGCAGTTTTTCACGCATGCTTTTATCAAAGGAGACATACCGACCGCGCCCTAGACCCTTTGCATGATACATTGCTGCATCAGCGTCTCGTAAAACCTCATCAGCTGACATATAGTTGTTATCAAGATGAGCGATCCCTATGCTGGCACCGCTAAACATTTCTTTACCATCTAGGGTAAATGGCATTGAGACCGAGTTGATTATGCGAGAGGCAACTTCTTCAACCGATTTGATATTCTCGAAGTTGTCTAACAGAATAACGAATTCATCGCCGCCTAAGCGTGCCAGTAGGTCGTGGCCGCGCTTGCACAAAGCAACACGTTGGCCTACTTCGACTAAAAATTCATCGCCTGCATGATGGCCTAAAGTATCGTTAATGACTTTGAATCTATCTAAGTCAATAAATAAAACAGCAAATTGATTTTCTGGGTGACGCTTCTTGTTGGCAATTGCGAGTTCAAGGCGACTATTAAACATGACACGGTTAGGCAGATCGGTAAGTGCGTCGTGGTGCGCGTCATGAATGAGTTTTAACTCTATTTCTTTACGCTGCTCTATCTGTTTTTTCAGATATTCATTGGTTTGGTTGAGCTCTTCAGTGCGCTCGTGCACCTTGTTTGTCAGTTGCAGATTATATTCTTTGAGTGCTTCAGCACTTTTTCTACGTTCCATTGCTACCGCAATATGATGCGATACGAAGCGTAAAATCTCTAAATCTTTGTGGTTGTAATTTTCAAGTTTACCGTATGTTTGTACGGCAATAACACCCTGAACCTCACCGTCAATAACCAGTGGTGAACCTAACCAAGAGTTATTATGTTCCATCATATTTTGCGCTACAGTAACATCAACTTCGCCTTCTTCAGCCAACGCTAAAATCTTTGAATTGTCGATAAGCGTAGCTTGGCCACGACGAATAATATATTCCGTTAATCCTAAACCCAATGGGCGTTCATCGACAGAATCGTGTAGTTCATCGCTAAGATAAGGAAAGGTCAGCTTGTCTTTGTCTTTATTTAAAACAGCAACAAAACAGTTTGGGGCGCTTATTAAACGGGCAAGAATATCGTGTAATTTTGAATAAAACCGAGGTACATCATCATCAAGAGAAGCGGACAATTCTGATATTTCAAACAATGCTGTTTGTAATGACTCAACCTTCTGGCGTTCGAGTATTTCTTCTTGCAAATCGTCATTGATGCTACGTAGTTGCTTGGTACGATCACGAATGGTTCGTTCAGTCACTTCACGGCTTTTAACGCGGTCAACGGTTGTTACAATGTGTTGGGAAATAAAAGACAGGACTTCGAAGTCCTCGGGACTATAGCGCACATCGTCGTTATAGCTCTGCACTACCATAGCGCCAATCACATCAGCGTTACGTTTTAATGGAACACCGATTAGGTCGACAGGTGGTGTTCCTAACATCTCAATACCGGTTTCCTGTAAAACAAAATCAGTATTTTCTTTGGTCATTACCAAGCTTTTTCCGTTTTTGAGAATGTAGCCGGTAATGCCGCCCATAATACGTTCATATGGAACTAATGAAATTACCTCTTCGTCGAGTTCATCGACAAAGTAGGCAAAATCAACATTTTTGTCGCTAGGATCAAAGAAGGCAACGTAGAAGTTATCGGCGTTCATAAAATCGCTGACGATATCATGAACCGCTTTATACAGGCGGTCGAGACTACTAACCGAACTAGCTAGTTCACTAATCTCGAAGAGCGCTTTCTGAATTTTTTCAGCACGCTTATACTTTTCTGTGAGATTCTGAAGTTGTGGAATTAGCTCCCGCAATTCTTGTTCAGAAAGTTCCCCGATGACTTTAACGTCTTGATTCATTTAAATAAAAATCCTTTGCAACTCTAAACTGTAGATTTGTTAGGGAATAGAATTCCGGATAATCTAAATAGAGTTAAATCCCTTCAATCATATAATTAATAGCTGTTTTGATGTCTTCATCAGTACAATCACCACACGCTCCCATTGCTGGCATTGCGTTAATACCATTAACCGCATTTTTCCATATCTGGTCAAAGCCCTTTTCGTCTAAGCGCGGTTGCCATTCAGATGCAACTTGCAGTTTAGGGGCACCTAAAACGCCTGACGTATGACATGCAACGCATGCGCCATCATATATCTGCTTGCCAGTACGAGGACCTGCCGCTACAGCTGGAGCTGCGCCGGCAACGTGCACTCTACCAACAGGTTGAATACGCTCTGCAATATCATCATTTGTCATTTCTTGTGCGTTTGCGTTTACGAAAAATAACGCGGATACGAAAAGACTTACTAATACTCTCAATTTCACTACTCTCTCCTGAAATTTGTGATAACTCACAACAACTTAAACAATTATAAACATTAGTCAGGGGTAAACAACTATTAGTTGCATTATCCCTATAGGTATTTCTTATAAAAATTTCGCTTGATTTCTATTTATCGGATAACAAACTGTTTTAATTAATGTTTTGAATTATAGTCCAAATTGACCTTGCAGCAACGCAATAAATTTTCGTTTTTGCTTAAAATCAAAACTCAATTCACTAATTAAAAACTCAAATGCTTGATGTTGTTTTTTACTCTTCAACGCAGACTTCAGTTCTTTTAACAAGGTAATTGCCGTTTCATATCCTTGTGTATCTGTATTTTTTGGGTACGTCCTGATGAGTCTGCGGTATAAAACAAAACCCATCTCTGGTTGTGTCTCGATGCCTAATTCTGCAATTTTATGAAGTAATGAATTCGACAATACGACATCTTGCGCTTCGGCTATCGCGATATCGTTTTTACCACATGCTAAATATAATTCGAACAGAGCATCTTGATTGTCAGCGTCTTGCAATTGCTTCATTAACAATGCTTGGGCTTTTTCAAACCAATGTTGAACGTCCGCTTCGCTCTTGTTCTCAGATGCACTAAGTAAATTCAGCACAGCGTGAAAGTCTGTTGCCTCTAATGATCGTTCGTAGGCCGACCAATGTAACTCAAGTGAAGCATCAATATCCTCTAATTGCTCATGCGTATTTGCACTAAGCGTCAGTAGCTTACTCTCCTGCCTGTAATTGAGCTCGTGGCTTTCGATTTCAGCAATATACTTTCTTGCTATATCCTTAAGATCTAATGCAACACACAACTCAGCTAACTCAATGTATTCGGTAAGAGTAGTTGCGAGCTTATGCTTACATTCAATGAGCTTCAGTTTGTTTTCATCCGATGCGTCCACACCGCCGTCTGCGTAATATAAAGCTAGGTCTTTGAGTATCAACTCATGCGTATCATCTACGCTCTTCTCAATTTGGATTGAATTAATATCTGTTTGTTCAAATTGGCATTCGAGGTTAACTAATTTCTCAATAAATAAAGTGATTAACTCTGGATGTTTTTTTACGAACTTCTTATAGATCGAAGGCAACGCAAAGTTAGTAAATGGCTGATGGTAAAGTGACATTAAAAAACTTACTTTACGCTGAGGTGCCCAATTCAACTCACTGATGAATGTTGCAAATGCTTGAACTAGGGTTACTTCAACTTTTAGCCGATAGCCCTTGTCATCTTTAATTTTACCTAGCGCTTTATTGTATCTCAACAAGGCAGTTTGAGTTAATTCAAACGCTGGGTCAGTAGGCAATTTATGCAATATTGAAATTAGACGATTAAATCTCTCTATTGCGGTCTCAAAATAAGTCTTTACTCTATTTTGACGCCATACTTCGCGCAGAGGTAGCGCTTTGTTAATAATATCGATTAGTGCTTTTTTATTTACTTTTCCGTTGCTGACATCAGCAAACAATACCCATTGTTCGGTTTTATCTATGTCGCTCGTAATTTGCTTTAATAGCGTTGCTTTCGCTTCTGCTTCGGACATGCTTTCAATATAGCCAGTGATACGCTCAATGTCATCGCCTTCCTGCAAAACCTCAAGTTCTGCTTCACGCGAAATGTCAGTGAGTGCGACAGCGACGCAATGTTTGCAAAAGTCGAACCCCTCAGAGTCGGAACAATTACAACTGCCCTCGTACTGACCTTCAACGATCGAGAGCTTTACAGTAAACTCCTGAATTTCTTGGACGATAGCCGTAACTATTAATTGGTTTCTAGTGAAGCGATGGACCGCTTCTTGAAAATACAGCATTTCTCCTTTATCGAAAGTACGTCTTCCGGCAAGTTTTTGTAGCTGTAGAATTGGGTTACTATCTGGCATAGGGTCTTTTGTTCAAGCTCAAAGGTTAAAACTACGGATTTATAAAGTAACGAACGTGCTAAATACGCTGAATCTTTATTGGTGCCCACTGCTACAAACCTCACGGTTGGTATAATGAGATGAAAAATCAAGTAAAACATTAGTGTACGGTATAAGTAAAAACCGCAACGAACTGAACATTGTATAACAGTTTGCGTGCAATGAAAATGGATCTACTGCAGAAGCCTCAAAAGTAGAGCCGTGGCTGATGGCCAAGCCCCTACTTTATAATATGTTTTTCAGGCGAGATGTTTTTTGAAGAAGGCGGTTGTTCTTTGCCAAGATAAGTCAGCATCTGCAGGACTGTAACGACTTGTTGAATCGTTATGAAAGCCATGTTGAGCACCGGTATAAAAGTGCGCCTTATAATCAGCTTTACTGGTCTTAAGAACTTCTTCATATGCCGGCCAAGTTGCATTGACGCGCTGATCTTGCTCCGCGAAATGACTCAATATAGGGCCTTTTACATTCAACTGCAATTCGGCATTTGCCGGAGTTCCATAGTAAGGGACCGCCGCATTAATATCGTTCGGCATTGTTGCGGCTAATAAATTGCTGATATAGCCACCAAAGCAAAAACCAACCACCCCTAATTTACCGGTACCTTGTTCATGTCGCTTTAACCAAGTTGCTGCTGCCATGAAGTCCTGTTCGATTTTCGATCCGTCCAAACTGCGTTGCATTGCACGACCATCATCATCATTTCCTGGATAACCACCCAGCGGAAACAGGGCATCGGGTGCAAATGCAATGAATCCTATTTTTGCTAGACGACGAGCAACGTCTTTAACATATGGATTTAAACCGCGATTTTCGTGAACAACTAGCACTGTTGGGGCCTTTCCGTTTAAGTCACTCGGTACTGCTAAATAACCGTTACCTTTACCGTGGCCATTCGGTGAGTCAAACTCAGTATAAGTTGCTCTTATCGCGGGGTCATTGAAACTGATTTGTTCCGCTTTTGCGTAGTCAGGGATAAGGGCACTAGAAATTAGGCCAAGTGACAAACCGGCTAACGACAGAGTTCCCAGCCTAGTCATGAAGGTGCGCCGATTAATATCACCATGTGCATATTCGTCATACCAGTCAAATGCTTGTTGTGGAATTTGCTCTGGTTTAAGCTGTATTGACTTTGTTTGGCTTTTTTCAGTCATGTTAGATACCTTCTTTTCATTGATTGACCGCAGTGAGTTTCATTACGAAAAAATGAGCAGTTATGGTTCATATTTTGTACTATAACGAATAGTTAAATTTTTATTTAACTTCTATATGACTGTTCATAAGGTTGCCTTTGTAGCTAACAATTAGTTGTCCAAAGACCAATTTTTAACTCATAACTTTACGGGTTCTATGCAAAAATCCTCTTAGCTTTATGTTGAACGCTATTTCAAATCGAGTAAATATCTCAGCAAAAAGACAGCCGCCATGAAATAGGTGATCAGACTCACTTTTCTAAATTCACCGGTACCGACTTTAATTCCGACATAAGTAATGAAACCTAAGGCAATACCCTCGCTAATACTGAAGGTCAACGGCATTGTCATTAAAGCAATTGTGGCTGTAGCGACACTAGCCAAATCTGAAAAATCGAGTTCTTTTATTGAATCCATCATAAAAATACCTACCATCACTAATGCTGGCGTGGTGGCCATAATAGGAATAACCAACATGAGCGGGGACAAAAATAAGGCAAGTAAAAAACAGATAGCCACAACAACCGCGGTTAAGCCTGTGCGTCCGCCAGCAGAAACCCCCGCAGCAGATTCAACATAACTGGTCACCGGTGATGTACCAAGCGCTGCGCCAACCACTCCGGCGGCGGCATCAGCTGTCATCGCACGGCCCATTTTAGGTAGCTTACCGTTGTCGTCGACTAGCTTCGCACGTTTAGATACACCAATGAGTGTGCCAATGGTGTCGAACATATTGACAAACATAAGTGCAAAAATTAAGTCCCAAGTGGTCGCAAAATTAACGATAGGATACAGCAAGTCCATCGCAAAAAATGTATCTGAGATAGGCGCTGGAAGTCCAACTATACCGTCGGGCATTGCCGTTAAATAACCACTCTCGGTTGGAATAAACAGCCCAATAACGGTGAGTGTCACTATTGATATTAAGATAGCCCCGGTGACTTTTTTAATCACCAATATAATAGTAAAAATAATACCTAGAAAAGCCAATAGTATTGATGGCTGCGATAAGTCACCTAAACCAACGAAAGTGGCTGGGTTGTCTACAATTAAACCCGCATTTTTTAATCCAATAAAGGCGATGAACAAACCGATGCCGCATTGCACTCCAATTTTTAGTGAGGCTGGAATTGCATCTGCAATTTTTTGGCGTAAGCCTGAGAGTGTCAGCAATAGAAATAATATGCCGTTATAAAAAACAATGCCTAATGCTGCTTCCCATGGAATTTCACGTGTTAAACAAATAGTGAATGCAAAAAACGCATTTAGACCCATACCGGGAGCGAGTGCGATAGGGTAGTTTGTTAGCCACGCCATTAATAAAGTGCCAAAACACGCCGCCAATGCAGTCACTGTGATTAAACCGGCTACTGGCATGCCGCTCAACCCTAATATGCTGGGGTTGACGATAAGAATGTAGGACATCGCCGCAAAAGTAGTTAAGCCTGCAATAATTTCGGTTTTTACGGTTGTTGCGTGTTGGCTAAGAGAAAATGTTTTATCTAAAAACCGGGTGATCATTGGCTTTCCTTATTATTTTTATTCTGCCATTTTGTCAGACTGTTGTGGCTGAGTTATTTACCGTATTACTATTTGTCCTGCTATTAAGTAAGCAATCAGCAATGCTCTTGCGACTGCTTGAGTATTACTGAATATTGATTTTATTAGAAGGCTTGATTGGTATCTATATCATTCTTGGGGCTCAAAATTTGATAAAATAAAGTGAAACTTGGCATAATTAATTAAAAAACAATTACCAAAAGGGTCTTTTCCTTAGTATTGTGCATTGCGGATTGTACTGAAGCAATCCGGTAAGTGAATGAAATTCAAGCGATATCGACAGTCACATTCGTTTCGACAGGAATATAGATAATGAGCACTTACATTAAAATGAGCAAACTCAAGCAACTAATTCAACAATTACCCAAAGCAGAGCTGCATTTGCACATTGAGGGGACGTTGGAGCCGGAACTAATGTGGAGTTTGGCAAAAAAACATAATATTGTTCTGCCTTTTTCTAGCGTTGAGGACATTCAAAAGGCATATCAGTTTAATAACCTACAAAGCTTTCTCGATCTTTATTATCAAGGTGCGGATGTATTGCGTGACGAAGACGATTTTTTCGAGCTAATGTGGGCTTACCTATGCAAATGTAATGAGCAAAATATTGTGCATACTGAAATTATGTTTGACCCGCAAACCCATACTCAAAGGGGCATTACTTACGATGTGTTTATGCCAGGATTTGCCAAAGCAATTGATAAAGCAAAAATAGAATTGGGTATATCCGTCTATCTTATTTTATCATTTTTAAGGCATTTGAGTGAAGACAGCGCAATTGCTACTTTACAAGAAGCGCGGCCGTATTATTCGATGCTCACTGCCGTTGGTCTCGATAGTGCTGAATTGAACAATCCGCCGTCAAAGTTTGAGCGTGTGTTCGCTAGCGCTGCGTCATTGGGATTCAAGTTAGTTGCCCATGCAGGAGAAGAAGGACCGCCAGAATACGTGTGGGAAGCGATTAATTTACTTAAAGTAGATCGAATTGATCACGGCGTTCGCAGCATTGAAGACCCTAAGTTAATGGCTTATTTGAAACAGCATCAAGTACCTTTAACAGTATGCCCTCTGAGTAATTTAAAACTGTGTGTTGTTGATGATATGAGTGAACACAATATTGTTGGTCTGCTAAATGATGGTTTGCGGGTCATGGTAAATTCTGACGATCCCTCTTACTTTGGTGGCTACTTGAATGAAAACTTCTATGCCTTGGTCGACAAACTCTCTTTGTCAGAACAAGAAATTGTGAAACTGATCAGCAATAGTATTAGTGCTAGTTTTTTGCCCGAACAGCAAAAACAAGAATGGTTAACGTGTATTCAACATATTTGCCAAAATTAAGGACGATTAGACATGTGTAAATCAGCGTTACTCATCTTGATAATTGTATTGCCTGGATTGTTCGGTGTTGCATTAGCTGAGCCAAAGTATGGCCCTCGTGAATTTTCCGATACCGACAAATGGACCGCTATTGTTGCTGCTTACGAACCAGAAATTAGAG
>Ga0307488_10003766_pt1 | contig 12642 bp, 6 predicted proteins | sample SB02metaG_FD_202248 | JGI IMG/M metagenome (GOLD analysis project Ga0307488, IMG submission 202248) | Sea-ice brine microbial communities from Beaufort Sea near Barrow, Alaska, United States - SB 0.2 | ecosystem: Environmental > Aquatic > Marine > Coastal | place: USA: Alaska | collected 2017-05-06
TTGATATTCACCATACGCATCTTTAGGCTGTAAAGTAGTACTAAATTTATCACCAATTTCTTTACCTGTTAATGCGTTTTCAACACCAACTAACATGTTTTTTTGACCATGTAAATAAGCTAAAGGATGGCTATCAAATGAGGATTCAAGTTGCTCACCGGCCTCATCTTTTAGCGTATAATGAAACTGAACAACAGTTTTATCGGTAATTTTCATAGTGTATTCCCTTGGGTTTTTAAATTGGATCTTAAAAAGATGCTTAAATAATTAATGACGCGCAGTGTAACAAAATCTTTTATTAACCACTATTAATATAGGCCATTGATATTGGCTGTAAGCCGACGTAATCAATAACAACGTGAGCAAAATCAAAACATACCAAAACATTCGATTAGGCTAGTTTTTTTAATAGACGATAGGTCAGCACAAGAGTGATAATAAGTTCACGTTACTCAAGTCCGTTAACTTGGGCTTTATTTTATAATAAAGCCAATAAACTAACCAATAAGAATAAACGCCAATGCGTTAGCATCTTTAGTAATTTCCAGTTACATTCAATACATAGGTTTACGATATACAATTTTGTCGATACAAAGGTAGATCCTGAAAATTCAATACCTTTGCTACTGTGATATCACTATTAGCTTTATTACAACCTCTTTCGAGGCTATTGGGTTATACGTTTTAAATATATTTAGTGTTTCATAGCGTATTAAGAAGCCCAAGACTATTTACTGACCTTAATTCATTGTATAAAGTATAATTATTTGGCTTGATTGTTAATATTGGTTGACTTCTTTTGTGCAATGAAGGTATTTTAGCATCATCAGATAACACAATAATACTCAGTAATATAACCGATGCGTATTCAAATATTGACGAGTTAAGTGAAACAGAAGCTTTTAAATAAAGTGAACACCTTAAAAAGAAGTCATATAGATTTACTAAACCGGCTAATTTAAAATATATGAATAAGGCTAGTATAGATATAAAACCATATTTTTAGATAGTTAGGTGTTCAAGCTCCACCTAGTTAATTATTTAAATTTGGTGAAGTCAACAAGTTATAAAGGTGGGTTCAATGATATTTCACCTGATTTACTTGCTATAGTGCGAAAGGTCGCTAAAATGAAAAGTGAAAACGGAAAACATCGCTAATGAGCAAGAAAACTTGCTGCGCGGTGGTTTAACATATTCAAATTCTGATTTTGTAATGGTGATAGCAAATCAGATTTATATTTTTCACCCAAGATAAAGAGAACGTTATGAGTAAAGGTATAGTTAAGTGGTTTAATGCAGATAAAGGTTTCGGTTTTATTACTCCAGAAGACGGAAGTAAAGATTTATTTGTTCATCATTCAGAAATTCAAGCCGGCGGTGAATACGCCACATTGGCTGATGGCCAAGCGGTTGAATTTGAAGTCGGTCAAGGACAGAAAGGTCCATGTGCAAATAAAGTTGTTGCTGTTTAAACACTAGCACATAAAAAATAGGTGGGCGAGTAAGCGACATGCTCTCGCCTAACTATTGATTTATCGATAGAAAAACTGATGATTAATATTCCTTTATCACTCAAAGTTATCCTTGTACCTAACTGAAACGATTAAACTTATCTTATTTGTTTTAAACTATAAGGCCTCAATGTTAAAAAACATATAAACACTTGGAAATTTTAACGTTATAAACTATCAGTCAATTGCTCACTTCAACCTGTAAAACAACAAATCTATTTTACAAAGAACGCCCTTATCTAATTCACGTATAAATATTTAATATAGTCTTGCGCGACATCACGCCATAAAAATCTTGTGGCAAGAGCATTTTTAGAAATTTCATCCCATGCTTGAGGATTTTGTTTTTTCTTGGTTAGAGCCGATTGAAAACAACGGAGCATATTTTCAGCTTGCTCAAGATGTTTACCTCCAGTAAAAATAAAACCATTTTGATTATCAATAATGGTATCAGTTAAACCACCGACACGATGAGCTAAGCATGGCTGCCCTGCTCTCATTGATAACATTTGACTGATACCACAAGGTTCAAATGAACTGGGCATTAAGAATAAATCACCCGAGTTGTACATACTTTCTGATAAGGCTTCTGAGTAACCTTTTAGAAACATAAAGTTAGTATTAGTTGCTGCTATATGTGTTAAAAAATCTTCTAACTTTTTATCTCCACTTCCTAATAAAATAAAGACACCATCGTCAGCTAATAAAGTTAATAATTCTTGTATGGCCGTTTCACCATTCTTCATGGTTTGTTGAAAAAGTCTAATTTTTTGATCGGTAATACGTCCAACAGACGTTAATATTAAAGGTTTTTTGATATATTTTTTGCTTGAAAGTTGTTTTAACCGCGTAATCGCGATTAAATGCGCGTTATCAACCAAAGGTTTATCAGCTATCCACTTGATCAGTTCATTTTCAGAAAGTGTCATTAACTCATTTAAGCTAAGGGTAACCTTTGGCTTATCTGGATACTCGCAACCATTCAATATGCCAAATAAGCGATCTGAATCAGCAGCAAGGCGCAAATCATCCTCTAGTCCTTCGCCGCCAAAGATGCCATATTCATGATTACTCGTCAATAATATTTCTTTGGCGTAGGTCGGTGAAACCGCATGTACTTTATCAGACAAGTTAATCGCTGTTCGCATCGGATTAATGCAATTATTATATCGAGGATCGTTTATTTGGTTAAGATCAAAAACCAAGTTAGGAAACCAAGCAGTTAACGACGATTCATCACCATCAATAGGCCTGATACCTTGTAGCGCTAAATTATGGATGGTATAGACGGTTTTTATCGTTTGCAATGACCGATATTGAGGATCATATGCTCGAAGTAATGCCACCATAGCAGTATGCCAATCGTGCAGATGTAAGACATCTATTCGACCAAAAACGTCGCTAACAATGGCCTTAGATACGGCGGCACTAAATAACGCAAACTTTGTTGCATCTGAGGCAAATGGTCTATTATCAGGGTCATCACAATAAATTTCACCTTCACCACAGATAGCAAACATTGGATGCTCTATAATCCATTGAGTCACCAAGTTAGTTGCATTATTAACAGGTACTTTGAAAATTTCAATGGTGTGCGTTTGACCACCAAACATTACTTGCAGTGAAGTAATACATTCAGCACCCCATAATTTAGAGAAACGGCCATACCCTGGTATCACCACATCCACCTGTTGATCAATATTGGCTAAAGCAAGCGGAATATCCCTTACAACATCGCCAATACCGCCAACCTTGCCACGAGGTATCGCATCATTTTCAGCCGCCACCATTAATATTCTCATTTAATTCCTTTTATTCTCTATTCTAATTTTTATTGTTACTTGTCTTAATATAACATCTGCGCATGCTCAATAATTACTGTTAGGTAATTACGTCCGGTTTTTCTTTGCCTGTAAACTGCTTAATATCCGCCAGTATTTCTGCCATTTTAATTAATTCACTTAAAACTTCTTGGGTTTCTAGCGCCAACCGTTCAGGGTTATTTTGGTAAGAATCGATATAAACCCTCAAAGTTGCACCTTGTGTACCGGTACCTGAAAGTCTAAAAATAATTCGTCCACCATTGTCGAAGTAAAGTCGAACGCCTTGTCCACTAGTTTCACTGTTGTCAACGGGGTCACTATATTGAAAGTCATCAGCCGATTCAATTTTAAGTTCTATACCTTGACTATCAGTAAAAATATGACCGGGTAATGACGGTATTTTTTCTTTTAACTGGCTGATCATCTTTTGTGCGTTGTCCAGATCTAAACCTTCATAATCATGACGAGTAAAATAATCACGACCGTACTTCACCCAATGCTCTTTAACAATTTCACTGACGGGCTGTTTTTTTGCGGCAATTAAGTTAAGCCAAAACAATACCGCCCATAAACCATCTTTTTCTCTAACATGACTAGAGCCCGTACCAAAACTTTCTTCACCACATAAAGTGATTTTCCCCGCATCTAATAAATTACCAAAAAATTTCCAACCGGTAGGCGTTTCATAACAGGGTATTTTCATCGCATTGGCCACTCGATCGACCGCTCTACTTGTAGGCATTGAACGTGCTACACCTAATATTCCTTTTGCATAAGCCGGAATACAATCCGCATTGGCCGTTAATATTGCTAAACTGTCACAAGGGTTAATGTAAAAGGCTTTGCCTAATACCATATTTCGATCGCCATCTCCGTCTGAAGCTGCACCAAAATCAAGTGGTTCACTGCCATTCATTAATTTAACAAGCTCATGGGCATGTACTAAGTTGGGGTCTGGATGTCCGCCACCAAAATCTGTTAATGGAATACCATTAATCACAGTCCCCACTGGAGCACCTAAACGGTTTTCTAGGATCTCTTTTGCGTAAGGGCCATTAACTGCATGCATCGCATCAAAGCACATACGAAAGCCACCATATTTGAACAGACTCTTCATTAGGTTAAAGTCAAACATTGACTCCATCAAATTGGCATAATCACTGACAGGGTCAATAATTTCAATTCGGGTCTGCGCTATCTGTGATGTACTTAATTCATTGAGATCAATATCTTTAAGATCAATTATTTGATAATAGTCTAAAGACAAGGTTTGTTGAAAAATAGCATCGGTCAATTTTTCGGAGGCAGGTCCACCATTTTCGCCATTGAATTTAATACCGAAGTCTTTATCTGGTCCACCGGGATTATGACTTGCTGATAAAATAACACCACCACATGCTTTATTTTTTCTTATCACACAAGAGGCTGCTGGCGTCGATAAAATTCCCCCTTTACCAACCAATATATGGGAGAAACCACTAGCAATCGCCATTGCAATGATAACGTGTATCGCTTCACGATTATAAAAACGGCCATCACCACCTAATACCAAGGTTTTACCGGTACACGGAGCAATGGTATTAAAAATTGCTTGAACAAAATTTTCTAAATAACCTGATTGTTGAAATTGGGCAACTTTTTTTCGTAAACCAGATGTACCCGGTTTTTGATCGTTAAATACTGTTGTCTTAACGTCTTTAATTAGCATTATTTATCCTTAAAAATTAATGACTATTGCTCTCAAGTAATTATTCTTATATTCAGTCACTATGCTGCCATTCCAAAATAATGGTAGCTAAAGGTGGAATAGATAGCGACAATTTATATGACTGACCAGCAAAAGGTATATCTTTTGAGGTAGCACCGTCTCCATTATTGATATTACTACCACCATATTTAACGTTGTCAGTATTTAAACATTCTCGATAATAACCGGACAAAGGAACACCAACACAATAGTTTTCATAAGTGGTTGGCGTAAAGTTAACAATAACCAAAGCAGGTGCAGTTCCTTTTTTTCCTTTTCTTATGTAAACCAATATCGATTGTTTGTTATTTTGTGAGTCTAACCATTCAAAGCCTTTGCTATCACAATCCATTTCATACAAAGCAGGAATGTGTCTATAGGTGTAATTAAGATCTTTTATTAAGTCTTGAACCCCTTTATGGTAAACACTTTCAAGCAGATGCCAGTCTAAACTTTGATCATGACTCCACTCATTACGTTGAGCAAATTCACAGCCCATAAAGAGTAACTTTTTACCTGGATGTGTCCACATAAAACCATAATATGCACGTAAATTAGCGAATTTCTGCCAATAATCGCCTGGCATTTTACTGAGTAATGAACCTTTGCCATGGACTACTTCATCATGACTTATTGGTAAAATAAAGTTTTCGCTAAAACTGTACAATAAACTAAAGGTTAAATCGTTGTGGTGATGTTGCCGATGAATAGGATCACGCTCCATATATTTTAAGGTGTCATTCATCCAACCCATGTTCCATTTAAAACCGAAACCTAAGCCGCCACCATCTACTGGTTTAGAAACTCCTGGCCAAGCGGTTGACTCTTCAGCAATCATCATCACCCCTGGGTGCTTTAAATATGCCCGACCATTGACTTGCTTCAATAATTCAATCGCCTCTAAATTTTCTCTTCCGCCGTGAATATTCGGTAACCATTCCCCGGCTTCTCTGCTGTAATCCAAATAGAGCATTGATGCAACAGCATCTACACGTAAACCATCAATATGAAATTGGTCTAGCCAGAACATGGCATTACTAATCAAATAACTTTGTACCTCTGCACGACCATAGTTATAAATTAGTGTTTGCCAGTCTGGATGGAAACCTTGACGTAAGTCTTCATGTTCGTATAAAAAGGAACCGTCAAATTTACCTATACCATGTTCATCAGTAGGAAAATGTCCGGGCACCCAGTCAAGCAGTAAACCAATACCTGCTTGATGGCAACAATCAACAAAATATTTAAAGTCTTCTGCGCTACCAAAACGAGAAGTAGGAGCAAACAAACCTATAGGTTGATAACCCCAAGAACCGTCAAAAGGAAATTCGCTTACGGGCATTAGTTGAAGATGAGTAAAGCCCATTTTTAACGTATAAGGTATTAACTGCTTTGCTAATTCACGATAAGTCAGATAACTGGGAGAATGATCATTAGCCGAATTATTCTCTCTGTTTCTTTTCCATGAGCCTAAATGCACTTCGTAAATAGACACCGCACCATGATAATGATTTGATGCAGTGGCTCTTTTATCCATCCACTCAGCATCTTGCCATTGGTACAAACTGTTCTTTACAACTTTTGATGCTGTCCCTGGTGAATGTTGCATTTCAAAACCGTACGGGTCTGCTTTTAATGGTTGAATTTGTCCGTGTTTGTCCACTATTTCATATTTATAATTGCTATTAGCACTGATATTAGGAATAAATATTTCCCAAACACCAGAACCAGGATGTTTGCGCATGACATGACATCGGCCATCCCAATAGTTAAAATCACCAACCACAGATACCCGGGTAGCATCAGGAGCCCATAAAACAAAATGAATACCTTTAACATGATCAAATTCAAGCTCATGAGCGCCCATCCATTGATATGTTTGTTCGTGAGTACCTTCACAAAATAGATAAAGATCCTCATTACTAATCATCGAAGGATAACGGTATGGGTCTTCTACAAGCTTTATTACGTTTTTGTAGGAAACACGTAAACGATAGTTAAAAATATTAGTTTGACGGCCAATTTTCCCTTCAAAAAGTCCAGCTTGATCAACTAAATCAAGCATAACAACTGATTCATTGGTTTTGCTATCGATAACATCAACACTCAGTGCTTCAGGCAAAAATGTTCGAACAACTACTCCATGTTCAGTTGGGTGCTTATGCAGACCTAAAACTGAGAAGACATCTTGGTGTTTCGCATTAATTATTGCTGAAACTTCTTCTTTCGCTAATAAGCTTATTGCCTGGTTATTCATAATGTTTTCCTAGTATATTGTTCAAACGGCCTAGTGTTTATGACAAACACACTTATACCAATTGAAATCATGGATGGATGAATCAATTCAATGGGTATAATTACATCTTCTATAAAAGTGAATAATCACTAAGTTTAATAAGGTAACCTCAGATGTGACCAAATTACTTACTAACTAAAGACAACTCAGATTGGAGCGCCTGTTTATTTTTTAATGTTAGAGCCGTTAACATACCGAGTGTCACTAAAACCAACCCTTTCTCTGTTACCCTAAATCCATTAGCACGGTCATCGTTATGATCTAAACCAATTTCCATACCCTCAGGGATAACACAACTGCGGTCGATAATAGCTTTATTTATTTTACACCCACGATTAATAATAACACTTGGTAAAATAACAGAATCATTAATTTGACAATAAGAATGAACCCTAACTTTAGAAAACAACAATGAACGTTTCACCATTGAGCCTGAAACAACCACACCACCAGAAACTGTTGAGTCTATCGTTATGCCACGTCGACCATCTTCATCAAAAACAAATTTTGCTGGCGCTGTTTGTTCCTGATAGGTCAAAATAGGCCAATTTTCATCATACATATTGAGTTGCGGATCAAGTTCAACTAACTCCATATTTGCTTCCCAGAATGAGTCCAAAGTACCAACATCACGCCAATACGGTTGTTTTTCACTGTCAGGGTCTTTAAATGGGAAGGCAAATACGCGATGAGATTCAATTATTCTAGGGATAATGTCATTGCCAAAATCGCCACTGGAGCCTTCTTCTGCAGCGTCTTTTTCTAATTGCTCAAACAAAAACTCGGTATTAAAAACATAATTTCCCATTGAAGCTAATGTTGTGCCTGGTTTGCCAGGCACTTCTGAAGGATTATCGGGTTTTTCGTCAAACCGGCAAACACGATTTTCATCATCAACAGTCATTACACCAAAAGAACCTGCTGCGTCCTTGGTTGGCACTTCAATACAACAAACCGTCATATCGGCACCAGTAGCAACATGCTCAGCTATTAAGGGACCATAATCCATTCGGTAAACATGATCTCCTGATAAAATCATCACATATCTGGGAAGTTCATGTCTGATGATATCAATATTTTGAAACACTGCATCTGCTGTCCCGAGATACCAACTTTGACCCTTTTGCTGCGATGCCGGTAGTATTTCAATAGACTCACCTAATTCTTTTTTAAAATGACCCCACCCTCTATTAACATGTCGAATAAGTGAGTGAGATTTATATTGAGTAGCAATACCTATTCGGCGAATACCTGAATTAATACAGTTTGATAATGGAAAGTCGATGATCCTAAACTTACCACCAAAAAAAGTCGCTGGTTTTGCTCTTCTGTCCGTTAATTCAAATAATCGAGACCCTCGCCCACCAGCCAAAACCAGTGCATAGGTATCTCTCGTTAAATTACTGATCCTTCTTTCAACATACTTAGGCATAATACTTCCTTGTAGATATTATTAGCGTTAAAAACCTCTATTTTATAATCCGTAATATTATTGTAATAAAACTAAAGCTTCCATATTTCATCTCGATACTGCCTGATAGTATTATCGCTGGAAAACACACCGCTGGCAGCAGTGTTTAAAATACTCATTTTGGTCCACAACGTTTGATCTTTGTAAGTTTTATCTACGTTCCGTTGAGCTTGAAAATAACTATCAAAATCATAAGCGGTTAACCACATATCATGGGGGTCACGAATAGTATTGATGATTGAATCAAAAATATTCGGTTCAAACAAATTAAAATGACCACTTTCTAACAAATTCATGACCGCCAATAACACCTCAGAATGGGCAATAATATTGTTGGGTTGATAATTTTCAAGAATAGATGGGATTTCATCAGCCTGAGCACCAAAAAGGAAAAAGTTTTCTGTTTCAACAGCATCCCTTATTTCAATATTTGCACCATCCAAAGTACCTATGGTTAGTGCTCCATTCATCATGAACTTCATATTCCCAGTACCAGACGCTTCTTTACCTGCAGTTGAGATTTGTTCTGATAAATCAGTCGCTGGGCAAATAATTTCCATCGCAGATACATTATAATTAGGAATAAAAGCAACTTTGAGGTATTTAGAAACTTTGGCATCTAAATTAATAGTATCAGCAACATTATTAATTAATTTAATAATGTCTTTTGCCATCACATAGCCTGGGGCGGCTTTACCGCCAATAAGCACACAGCGCGGTGTAATGTTGGCTGTATCACCTTTACGAATACGATCATATAAGCCAATAACATGTAAAATATTAAGTAATTGACGTTTATACTCATGTATGCGCTTTACTTGCACATCAAACATCATGTCAACGTCAAATTTCACCCCCGTTGCTTGTTCGACAAAGTCAGTTAAAACAGCTTTGTTTGCTTTTTTACTGTCACGCCATTTTTGTTGAAAGGCCTTCTCTTCTGCATATTTTCGTAATAGAGCAATATCACTAAAATCGGCAACCCACGCTCTACCAATTTTACTAGAAATGAGTTCAGCAAGACTTGTGTTGCAATGAGATAACCAACGACGCGGAGTAACACCATTAGTTTTATTATTAAATTTTTCAGGCCACAGTTGATAAAAATTCTTAAATAGACCTGCTTTTAATAGTTTAGTATGTAACTCAGCGACCCCATTAACAGAGTAACTTCCCACAATAGCTAAATGTGCCATTCTTACTTGTGGTTCGTATCCTTCTTCAATTAATGACAATGCACGTTGTTTTTGAACATCTCCCGGCCATTCCACGGCAACCTGTAAAAGAAATCGTGCATTAATTTCATAAATAATTTCTAAAATACGGGGTAATAAGTTTTTAAATAACTTGACTGGCCATTTTTCTAGGGCTTCAGGTAATAAGGTATGATTAGTATAAGCCATCGTTTGTGAGGTAATTTGCCACGCGTCATCCCATTCAATACGGTAGTCATCCATTAAAATACGCATTAATTCAGCCACAGCAATACTAGGATGAGTATCATTTAATTGAAAACTATTGAGCTCAATAAATTTGTCAAAATTATTACCCATAATTTCAATATAACTATTGATGGTATCTTGCAAGGAGGCAGAGGATAGGAAGTATTGTTGGCGTAAACGAAGCTCTTTTCCATTTTCACTACTGTCGTTTGGGTATAGCACCATGGTAATTTGTTCGGCGAGATTTTTCCGAGCCACCGACTCGGTATAACTCCCAGCATTAAATTCATCAAGGTCAAATTCATCAGTCGCTTCAGACTTCCATAACCTTAATGTATTAACAATACTATTTTGATATCCTGGTATAGGCATGTCGTAAGGTATTGCGAGAACATCGTGGGTATTATTCCATTGCCTGTATTGTTGGCCATTACGCCTAGTAATAACGTTTACTTGACCAAAAAATTTAATTCTTATAGTTTTTTCTGGTGCGGCTATTTCCCAAGGATTACCATTACGTAACCAGCTATCAGGGTGTTCAACTTGATGACCATTTTTTATTTGTTGGTTAAACATGCCATATTCATAACGAATACCATAACCAATAACCGGTAAAGACAAACTTGCACAACTATCTAAAAAACATGCGGCTAAACGCCCTAATCCCCCGTTGCCTAATCCGGCATCATGCTCTGATTGTTCAACCTCTTCTAAATCACAACAATACGCTTTGAGCGCATCACGAACTGTACTATTTAAATCTAAATTCAAAATAGCGTTATTAAGGGTTCGCCCCATTAAAAATTCCAACGAAATATAACCGACACGACGTTGATGAGATCTAGAGGCTCTTGTTTTTCTCCATTGATCAACTAAACGGTCGCGAATGGTAATCGCAACGGCGTTATAAAGATATAAGTGAGAGGCTTGTACCTTGTCACGACCCAATGAAAAATGAAAATGTCGCGCTAAGTCTTCTGCAAAGGTTTGTTCATTCATTAACACATTATTCTCTGATGCAGTAATTTCACAAAAAGTGTTTGGTTTATTCATTGATCAATCCTATTATTTATAAACAATCATTTAATAAAACAATTGTTGAAAATGGTTCCATGGTAATTATTCGCTCTGCTGGAATAATACGTTTATCCTTTTGCTCACCATTCACAGTCGTATCAATTATCACTTGCCAATGCGCTATGTTTTCAATAACAGGAAGTTGAAATTTTATTGGATCTTTTCCTGCATGAAAAAGGCATAACAGTAAAGGTGTAGATGGTGCTTTCTCTTTTATCAAATAACCTAAGGTCGAGGCACGATGAGAATGCCAATGATCTTTTTGCATAACGAATCCTGACGGATGATACCAAATAATATTAACAGATGATTTTTCATCGTCGTGATGAATAAAACGATCATAAGCTAACATTGGGAGTCGTTTTCTTAATTGACTTAAACTTGCGACAAAGGGCTTTAGTTCATTGGCGTATAAGGTATTGTCATTCCAACTTAACCAATTTATTTCATTGTCTTGGCAATACGCATTATTATTTCCTTTTTGGCTTCGCCCTACTTCATCACCGGCAAGTAACATAGGTACGCCTTGAGAAATCATTAGCGTTGTCAGCATATTTTTTATTTGTCGTAATCGAAGCGCTAAAATGTCTTTATCGCTCGTTTCACCTTCTGTGCCATGATTATGCGAAAAATTATCAGAATGGCCATCCCTATTATTCTCACCATTAGCTTCATTATGACGATGTTGATAACTCACTAAATCACGCAATGTATTACCATCATGACTGCAAAGGAAATTGATACTGGCATAAGGCTGACGGCCACTGTGTTCAAAAATATCACTTGAACCATGAATTCTTCGTGCAAACTCTGGCAGCATCCCTTTATCGCCTCGCCAATAACGCCTAATGGTATCTCGATATTGATCATTCCATTCTGACCATGGCGAAGGAAATCCACCTAATTGATAACCACCAGGACCAATGTCCCAAGGCTCAGCTATAACTTTGACACTATTAAGCACTGGGTCTTGTAAAATAGCATCCAAAAATCCATTACTCTTATCAAAACCATGGACTTCGCGACCTAAAATAGTAGCCAAGTCAAATCTAAAACCATCAACACCCATCACTTGCACCCAGTATCGTAGACTGTCCATTACCAGTTGCAAAACGCGAGGGTGACTAATGTTAAGTGTGTTTCCACAGCCGGTATCATTGATATAATATCGAGGTTCTTTGGGGTTTAATCGATAATAAGAACGGTTGTCTATGCCTCTAAAACTTAAAGTGGGGCCTAACCAATTACCTTCACAAGTGTGGTTGTAAACAACAT
>Ga0307488_10003767_pt1 | contig 12640 bp, 9 predicted proteins | sample SB02metaG_FD_202248 | JGI IMG/M metagenome (GOLD analysis project Ga0307488, IMG submission 202248) | Sea-ice brine microbial communities from Beaufort Sea near Barrow, Alaska, United States - SB 0.2 | ecosystem: Environmental > Aquatic > Marine > Coastal | place: USA: Alaska | collected 2017-05-06
GGAGCATCAGCAGCATCATCCTCAAAATTGCCGCCCGAGCTCGGGCCGTCGGCGGCGACATCGGCGAACGCGCCGGAAAAAGGCCCGGGCGCTTCCTGTAAGGAATCGGGCTCCGTTTCGTCACCGCCCGGGCCGATTGATGACGCGGCCGGGGCGGAGGCGTCTGTCATCGGGGAGGTCGTGGTTTGGTCGGTCGCGGTGGTCGGGTCGGTCGTCCGCGTCGAACCCGACCACTTGAAATCTTCGGACACCGCGTCCTCGGAATCCGGCCCCAGCGCGTCCCCATCTCCGACAGATTCCTCAGTATTGGGCACGCCCGTGTCGACGTCGTCAGCAGCGAGGGGCTGTCCGTATTTGTCAAGCACCGGGTCGTCCCCCTTTTCGGGAACCGGCGCGTCCTCCGTGCCGGTCCAACGAAACTGCGTGGCGTCCTCCATTTGCTCCTGGTCTTGGGTACCATCGGGCGCCTCGGTGCCTTCGATGGGAGGGTCCAGGACTAAAGGTTCGAGCGCAGACGTAGTCGCGGCCACGGAAACGGTCGCGCCGTCGTCCATGCTGCCGTCCAAGTCGCGAAGCTCCGCCAGCGCGTCATCCAGGGCGTCCCCGAGTTTCATTGGACCGGCCGAAGCGGAGGCACCGAAACCACGGGACGCGAACGCGGCGACAGAGAGGGTGGCGCACACGCCGAGAATCGCGGCACCGCGACGCACGCGGTGGCGAACCACATCCGTGCGTTCAAACTTGGTCAGCAGCGGGGTTTCCTCGTGCGTGGCCATGGTGACCGGGACACGGGAGTGACCGGACACGAAGTCGCGTCCGTTTCTTCCGATGGAACTAGCGTGTAGTTTTTTCCGATGCTTCGAAGCGCGAACTTCCACGCCGCGGGATCGGGGTTGGTAATCGGCCGGTTAAAGATCGAGAATCGACGAGGATCAAACGCACGTACGGCGTCACAGCGCCGGTGCGGTCGACAGCGGAGTCGCGACGTGAGCGCGTGCTGTTGTGCGAGGCGAGGGGCGCGATACGGGTGGGCGTGGAATGGGGTGTTGGAAAACCGCAAAAAAAAAAAAATGGAGGTAAATTTTTCGTTTTGTCCCTCGTCATTTTTGGTTGGTGGGTGCGAGCCGTCGGACTAAGTTGTGAAACTCTTACAAGTGCTCACTCCTCTTTTGCGTTCCCCACCTTCTTCATGTTACTCCGGTTCTTCAAGTAGCAACTCATGCACGTTTTAGTTCCAGGCACAGCTTTCCAGTTGATCCACCTACTGGTCGTATCCGTCCCGCACTCCACGCACGTCGTCCCCGCGGCCGCGGCGACGTCCAACCGGTTCTTGTCGTAGCAAGACATGCAAATTTTAGTTCCGGGCTCGTCTTTGCAGCTGTGCAACTTAATGGTCGTATCCGTCCGGCACTTCACGCACGTCGTTCCCGCGGCCGCGGCGATGTCCAACTGGTTCTTCTCGTAGCATGGCTTGCACAATTTAGTTCCGGGCTTATCTTTGCAGTTGAACCACTGACGACTGGTTGTATCCGTCCCGCACTTCACGCACGTCGTCCCCACGGCCGCAGCAATGTCCCGCGCCTGCGAAGAATATGGAACTCGAACGACGTGAGTCGAGACGAAACAGCTTGTGACGGAAGTCATCATGCCTACGAATGTCGCTAGGGCAAGGAGAGAAAGAATGAAGAACCATGATATACGCACCTCTCGCTTGATACACGGCTTGCAGTACCACTTGTCCTTCTTGAGCTTGGACCTAGTCAATCGGCTTGTACTTGCCCCATCCTTACCGCAACCGGAGCACTTGCCATGGCTGGCAGCGAGCTGCGAGTAAGAGGAAATTCAAGAAACGTTGAAACGTTGTGTAATGAACATTGGAGGAAGGTTAAAAAAAAAAACACCGCGGGTATTTGGGTCAGGACGTGACGACACAAAGATGATGAAATATTGAAGCGTGGGATCGACGCGCGTGACATACCTATCGCATGTAGCAAACGACGCAGACCGGTTTGTCCTTATCGTCCTTGTTGGCGTACGACTGACTCGTCTCCGTGGTTTCGCACTCGGAGCAGACCAGCGCGACGCCCTGCGGAGGAATGAAAGTTCGAGGTGAGTTTTACACGCCGTTGACGGGCAACGAGAGCGGTGAGGCGAATGGGTCTTTGAGACCTCGCATCAATGCGGAGTCGCACCTTTTTTATCCATCGTTCGGTTCCATAGACCTTCGGAGACTCACTGTATTTTTTAAGTTTGCGTCGAAGAGCGAAAAGAGTATTGTCAGCTGCTGAGCTCTCTCGCCGCAAAATGGCAGGAGAAATCGTAAACAGCCAGGACAAGGGAAGCACGCACCTGCGGGGAACATATGCTTTGCGAAAAGCTTCGCCTTCCGCGGGTATAGATAGACTCGTTGCTCGGTGCCATCGCCCAACGCCTGGGCGTTCGCGTGTCGCCAAGAGCACGCCCGTGCCTTCGTGTCTGGTCGATCCAGATGGCCTGCTCGGTGTGCCGAAGCGCGTGCGGTTTGACACGACGTGAGACGAATCCGGCGAGCGCGGCATGTTGGCGTCGTGCGTGGTCGAGTTTCGCGCGCGTCGGTTGAGCGAGCGGCTGCTGGCTGCGAGCGGTAATCGCGGGTATCCGAGCCACCGCGTGCATAACGGCCATGTCGAAGCACGCCATCGTGCTCCGTCCGAGGCGCACGCGAGATTTGATTCGTGGAGAGACAAAGGACAAAATAAAAGTCATGCTCACTCATTCAACAACTTTTCTTCGCATACCCCTTACGACACACATTCCTTACTACACAAACCCCTTACTACCCTTCAACGTTCGCGAACACCCGTTACTACCCTTACAACTAAACACACCCTTTGCTAACCCTCAACACTTGTGAACACACCCACGTCTCACCAGGCGCGAGTTTAACTGGATTTTGAATCGCCGCCGCTTCGACGCAGAGAAACTTTTCGTAATCGGAATCGCCCAAGTCGCTCGTGGCTTTGCATTTATCCACCCACGGGTTCCAAACCACCGCGTCTGGCAAATTGGTTTTCTTTATCTGAATGGTCCGATTATTAGCCTCATCCACTACTTGCAAACAGTCAGGCGTCTGCTGGTAAATGCGGTCCACTTCGTGAGGGAAGGTCACGCTTTCATTTTCGTCAACCTTTTCGATTCGCCCGTCAAGGGAATCTAAGTACGTCGTATTTCCCAATCCAGCCACGGAAGCTTTCGCGATATCCCCGACCGCGAAATACGTGTGCAGCGCCGCGGTGAACTCGAACGTCTTCGCGTCACTGCTGTTCGTGACCGACAAACTGGTTTCCATCGTGTCCCCGACCAGCGCGACACGAAACCGGGCGACGAATTCATGCGGCCACAGCTCTTTCGTAGCGTCGGATGATGCTAATTGAAAAACACACTCCCTGGATTTGTGTTGAGACGAGTCCTGCTCCACCAGTTCCCACGCCTGGTTCCTGGCGAAACCGTGTTGCGTCGCACACGGCCCGAGGTTCGAGAACTGGGGAAAGCAAATGGGAATACCGCCCCGGATGGCTTTGGGGGGGGTGAACTGCGCGTGTTTGGAGAGGAAAAGAATGGCATCGCCGTTGCCATCCCGCCACGAACCGACGTGCGCGCCGTGATTGTAGATCTCCGAGGTAAAGCCGGTTTCGCTTGTAAGGCGGACACCGGGGAGGTTGTTTTCCAAAATGACCGGGCGCGAGGGCACCGGGGGGGGGGTAGCCGTCTGCATCGTTTAGGAGCACAAGAGAAGTGAAGGAGGCGAGGGGAGCGGAGTGCGTTTGGTAGGAACATTGTAATTCAGGAGTTTTGCGATGACTCCCGAAAAAGGTGGAAATACAATCACACACAAATCGGCCACAAGAGGTTGAAACGACACGATTCCACTACAGACGACGCGTGGTAGTCTAGGTGACAAACCGTACGTATGAACTCCGTTCTCTCTTGTCACTACTAAAACCTCTCGCCCTCTACACCTCAAACGAGCTCCGCGCTTTGATCGTGTCTTCGTGCGCCGCCGCAATCAAAACGTTTAGTTTCGCTTTGAACTTTCGAATCTGCGCGTTCTTGGTTTCAACCGCCGCGAAACACGCGCGTTTCGCGCTTTCCGTCTGCTCGACATGCGCCAAGTGCACCTCACGCAACACGCCTTGCCAGTGCTTTTCGCGTTTTGATACCTGTCTGTCCAGCGCGGAGAGCCGCTTGGACACCGCGTCCGCTACGTCGGGCGGCAGCGGAGGGAGCGGAGGGGGGGGGACGGAGTCGTCAAACAGAGAGTCAGCCGCGTCATCCGCCTCGGCCGTGTGATTGGTGCCTTCGCCTGCCGTCGTCACTACCATTCGCACGCGCTCGGGTGACCTCGCCGGTGACCTCGCCGACTTCAAGGGCGACGAGATGCTACCCAGAGGTGCTTCACCCGGAACGTCCTTCAGTTGCTTTTTCGAGCCCAGCGCCAGGGACCGCCTGGCTGATTTTTCGGGACCGTTTTTTTCGTTCTCGGGAGTTTCTTTTTTCGGAGACCTCGCTCGTACCGGAGACGCACGTTGGGATATCTCACCCTCGAACACGAAGTCTCGGCCCGCGAAATCGTCCAGGCCTAAACTCCCCAAAAGGCTCTCTTTCGCGTCAATCGCGGCGGATACGGCGACCGCGGCGGGTTTGTTACACTCGAAAAGCGCGGACTCAAACGCATCGGCTCGTTTTTTACTGGCGCGGAATGCCGCGGTCGCTTTTTCTAAATCGGATGCAATTTCGGCAACCTGGATCTTCACGGCTTCCGAGTGTTCCCTCCGCAAACCCGCCACAGCTCTTCCGTGCATGCCGGCTGCCATTGCCTGTTCCTCACTCAAGCGACGCACTTTCGCTTCCAGGGAGGAAACCTTCTCTAAATGAGCTTCTGCTTTCGCCAATTCATTCACCTTTCCCTCACCGCCGTTTTCTTTCCCAGCGTCGTCGTCACCAAGAGTTATCACCCCTCCTTTCCGTTGCAACGCCCGGTAACACCGGTTCAGGTCGTTCTCGGTTTGTTCCATGTTCAGCAACGTGTCTTGTAACAACGCGTCGCGCTCGCAACTAGACTCTTTATAAAGTTGAAACTCCAGGCGGTCATCGTTTGAACTCGTCTCCGCTACCCGCAGCCTGCGATTGTAACCGAAAAGTGTCAGTCTTTCGTAATGTGAGTGCGCATTCAGTCTGGGTAATCGGGCCGAACAGTGTGCCTGGATTTGGGAAACGCGCAATACCACGGTACTTACGCGTTTCGCAGCGACGCAATCTCTTTGTCCGATTGGTTCCGCCAATCCCGCATCTCGCGAAGGTGCGCGTTCGCCAACTCCGTCGCGGCTTGCGATGATAGCTCTTTCTGTTCCTCAAGCTCCGCTCTTGCCTTGCCTGCGTCTTCAATCGCGACATCCACGGACTCGAGGGCGGCTTTTTCAGCCTGTTTCGCGGCGTCGACGGCTTGTTGCGCCATCGGGGGCAGAATGCCAGCCTTTTTAAGTCGCACGCTTTCCTCGTCCTCCTCCAAGCTTTTGTCCACGCACGCCAGCCTTAAAACCTCCATCTCCATTTTCTTTTCGGAAACTTCGTGAATCGCGCCGTCCAGGGCTTCCCGTAACGCGGAAGTTTCCGCCCCGAACGCGCGCCTGGTGTCCGCCAGCGTTCGCGAACAAACCTCGTACGACGAAGTTGCGGCGCGCAGCTTTTCGGCCTGCAGTTCAATCTGCAACCGCAAATCGTCCGCGACTTCCCTTGTCACGTTGACCGACCGGCCACTCGCCATCCTTCCGTAGTGCGTGTGCGTTCTGCTCGCCACGTCAAGCGCGCGTTCCGAGGCGAACCTTGAGCTCACCGCGTCCGCCAACGCCGCGGTGGTCGTGTCCAGCTCGGACCGCAAACGGGTGTTCGCGTGTAGAAGCGTGGCGAGGGCGTCGTCGTCGTCATCTTCGTCGTCAAACGCGGGGGGGATGGGGCTGGGGGTCTTGGGTTGCGCGAGTGACAGTGAGGCCGACGCAGTGTCAACAGACGGCACTGCGTCACCGGAAACCGAGGACGTGGGGTCGGCGGGTCCGTCAGAAAACGTCTGACCTGCCCCTGGGTCAGGCTCGGTCAAAGACGAGGCCCGTCTCGTTTCCCGCAAGTCTTGGTCCGTAATGCCGAGTCTTTTGGCCAACAGGGAGGGGGCCCGCAACGGACTGGGAGGGGCGCGGCGCAGACTCGCGGTGAGGCTCCCGGGCGCGCCCCGCGTCGGCGACGGCGCCGACTGGGCAGCGTCCGCGGGAGGCTTCATCGCGCGTCGTCAAATGGTTGGCGACGGGGGGCGTCTCCTCCAAGAAAAGCAGCTCGGTTCAAAAAATCGGAAGTGACTGACTCATGGTCAAAATCTTTCCGGTCGCGAATCTTGCCATTTTTTTGACCGTTTTTCCTGGGAAGGACCGTTTTCTCGGACCCCTCGACCCGACCCCTCGTCGCCACACTCGCTCGCGCGCCCGTCCCGCGCTGGTTGCCCACCAGTCGCCAGCCATGTTTCGCCGCGTCTCGAAGTCCGTGTCGCGCACGGGCAAGGCGTCGTACAAGTTCAAGTTCACGTTTGCGCTCGCGAACCTCACCGGGGTTCCCGCGAACGTCGACCATGCGTCGTTGCATTTCTCTCGCGGTGCGAAAACGAGCCAATCCGTCGTCGTCCCCGTCGAGGACGGCGCCGCGGTTTGGAACGACGACACCGAGCCGGCGCTTGGCTTCGTGGTGACGCTTTACAAAGACACGAAAGGTAACTTTCAGACCAAGGAATACGCGCTGAAGGCGCAGGCCGTTGCCGGCGGCGTTGATTCGGCTTCCGGAAAACCGGTGAAGGCCAGGACGTTCGCGAAAACCGTGCTTGACCTTTCGCAGTACGCGTCACTGGACGGCAGCTCGGTTTCGGCCGGCGAGCTCCAGTACCTCGCGCTGGATTCCGTGACGAAAACCACACCCGGAACTGTGTGCGGGGTTGCCATAAAGGTTGAGTGGCTCAGGGATGCGAAAACAAGCGGCGCGGCGACGGAAGATTCGGGTTTAACAGGAAAGCTGCCGGCCAGTGCGTGCGACTCCGAGTGCTCCGCCTTTCTCGCAACCGGCGCCGGCGAAGCGGCGGGTGATGAACAGGACCTGGCTGGCTTCGCGTTGGTTGAAAAGGACGCTACAGTTCCGGAAGATGACTACAATAAGACACTCGGCGAAACCACGGTATCGGAACCCGACTTTAACACGAGCGGTGTTTACGCGTTGACCCCCGTGCGCGAAGGCACGCCTGGTCGGGAAATCTTCGGCGATACCCCAGTGCCCAAGACGCCCGGGGCTGGTCTTTCTCAAACCCCTAACCTTTTCTCGTCGTCGAGTGACAAAACCACGCCCGTTCGCGTGCACATCGCGCGCGCGACGGCGCCTCTTTTAGAAGAGATCGATTTGTTACAGCAAAAGCTCGCGGCCGCCGTGACCTCCGCGAGCGTCGCCGAGAGCGACGCGGTTGAATCAAAGCTTCAAACGAACACTGTGCGTGATGAGCTCAAATCCGTCACCACGCAAGCCACTTTTTTCCAAGAGAAAGCAACGAAAGCGGAAGAGCAAGCCATGAAAGCGGAAGCCGCTGCTAGGCAAGCAATTGCGTCCTCCGTAGCAGCCGCGAAGACGATTCAGACGAAGGATGCGTTACTGGAACAGGTACGTTTCGTATTTCCCAAATCCCACCACTGTTTGCCGATTGTCCAGAGTAATTACTCACGCACATTTCGAAACACTGACACTTTTCTTTTACAAAAACAGTTGACCAACCGACTCGCCGAGAGTGAAAAAACACGCGTTGAAACCGAAGCGCGCGCCACGGGGAAGTCGCTGGTGTTAAGCAAAGAAGCCGCTGAAGCGTTTTGGCGGGTCGAGTCGTTAACCGTGGAAAACGTGCGCCTGTTGAAACGTTTGGAGATTGCGAGTGCTACGCACGAGACCCTGGATGCGTCGACGCAATCGTTTTCCACTAAAAACGTCGCGATGCGTGGCGCAAACGTGGAGACGCGTAAAACCATGGCGAGCGAAAAGGCGGAGATACGAAGCGCGAACGAGACGCGCGCGAGTACGTCGAAAAGCGCTTTACGCGAAGTTCAAACGGCGACGGAAACGCCGGCCGAAACGAACGCCGAGAAACGAGACGTTCGCGTTACCAAAGAAGCGCTTCGACGTTCCGCCGTCGTCGTCGCGTCGACGGACAGTCTCAAGGAAGCCAAGCGGGAAATGCAGGTGTTGCATGAAAGTTCGGCCACGGTGTTGAACGAAAGTTCCGTAAACGTACCGTGGAAAGAATCCAGAACGAAACAACCTCCGAAATCGCCGCTGCGAGCGATGAACTCGGTTGACACAAACGTCGCCGCCGTCGTTTCGCTGAACAAGCAGTTGGCGAAGGTCACGACCGAGTTGCAAGCAGTCACGCGACGCGCGGCGCGAGTGGACAAGGAACTGGGGTTGGAACACGATTTACGGAAAGACCTGGAAAGGAAACTTGTGTTGGCGAAAGAGACGCGGAAAGCGACAGAACCGGAACCGAACCGAACTTGTTCTTTTCTGTGGGCGTGAAGGGAACAGAAAAGTTTTGGGAGTTTTTGTATTTAACGTATAGGCAAGCAGTCGCAATTTAATGTAGGCGGCAAGCAGTCCCTAGTCCGGCCCGACCCGCGCGCGAGGGTCGTATCGAGCTCGGCGCGAGCCTCCTTGAGGGAAATGCCGCCTTTGGGTTTTTGAGGGAGTAGCGTCGGTAATGAGCATCATCATGTGTAGAACTCAGATCAGTAAAATCTTTCCCGATTTGGAATTTTCGCGGGGAAGGGGTCTTTGTCGGAAAGTCCCGACACCCCCTCCACGCCTCCGCACTGGCGTGTGCGCGGTGCGTGGCGCCTGCGCTGACGCGGCCGCGATGTCGCTGTTCCAGCAACTTTCGCGGACCTTCCTGGGTTATAGTAACGAGCCCCGGAAGTTCAGGTACGCGTCGGACGTGTCCGTCACGTCCGTCACGCGCGACGACGTGCCGTTTACGGAACGCTCCGACATCTTTCGCGTTCGATTCGTGCAACTCGCGTTCGACAACGCTCGGTGGCACCCCAACGCGCCTCACCCGTCCCGCGCTGACCCATATCCACGCACCCAAAACTCAAAACACAGGTTCGACGTGACCGTGAGCGACGTAACAGGCGTCCCAGCCGACGTACACGAAGTGATGTTGGAGCTGGTGCGTCCCCAAGCTGGTGACCAAATCTCGATTCGCACCGGGGCGCCAGATCTCCGCGTTACGAAACGCACGCTTCAGGTACTGACCACCCCTCTCCTGTCTCACAGAGTCGCAAGGGCAAGCACGAGGTCAAGACGCGGCAAACGGACGCTTCTGACGTGACCGACGGTACCGCCAAGTGGGTTTCGGGAGATTCCGGCGCGCGTTTAGTGCTCGTCGTGACTTTATCGCGCACCGACGATTTCACATTCGCCGCGAAGGTGTTCCAGGCGAAGATAAAAAACGCCACGACCGGCGCGACGATCGCGAAAACCACCCTGGACCTCGCCAACCTCGCCAACGTGCATGAAACCGCGGGTCAGAGCTCGCCGGCGGGGGTTACCCGGAGTTACGGCACGGTTTTGGAGTTCGCTCGTAGCGACGGCGTTGGGATTCTGGAAGCGCAATTCGTGGTCACCGCGCAGGAGGACGTGACGCCTTCGTTAGGGGCGCCGACAGACGCGAAGCGAGACGAAAACGACGAGGACGATGCGCACAGAAGTCCTCGTGACTCGATGACATCGGCATCCAGCCTTGGGCCGGATGAGGATGTCGTTGAGGTAAGTGACGGGGAAGTTAACGACGGGCACGTTCTCGAGGCTTCCGGGGATACCGTAGACGAGTCTGGGGACGCCGCGTACGCGACCGGGTCGGTCGACCGCGTCTCGTCGTCCCCCAGCCACGTGGAGCAAGACCTGGAAGGGTTCGGGGACGGGGGTGGTTTGGGGACGCACACGGAGACAAACGAAAACTCCTTTGTGGATGATTTCGGGGACGAAACCGTGGAGGGCGACGTTTCCGCCGACGACGTTCCACGATCGCCCGCACTTGAATCCCAAATTCCAATCCACCAGGCATCGCTCGCGGAATCGGCGTCTCCTGTTCCGGTCGGCGCGGAATCTTCAAAAGTGTCGTCGACGCCGCTGATGTCCCCCGAGCAGGTGCGGGGCTTTCCCAATCACCACATTCCGCCTCTGCGATTGCCCGTACCCCGACTGACCCTTTCTTGTTGATCGTACCAGGCGTTGCGCCGGCGGTGGGAGAAAGCCGCGAGCGCGCTGGGGATCGCGCCGCCGTCGCCTACGCCCGGGACGGTTGATTCCAAAGAAGACCAAACGAATCGCGAGCCCGGGGGGACGAGCACGCCGAAGAAATCCATGCTCGGCTTGTACACGTCGCCGAGCAAGAAGAGCCCGGTGACACCCAGTGACGCAAATGGAAGCGCCCGGAGTTTCAAGCGCGCGGCGCAGAAAATAGCGTCCGCCAGGCGCGTGGGCGAACGATGGGACATCCTACCCACGATCGTGGGGCGGATGGGACGCGCCAACGGTACCGACAGCGGCGGTGGGGGTAACCTACTGGATGAACTGATGACACTTCCGGATTTTGTGGAACAGGCCAAGACAGATTCGTTGGCCAACGAAACCGCGCTGACAAGACTGCAGAAAAATGCAGTCACGGACGCGGTGCGGTTACTACGCATCGAGCTCGGCCCTGGGTTCAACGCCACAAAGGAACGAGAAATCGGCAGCGCGTTTGAAACCGCGCTTTTCGAGCACACCGCGGCGTACGAGTTAGGGTGGGAAACGAAAGAGTTGGCGTGGGCGACGGAAGTTTTGGGGTTACGGGACGAAAACGAGAAATTGGTAACCGAAAAAGCGGCGACGCAGACGGCTTTGACCGCGTCTACTGGCGAATCAAAACAAACCATTTTCGAGCTCAATGCCGAGCTCGCGTCCGCTCGTGATGTGCATTCGGAGCTTGAAACCATGCACATGAAGCACGTGGAGCAGGCGAAGGAGTTGATTGCGACGATGAAGCGCGAAACCGGAGAGGAAAAAAGGTTGGCGGATGAGCTAAAGAAAGAAGAAAAGGAAAGAAAAGAAGCAAAGAATGCGGAAAAGGAAACCCCCTCCGTGTCGCCCGTCAAAAAAGACAGCGCCGTTCCCGTCTCGCCGTCTCACCTTTTCCAAAGAGCAGCTCAGGTTTCCGTGCTCGAGGACGAGGTTGAGCGGCTGACGCAGAAGCTTTTGCTTGAGGTATCTTCTTCAAAGCAAATCGCTCAGAGGGCGAAAGATTTGGAGGATGAGGTCGAGAGGGTAACATGGACGTCACAAACGCTTTCGCGTGAGGCATCTTCGCTGAAACAGTCCTTGCGAACCGCGAGAGACGAAACCGCGGTCGTAGTTTCGGGTTTGGCGACGACGCAAACGACGATTGAAAGCGAGTTGGCGGTGCTAGTCGAGCAACGGACGAAAACCCTGGAGGACGAGCACGCGATCGCGGTCTCCGCGGTCGCGACGCTGACGAATGAACGGGACGCCGCCCGGGAAAACGCGAGTTCGGAAGCCGCCTCCGCGACGCGAACCGCGCAGGACGAGTTACGCACCGTACTCAAGCAGCGCGACGCGTTCAAGGAAGAGATTGGCAGTTTCGAGAGTTCGCACAAAGAGCTTTTGGAAAAGTTGGAGGATGCAGGCAAGGAAAAGCAGACTTTGCAGGAGACAATCAACCAGCACCGGCGAGACACCGCGAAGCTCGAGGGGGAACACGCCGCGCGTTTGAATGACGCTGTGAAAAATGTTCTAAGCGCATCTGCTGAATTGAAACGAGGGGAAACAGAGGTGGCGGCTCGGAACGCGGCGCTCGCAGCGGCGGAGCGCGCGAACGTCGAAACCGCGAAGCGCGCGGCTTTGGAGCTTTCACGACTCAACGCCGAGCTCGCGGAACTTAAAACCGCGCTTGGCGATTCGAAACGCACAACCAAGGAGTGGGAAGCTAAATGCGCGACGTCGCGAACGGAAGTCGAAACGAAAAAGGCACTTGATGATTCGCGACGCAAATCCAAGGAGTGGGAAGCTAAGTGTGCTGCTTCACGAAAAGACTTGGAAACCTTAAAAACGAGTGTGAAGAAAGCGAGAGACGAGACTAAACTCACCGCCGCGAAGGCCGAAAAAGAAAACTCCAAAAAGGTGACCGACTTACAAAAAACGGTAACCTCGCTGAAAAAAGAGCTCGTGACGTTGACTGGTACTGTAACTGGTAAGATCGCGGAGATCGGCGAGCTCATGGGACGGTGTGTTACGGCGGAGGAGGGCCTCGTGACCGCGCGTGGTGTGCATTCGGAGCTTGAAACTATGCACGTGGAGGAGGCGAAGGAGGTGCTGGCGACGGTGAAGCGCGAAGCGGCTGAAGCGAAGTCAGCGGCTCTCTCGGCTTTAACCGCGTCTACGGACAAGTCAAATCGAACTATTTTCGAGCTCATCGCCGAGCTTGCGTCCGCGCGTAATTTGCATTCGGAGTTTGAGGTGATGCACATGCAGCACGTGG
>Ga0307488_10003768_pt1 | contig 12637 bp, 13 predicted proteins | sample SB02metaG_FD_202248 | JGI IMG/M metagenome (GOLD analysis project Ga0307488, IMG submission 202248) | Sea-ice brine microbial communities from Beaufort Sea near Barrow, Alaska, United States - SB 0.2 | ecosystem: Environmental > Aquatic > Marine > Coastal | place: USA: Alaska | collected...
TCGGAGCGGACTGATCGTCCAAGTCGTCCCGATTCGAAGCGTCCAGATTTCAAGCGCTCGGACAATAAGGGGAGAGGCCCTAGAGGTGCTGGCAAGTAAATACGACTCGCTTTTGTTAGATCTCGATGGGGTCGTTTATCAAGGGTCAGAGGCAATTGTAAATGCCGTAGAGTCCATTAATAGGGCCGCAAATTTGGGTATTCAGGTGGGCTACCTGACTAATAACTCTTCTAGGCGCGCGGAGACTATTGCTGAACAGCTGATCGGTTTCGGAATCCAGGCTACTGCGGAGCAGATCGTAGGCTCGGCTAGTGCCGGGGTTATGTTGCTGGCCAAGAAAATACCGCTGGGTGCGAAAGTGTTGGTAGTTGGCGGGGACGGGCTGAAGCACGCCGTGCAGGAGCAGGGTTTTCAAGTAGTCGACCATGCGTCCCATTCCCCAGCTGCCGTGATCCAAGGGTTTAGTCCAGACGTGTCTTGGAGGGAACTAGCTCAAGCGTCTTTCGCGATTCAAGGCGGGGCGATTTGGATCGCCACGAATCAGGATTGGACCGTACCGGTTGAGCAGGGCATAGCCCCGGGAAACGGAACACTAGTGGGTGCCGTACATACCGCTGTCGGAATACTTCCGGAGATAGCGGGCAAGCCCTTCAAACCAATATTTGATCAGGCACTCTTCCAGCTGGGAATCAAGAATCCGTTGATGGTCGGAGATCGCTTGGATACAGACATTCGAGGAGCCAACGGCTCTGGTATGGATTCGGCTGTTGTCATGACTGGCATTGTTACGCGCAAGGAACTTTTGGCGGCGGGTAAAGAGGACCGACCAAAATTCATACTTCAGGATCTTACGGGGCTATTCGATTCTTACCAGCAGCCAAAAACCACTAAAAGAGGAGCTAAGTCTGGCGACTCCACCGTCGAGCTTCTGGGTGATCGAGTAGTCATTGTTTCGGGAAACCCGGAGTCATTGGACACATTGAAGGCGGCTTGCCACGTAATCTGGACGAGTGGACGGCCAATATATGCCCTCAATGTCGACGCAAGCATCTACAGCTAGGACGAAAATGGCAATTGATAACTTGGAACTTCGATTACTTGAGATTGAGAACATGCCGATTGACGAGCAGGTTGAGGCATTGGACCAAATAGTTGAAGAGCTAGAAGAGAATCTACTTTGAGTGAGCGCTTAGACATAGAGATTGTAATCCGAGAGCTTGCTCGCTCCAGGTCCCAGGCCAGTGCTCTTATTACATCGGGCAGAATCAGCGTCAATGGTCGCTTGGTAAAGAAGCCCTCTAGCAAAATTGAGCCGGGAGACAAGGTCGAGTTGTCTGCGGGTATCGACTTCGTTTCCAGAGCTGGCCACAAACTTGCTCACGCTCTGCGTGAGTTTGACATTACTCCCGGGGGTTTGTGCCTAGATGCCGGAGCGTCCACTGGCGGATTTACGCAAGTCTTACTAGAAAATGGGGCCGATAAGGTGCTCGCGGTTGATGTCGGGCACAATCAGTTGGTTGATTTTATTAGGGACGACCCTCGAGTGGTCAACTTAGAGGGGCAAAATCTTAGACATTTGACGAGCGAACAGGTAATCGCGGCAGTTGGAGAGACTCTGTTTTCATTAGCAGTGGTGGATCTGAGCTTTATTTCACTCACACTTGTCACCCAAAAGCTTGCGGAGCTGGCGCCAGCAGCAGAACAAATTTGGTTGATTAAGCCCCAGTTTGAAGTTGGAAAGCACTCATTGAGCGCAACCGGCGTGGTGTCAAGCCGCAACGAACGCAAGCGAGCGGTGGAGCAGGTTCTAAAGGGTGCCAATGACGATGGTTTTTACTGTCACGGACTTACGGAATCTCCAATTAAAGGGACGAACGGCAACGTCGAGTATTTGTCTCTAATGAAATTCGATTTACTGGATTACGGAGTTGAGCAGCTTATGGTGGACAAGCTGTTTTCCAATAAGTAGTCCGGATTCTTTTTATGCTCAATCCTGTTGACAACTAGTAAGCGATTTTATGAACTAGTTACTAGTCTTAAGGGGGTCGAAAGGTTGCCAATGGCTAGAAATGTTCTGGTGGTCTCCTCTGCTGAGTCTGCTGAGCAGCTGCAGAGAACGCTGGATGCGTGCTCGAGCCTTGAAGAGCTCGGAATGCACTGTGTCTTCGCCGCCGAGGACATCGGACGATTACGGGCGCAATTTAGCAATGCCCCCTCGGATAAAAGCCTCTTCACAAATCAAGACCTAGAGGTTGTCCTCGTGCTTGGTGGAGACGGTTCAATTCTTAGGGCAGCCGAATTGGCCCGATCTCAAGATGCGCCTATTCTTGGGGTTAATTTGGGACACATTGGATTTATGGCGGAGGCCGAGGTGGATGACCTAACTCACGTGCTGACTGCGATCTCAGACAGAAACTACACGGTTGGGCATCGAGTAGCACTCGAAGTAAAGGTTTTTCAGGACTCTGAACTTGTGTTCGAGAGCTGGGCCCTCAATGAAGTTTCCGTCGAGAAGAGCTCGCGCGAGCGCATGCTAGAGGTTGTTGTCGAGGTCGATTCAAGACCAGTCTCCTCGTTTGGTTGCGACGGTGTCCTTGTCAGCACTCCTACCGGGTCAACCGCCTACGCCTTCAGTGCGGGTGGGCCAGTTATTTGGCCGGATGTGCAGGCAATGATGCTTGTCCCCATCTCGGCCCATGCTTTATTTGCTAGGCCGCTCGTGGTGGCACCAGATTCGGAGCTTGCAATCGAGGTTCTTCGACGTTCGCCTGGAGCGGGGGTCATCTGGTGCGACGGAAGAAGAGCCACGGACCTGGGTCCCGGTTCAAGAATTGAAGTCAAGAAGAGCCCAAAGTCAATCCCCATGGCTATTTTGACCGACGCTCCATTCAGCGACAGGTTGGTTAGAAAATTTGCGCTCCCGGTAACCGGGTGGCGAGGTCCGGAGGCAACTGCGTGATCGCAACTCTCGGTATCCGAAACATAGGAGTTATTAGTTCTGCGAACCTGGAATTTGGTCCAGGGTTCACTGCCCTAACCGGCGAAACCGGCGCGGGTAAAACTATGGTGCTAACAGCTCTGGGTCTGCTTCTAGGAGCCAGGGCCGATTCCTCCACCGTCCGTAGAGGTAGTCAGCAACTTTTGGTTGAGGGCAGGATATTCTCGACCAATCCGGAACTGCTAACCAGACTCCAGGAGCTTGGTTGCGATACTTCCGAGGACGAAATTCTTATTAACCGCACCGTGTCGAGTGATGGAAGGTCCAGAGCGGCCATTGGCGGCACTGCGGTGCCTGTTTCAGTCCTCGAGGAAATAACGAGTGAGCTTGTGACCATTCATGGCCAGAGCGAACAGATTCGCTTGAGATCTCCGGCTAAGCAACGGGAAGCCCTTGACTCTTTTGGAGGCACAGGCTTAGCTGACGCGAAAACAACATACTTGGGAACCTTTCGAGAGTTTCAGGAGCTTCGTACTCGCATCGAAAGAATGCGAACGACTTCCGAGACGGACCAACTAAAGCTGAGCGCATTACGTTTGAAAATCGCCGACATAGCCGGGCTGGAATCTCAAGTTGGAGAGCTTACTGAGGTCGAGGAACAGATTCACCGGCTGTCAAATGTTGAGTCACTGCGGTCGGCTGCCACCAAGGCGCACGATGCCCTTAGTAGCGAAGACGGCTCTGATGCTTCGGAGTTTTTGGCAAAGGCTTCCAAGTCGCTTGAGAGCACCAGCGATCCGGACCTAAGGAAGCTGGCCAAGCAGCTATCAGACCTTACTTCCCTGGCCGGAGATGTTTCGGGTGAGCTGGCGAGTTACCTTGCGGATCTAGATGCTGACCCTCAAGTTCTTGATCGATTACTCGGAAGAAAAGCTGAACTCGTAGCCGTCGAGCGTAGATACGGGGTTCCTGTTGAGGAGCTACTCAGTGACCTTCCTAGTTTCGAGTCGGACGCCCTGGACTTGGACTCGTCGGACGAACAGATTGAAAAACTTGAGACGCAGCTTCGGGGCCTTGAGTCGAAGCTTCAATCTCACGCCGCGGCATTGACTGCAGAGCGATTAGACGCGAGCTCACTGCTTTCGAGTCGAGTGTCAGAGGAGCTAGCACAGCTTGCAATGTCCGGCGCACGCTTGGAAATTCAAGTCACCCCCGGATCCGATTTTGATGTGCACGGTGCTGACAAGATTGAATTTTTACTGGCTGCGCACTCAGGCGCCGACCCACGACCATTGAGCAAGGGAGCTTCGGGCGGTGAGCTTTCCAGAATAATGCTCGCGATCGAGTTGGTACTGGTAGCTGGTCAGCAGCTTCCAACCATGATTTTTGACGAAGTAGACGCTGGGGTTGGAGGGCAGGCAGCGGTTGAGCTTGGAAGAAGACTAAAGAAGCTGGCGGAGTCCACGCAGGTGATAGTTGTTACCCACCTTCCGCAGGTTGCCGCGTTCGCCGACAGACAGATTCGCGTGTCCAAGGATGTTTCCGGTGAAATCACGGAGTCATCAGTGGAATTGCTGAGCGACACTGAGCGCCAGATTGAGCTCGCGCGAATGCTTTCCGGTAATCCAGATTCCGAGGTCGCGCTCGAGCACGCAAAAGAATTATTGGATTCTGCGAGGTAATTGTCTGTGTCGACCTATTTCTTCACGGTTCAACTGATAGATTGAAGTTCCATGGCCGAACGCTCTGGAACCCCCAAACACATCTTTGTAACCGGTGGAGTCGCATCCTCATTAGGCAAGGGCCTAACAGCAGCCTCACTGGGTAATCTTCTTCGGGCTCGCGGGGTTTCGGTCGTGATGCAAAAGCTTGATCCATACCTAAACGTTGACCCCGGAACAATGAATCCGTTTCAGCACGGCGAGGTGTTTGTGACTGATGATGGCGCGGAAACCGATCTTGACATAGGGCACTACGAGCGCTTCCTAGACATTAATTTGGATGCAGCAGCGAATGTAACAACGGGACAGGCTTACTCGACCGTGATCGCCAAAGAGCGAGCCGGAGAGTACTTAGGCGACACGGTACAAGTAATTCCGCATATCACGGACGAACTGAAGAGGCGAATGCGTCTCCAGGCAACCAAAGAGCCAATTCCCGATGTAATCATTACCGAAATTGGTGGAACAGTCGGCGACATTGAGTCCCAACCCTTCATGGAAGCGGCTAGGCAAATAAAGCAGGACGTCGGGCGCGATAACGTGTTTTTCGTTCACGTCACGCTCGTTCCTTTTCTCAAGCCTTCCGGTGAGCTAAAAACTAAGCCAACCCAGCACTCCGTGGCAATGCTTCGATCGCTTGGAATTCAGCCGGATGCGATTGTCTGCAGGTCTGACCGAGAATTACCAGATGCAATAAAGAGCAAGATTTCTCAAATGTGTGACGTTGACCGGGAGGCAGTTGTTACCGCCGCGGATGCATCATCAATTTACGACATACCCAAGGTTCTTCATGACGAAGGTCTGGACAGCTACATCATCAAGTCCCTAAGGCTAGAGACCAGTGAAGTTGACTGGACCAATTGGAATCCGGTGACTGAGGCCGTGCATCGACCGAAGCATGAGCTCAACATTGCGTTGGTTGGCAAATACATAGATCTTCCTGACGCGTATCTGTCTGTGACCGAGGCTCTACGTGCCGGTGGATTCGCCGAACTTACGAAAGTAAACATTCACTGGGTCCGATCCGATGACTGTGAAACTGAGCAAGGGGCGCTTAACCATCTGGGTGAAATGGACGCTATTTGTGTTCCCGGTGGCTTTGGTGTGCGCGGCATCGAGGGGAAGCTTGGTGCCTTGAAGTTCGCCAGAGAAAATCAAATTCCAACGCTAGGTCTGTGTCTTGGGTTGCAGTGCATGGTTATTGAGTTTGCGAGAAACGTTGCAGGCATTACCGATGCAACCTCTAGTGAATTTGACCCCGAAGGCAAGAATCCCGTGATCGCCACCATGGCGGAGCAAGTGGACAAAATTGCGTCCTCCAACCTCGGTGGCACGATGCGACTTGGCCTCTACGAGGCAAACCTGTTGCCGGGGTCAATCGTTTCTAAAACCTACGGTTCTGTTTTAGCCAGTGAGCGTCACCGTCATCGCTATGAGGTCAACAACTCATACCGCGAGCAGCTTGCCGGCGCTGGCCTGGTTTTTTCTGGCACATCGGAAAAGGACAGCCTCGTTGAGTACGTTGAGCTTCCAGCGGATGTTCATCCGTATTACGTCTCCACTCAAGCTCACCCGGAATTCAAGTCGCGACCAACAAAGCCAAATCCGCTGTTTCACGGGTTAGTGAAGGCCGCTCTAATAAGACAGCAGCAGCAGCGCCTCTTTGAAGAGAGCTAACTGCTTGTGTTGCCGTTAGATGTTTATCTCCGGCACCTCAGCGTTGAGCGAGGCCTGAGCAAGAACACCCTGAGCGCTTATAAAAGCGATTTGGGCCTTTACTTTAGTTTTCTGGAGTCAAATTCTTTGACGGAACTTACAGTTTCCGCCCAACAGCTCATTGATTTTTCGGTGTCATTGGATTCCGCCGGATACAAAGCCACGAGCATCTCAAGAGTCTTGGCTGCCGTGAGGGGCTTTCACAAATTTCTAGTCTTGGAGGACAAGAGGCTAGACGACCCGACAAGCAAGCTTCGACCACCAAAGCCTGCCTTCAGGTTGCCCAAGGCCCTAAGCCAGCAGCAAGTTCTAGATCTACTCGCTGCAGCGGGCCCAGAGCCAGAGGAAAAATCGACTGATTTACTGAGACTACGCGATCGCGCAATTCTGGAGCTGATGTATTCAACTGGAGCCAGGGTGAGCGAAGTGGTTGGTCTAGATCTAGATGAGATCAATGATTCGGGCCTTGTTCGAGTCCGCGGCAAAGGCGCCAAGGAACGAGTAGTACCGCTGGGCGGTTTTGCAATGCGTTCCACGCAGGCCTATTTAGTTCGAACTAGGCCTGACTTGGCAAAAAAAGGCGGCGATAACGCGCTTTTTCTAAACGGCCGCGGTGGCAGGCTCAGCAGGCAGAGCATCTGGGCAATAATCCAAAAGGCAGGCAAGGCCTGCGATTTGGAGGTTTCCCCTCATTCGCTCAGGCATTCTTTTGCGACTCATTTGATAGAAGGTGGGGCGGATGTGAGAGTGGTGCAAGAGCTGCTTGGACACGCCTCGGTCGCTACCACACAGATTTACACATTGATGACCGTGGACACACTCCGCGAGGTCTATCTGGGCGCTCATCCTCGTGCTCGGCGGTAGGCTATAAAAAAGATAATTTGGAGGTTTGGGTGAATTTGTCAAACAAGGCTTTCCCCGTTCCGGGGAAGCTAAAGCAGCACGGTCCCGCGCGCATTATTGCAATGTGCAACCAAAAAGGTGGAGTAGGTAAAACAACTACGACTATTAACCTCGCGGCATCCCTAGCGGAGTACGGTCGGAAAATACTTGTTGTCGATTTCGACCCGCAGGGGGCCCTGTCGGTAAACCTTGATGCCGACTATCAGGACGCGACAACTATTTACGATCTTCTAATGGATTCGACCTTGAACCCTGCGGCCGCAATTCAAAAAACGAGCATGGAAAATCTCGATGTTATTCCAGCAAACATCGATCTGTCGGCTGCAGAAATGAATCTGGTTACCGAGATGGGCCGAGAGCGCGTCTTGGACGGCATCTTGAACAAAGTGAAAAACGATTACGACATCATCTTTATTGATTGCCAGCCTTCACTTGGACTGCTCACTGTCAATGCTCTGACCGCGGCCCACGGAGTGCTAATCCCAATGGCTACCGAATTCTTCGCGCTTCGAGGAGTGGCTTTATTGGTTCAGACGATTGACAAAGTAAAGGCAAGGACCAACCCTGCCCTGGAGCTCGATGGTCTTATCCCGACGATGCATGATGCAAGGACCCTGCACGCCCGTGAAGTGCTAGCCCGATTGCAAGAAGCGTTTCCAACACTCGTTTTTGACACGGCCATCGCCAGAACCGTTAAGTTTCCAGATGCAACTGTCGCCCGCAAGCCGATTACACAATTCGCGCCGAATTCAGCTGCCGCAGAGTCCTATCGCAGGGTTGCAAGGGAGCTGGTGAAACGTGGCAGCGCAGCTTGAATCGGAAGTCGACTTCCAGCTCCACCTTGATAATTTTGAGGGTCCGTTCGACCTGCTGCTCAACCTGATTGGTAAACACGAGCTCGACATTTCTCAAATTGCCTTGGCACGTGTCACCGATGAATTCCTGAAGTACGTAAAACAGCTTGATAGCAAGCAGGAGATCGAAAGCGCTTCCGAATTCTTGGTCGTAGCCGCAACGCTATTGGACATGAAAATTGTCAGCTTGCTGCCCCAGGGCCAGGCAGTCGACTCAGAAGACATTGCTGCCTTGGAGGCAAGGGATCTGTTATTTGCTCGATTGCTTCAATACCGCGCATTCAAGGAGATATCTTCGTGGTTTAGCACAGCCCTAGAGCTGGAATCAGTTCGCGTTGCTCGTGAGGTAAGGCTTGAAGAGACTTATCGAAACCTCCGACCAGAATTGGTTTGGAGCACTGACCTAGATCAGTTTTCCCAGATGGCTCAGCTGGCATTCGTCCCGAAGGAAATCCCGGGCGTCGGTTTGACTCATTTGCATGCTCCGAAGATAAGCATTCGCGAGCAGGTTGGAATTTTGGTTTCAAAGCTTCGAAAGACTAAGCGCCTTAGTTTTCGGGAGCTGATTGCTGATAGTAAAGACCGCGGCGAATTTGTAGCGCGGTTTTTGGGAGTACTTGAGCTCTACAGAGTCGGAGCGATTTCCATTGAGCAGGCTGGGCCGTTCTCTGATTTCACGGTAATTTGGGAAAATAGTAACTTTAGCGATGAAACTCTGGCTAGTTTAGGCACTGACTATGAGAACTAATAATGAGAAATGACTTCGAACTACGCGCGGGCCTAGAGGCACTTCTCGTTGTGGCTGAAACGCCCCTAAATCTAATAACACTCGCCGGAGCACTTGAGGCACCCATCGGTGAAGTGAAAAAAGAGATCGATTTTCTTGTTGAGGACTACGAGAGTGCTCACGAGGGTGCCGGTCGAGGTTTTGAACTTCGAGAGGTAGGTGGCGGATGGCGTATTTACGTTCGCCAGTCTCACGATTGGGCCGTCAGGCAACTGGTTGCCAACGAAAACCCATCGAAGCTAAGCCACGCAGCGATGGAAACCCTGTCGGTAGTCGCTTATCGACAGCCAATTTCTCGTGGTCAGGTATCCTCAATTAGGGGAGTAAACGTTGATTCAGTCGTGCGGACGCTGATGTCAAGGGGCTTGGTTACTGAGCTTTACACCGATTTAGACACCGGTGCCGCAATGTTTGGAACGACTCAGATGCTGTTAGAGGTATTGGGCATCAATTCACTAGATGAGCTTCCAGCAATTAGCCCCTACCTCCCAGATCAGGATGGCATTGAGTAATCGAGAAGATCAGCAAGAAGATAAGCCCGAGGGCATAAGGCTTCAAAAAGCACTTTCCGCGGCTGGAATTGCATCCAGGCGCGCCTCTGAGGACCTAATCGTAAAGGGTCGCGTGAAGGTCAATGGGAAAGTTGTGACCGAGCTCGGGAGCCGAGTTCGGCCATTGGAAGACAATGTCGAAGTGGATCACAAGCCAGTTCAGATGGACCCGGACCGGGTGTACTACGCGTTCCATAAGCCCAGGGGCGTTGTCTCCACTATGGCGGACGAAAACGGCAGAAACTGCCTGGCGGATTACTTTATCGGGATGGATCGTGTTTTCAACGTCGGCAGACTAGACGCCGAAACTACCGGTTTGATTCTTATGACCAATGATGGCGAACTTGCTAACCAGCTTGCTCACCCCAGCTACGAAGTCGAGAAGCTCTACGTCGCAAAAGTCAAGGGAGTCCTTGGCAGAGTCGAAATGCAGAAGCTAAAAGATGGTGTCCGTTTAGAGGATGGGCTTGCGAAGCCAGACAGCGCCAAGATTCTTGACCAGAACGATACCTCCACGCTTTTGGAGCTAGTTATGCACTCCGGCAAAAATCGAATAGTCAGGCGCATGATGGAGGCACTTGGCCACCCAGTGCTAGACCTAACCCGAAAGAGCTTTGGGCCGCTAAGGCTCGGCAACACCAAGGTCGGACAGTTCCGAGAGCTTAGTAAGCTTGAAGTCGGTTCACTGATGAAGGTTGGTCAGGACGGCGAGAAGTCAAGGAGGCGCTAATGGCAGTTCGTGCGATTAGGGGCGCCATCCAAATTGACGCAGATGACAGAAGTAATCTGTTACAAGCCACGGCTGAACTGGTTACCAAGGTCATGCACGCCAATTCTCTTGAGAGCGCAGACTTGATCTCAGTTTGGTTTACAGCAACTCCTGATGTGACAAGTGAGTTTCCAGCGGTAGCAGCTAGAGAGCTTGGGCTAGGGGATGTCCCTCTGATGTGCAGCGTAGAGATGAACGTCGCTGGAGCTATGCCTAGAGTCATTCGATTGATGATGCACGTTGACACCAAGACCGCACGTTCTCAGATTCAACATGTCTACCTCAGAGGCGCGCAAGCCCTCAGGCAAGATTTAGCCCAGTGAACCAAGCGATAAAAATAGTTGGGGCTGGTCTTATTGGCACCAGCCTTGGATTAGCGCTCGCCCGAAAAGGCGTTATTGCTTCCTTGAGTGACCACTCGAAGGCAAACCTTGCCTTGGCCATCGAATACGGTGCAGGCATTGATTCTTCTGTTGAGCCAGATCTTGTAATTGTGTGCGTGCCACCGGATCTGACTGCAAAGGTTATTTGTGAGCAACTTGCAGAGCACAAAAATGCCGTGGTAACCGACGTGGCAAGCGTAAAGGTGTCGATTGCCAACGAGGTACAGCTTCAAGCAGCGTCAGACTCCGCTCGTTACATAGGCTCTCACCCAATGGCAGGCAGAGAAACCGCTGGTCCGAAGGGTGCAAGAGCGGACCTGTTCTTTGCCAGGCCGTGGGTGATTACCCCTAACGAGACTTCTTCTAGCGCGCGGCTGGAGCTCGTGACTGAACTTGCGCTAATGCTTGATGCACTGCCGGTTGTGATGTCTGCTCAAGAACATGATGGTTCGGTCGCGTTGGTTTCACACTTGCCCCAGCTTGTGTCATCGGCGCTCGCAGCAAGGCTTTCGAGTGGATCAAATGCAGATCTAAACCTGGCAGGTCAAGGCCTTCGAGACACTACCCGGATAGCTGCTAGTGACCCAGATTTATGGCTACAGATTTTGAGTCAAAATTCAGCTTCAATAGGGCCGCTACTGGTGGAATTTAGTAAAGACATAAACAACCTCGTGGAATCGTTTCAGAACTCTGACGAATCCAGTTCCCTTGCGGTTATTCATTCGCTGCTGGCGGCTGGAAACCATGGGGTTTCGGCGATTCCAGGTAAGCACGGCGGAAAGTATCTTGAATACAAAACTGTCACGGCGTTGATCGACGATTCACCTGGTGCTCTTGCAGCGCTCCTGACATTTGTGGGCGAAATCGGCGTGAACCTGGAAGACATAAAGCTCGAGCACTCGCCGGGAGCAGCAATCGGCCTAGTGGAGATGCAAGTCCTACCTGCAGTTCAGGAAAAGTTGATGGCACAGCTTGTGCAAAACGGTTGGCGGCTGGCCTAATGGCTGAAGTGGTAATTGCCATTGATGGACCTGCTGGTTCCGGTAAATCTAGCGTCTCCAAGGCTGCTGCTCGGGAGTTGGGCTTCGGTTATCTGGACACGGGAGCCGGCTATAGGGCTTTCGCAATTCATAAGTCCAACTTTCCAGGCTTAGAGCTGGATCGATTGATCGGAAGCTTTGACTATTCGATTTCAATCGACCCGGATAGTGAGCTGGTCATGCTTGCAGGTGTTGATGTAACAGCAGAAATCAGGACAGCGGCGGTATCAGAAGCTGTGAGCGCTGTTGCCAAAGAGCAGCTGGTTAGAAACCTGCAGCTTCAGGATGCCAGGAAAAGAATTACGGACTGCCAAAGCCAGGGCATTATTGTCGAGGGACGCGACATAACAACGGTTGTCGCGCCTGAGGCAATATTAAAAGTTCTGCTAACTGCGAGCCCAAGCGTTAGGCTAGAGCGCCGGGGCTTAGATGGAACTGAGCCTGCTGGCAATATCCTCAAGCGAGATTTATCTGATGGTCAAATTGTTGACTTTATAACCCCAGGTGAGGGTGTCAGTTTGCTGGATACAACCGAGATGGATTTTCAACGCAGCGTTGCTGCGTTGGTAAAGATGATTAGGGACGTGAATAAGTGAGCGATTCGGATAACTTAGAAGAGGCTAAGGCCGGCCTTCTAAAGGACGAGCTCGTCGACTACGAGTTGGATCAAGACGACATTGGTCTTCTAGATCTTGAATTAGCCGACAGCCCAGAAGAGGGTTTCCACACCGCTCCTCCAGTGCTCGCAATCGTGGGACGGCCAAATGTAGGCAAGTCCGCTCTGGTTAACAGAATCTTGGGCCGGAGAGAAGCAGTTGTTGAGGACAAGCCAGGGGTCACTCGAGATCGAGTCTCCTACAAGGCTGAATGGAACGGTAAGCCCATAACTCTTGTAGACACCGGTGGCTGGGAGATTGACGCCAAGGGTATCGATTTAGCGGTAGCTGCTCAGGCCGAAGTGGCCGTAGAGCTATC
>Ga0307488_10003770_pt1 | contig 12635 bp, 12 predicted proteins | sample SB02metaG_FD_202248 | JGI IMG/M metagenome (GOLD analysis project Ga0307488, IMG submission 202248) | Sea-ice brine microbial communities from Beaufort Sea near Barrow, Alaska, United States - SB 0.2 | ecosystem: Environmental > Aquatic > Marine > Coastal | place: USA: Alaska | collected...
CACTCCAAAAATTAATGTCAGCTCGAGCTATTTTTCCCCTAGGCCGTCGCCTAAGGATCGTAAAATTAGGTGGCACATTATAGAGAAAGTAAATGTTGAATGCTAGCTTTTCTGACTTTTAAAGAGGAATGTTTACTTTTATCTTTGTTTTACAAGAAATTAGCTCAATAAACTCACCATTATTGACAAGTTTCGATGCCGCTTTGTTGTTTAATCGTTCTGTTTTTGCTCCTTCCTTAAACCGTTTGTCCTCAATTAATCAATTTCTGATTTAAGAAGCCGAGCCAGTTTTCTTGTTTGCTCTTCATAAAAAAATTCATTGACTAATATTCTAATAAGATGAGATTTGGCTAGCTTACTTTCTCTAGATAATAAGTTTAACTGGGCAATAGCGTCTTCACTTAAGCTAAAGGTGGCATGACGTTTTGGCAGTTTAGGTTTTGTCGTCAGACGTTTTGGCCAATTAGTCTCGACAGCTGGTGCTTTGGTCGTGATCGCTTGATCTAAAGTCATCTTTTCTGAGCTAACAACCTCAGGCTTACCGACAGCATAATTTTCTGCATCAGCAATAAACTCATCAACAGTAACCTTTTTCTTTTTAGCGTTGCTAACATTGGATTTTTTTAAATCAATTAAACTCATATGAGTCGTCCGGTGTCATGGCCATAAGTTCTTCAGCTATAGCAATCATTTCTATCGCCGCTTTGCCTTCAGGGTCTAGTTCTAATACGGATAAACCTTGTTCCTCACTATCATCATATATATTACGGTTATAAGTCACGGCCTTAAGTACATTTATGCCATATGAACCACAGACCTCTTTCGCTTCATTAATACGTTTTAATTGACTAGGTAATGCTGGGCATTGTGCAATGAGAAATGATGCCAGTAATTTAGGGTTAACCATTTTACAAGTACTTAGCATATCTTCCATATGAGGCACTGTTTTTAAATCACGTCTTTTAGGCCTTAATGGGATAACCACATGATCAGCCACTGACATCGCGGCCCGAAGTGCTAAGTTATCTTGGCCACCACAATCAATAACCACGTAATCATAATGTTGATTTAAACTCAGTAAATCATTTCTAATTTTACCATAAAGTTGGATACAATTAATGGCTGGAAGTGTCGGGTCTGTATTACGAGCTTGTATCCAGTCGGATGTAGTACGTTGTGGATCACAATCAACCATTAAAACAATAGCATTTTTATCACGAGTAAAATAAACCGCCAAATTTTGAGCGAGACAACTTTTACCACTTCCGCCTTTTTCACCACCCACTAATATCATCATTTGCTGTATTCCTTGTGACTCTATTTATTTACAACATAATTGATTACTTTAATTCAATGACTTGTCCGATGTTTCTAACAGCAAACCTATTTCAAACCAACCATTTTTTTGTCTAAGACAGCGTAAAACCTTACCTTTAAGTATTTGGCTTTTAGGCGCTGCCGCTTGAAAGATTACTGTCACCACAACCGAAACAGGAATTGGTTCATCACAATCAATTTTCAAGCCGCCCCGAGAAAAATCAAAACACGCTATTTTTTTGTTTTTATGAATACCCTTTTCGTCCTGCCAAGCGATATCTATTAACTCTTTTTCCATGTCCAGACGAAAAGACTGGCGACGTTCAATCTTCTTTTCATTACTTTTATTCATAAAATCACCTTTATTAATGACCCAATATATTGTCTTAAAATTCATCCAAATTTTGGCTTGTGGTAATATTTTATTTTTATATGTCCCCATTTTCGGCAAAGGAGTAACAGCAATGGCCGGCAACAATAATATGATCTAAAACTCTTACATCAATTAGTGCTAATGCTTGTTCAAATCTAGTTGTTATCTGTCTATCTGCAACACTCGCTTCTGCGACGCCTGACGGGTGATTGTGACTGAGAATAACCGCAGCGGCTTGATGCTTTAGCGTTTTTTCAACGACAATTCTTGGGTAAACTGCTGCCACGTCTATTGTGCCAAAAAATAATGTTTCAAATTTCAAAATTCGATGTTGATTATCTAAAAACATTACGGCAAAAACTTCACGTGTTTGATGGCGCAATGCGGTGATTAAATAATCACGTGTGGTTTGAGATGAGGTTAACGCCTTTCCTTGTTTTAGTTCTTCAGATAAAGAACGTTTAGACATTTCTAAGCATGCCTGTAACTGAACAAACTTTGCTGTCCCTAAACCGTGTTGTGCGCAAAATTCTTGTTGGTTAGCTTGATAAATTCCAGCAATACAGCCAAAAATTGACAATAACTTTCGTGCCATATCTACCGCATGACAACCTTTGACTCCTGTTCTTAAAAATATAGCCAACAACTCTGCATCACTTAAACTACTCGCCCCTTGATTGAGTAACTTTTCACGTGGACGTTCATTAGCAGGCCAATCTTTTATCATTTTTGCATCCTTGCATTTTCAACTATTAGGAATAAATGCTATCTTAGCGATAAGCATTTATAATTTTAAGATTAGCAGGTTATGCAAATACTTCAGGATAAAAATATTGTTCTTGGTATCACAGGGGGTATTGCTGCGTACAAAACGCCCGAGTTAGTCCGTCGGCTAAAAGAACATGGTGCCAATATTCGTGTTGTGATGACACATAGTGCTCAAGCTTTTATCACTTCCCTTACCTTACAGGCTGTATCAGGTAATGCGGTTGCAGACAGTTTACTTGATACTCAAGCTGAGCTTGCTATGGGGCATATTGAATTAGCAAAATGGGCTGACTTAATTTTAATTGCACCGGCTACTGCTGATATGATTGCCAAAATAACGGGTGGTTTAGCTAATGATTTACTCTCAACACTTTGTTTAGCCACCGCGGCACCTATTGCGATTGCTCCGGCAATGAACCAGCAAATGTGGCATGCCCTCGCAACACAAGACAATATAAAGACCTTAACAAACCGAGGGCTAACCATTTGGGGACCTGGAACAGGTGAGCAAGCTTGTGGTGATGTCGGTTTAGGGAGAATGTTGGATGTTAATGAACTCGTTGAGCTAAGTTGCAACTTTCTTTCAACGAGAGAAAACCACACACTTAAAGGGCAGCACTGGTTATTAACCGCAGGGCCTACTCGAGAGGCGATTGATCCCGTACGTTATATTTCAAATCATAGTTCAGGAAAAATGGGCTATTCCATTGCCACCGCAGCACGGAATGCAGGCGCAAAAGTAACCATAGTATCAGGCCCCGTAAATATTAAAGCCCCTGATAACTGCACATTAATCCAGGTTAATAGTGCATTAGAAATGTATCAACACGTATTAGAGCAAGTAGCTGACGCAGATGTCTTTATTGCCTGTGCGGCTGTTGCAGATTACCGTATTGCTGAGATTAGCGAACAAAAAATCAAAAAATCAAACGATACACTCCAGCTAAATTTGATTAAGAATCCTGATATTGTTGCCGATATTGCAGCAATGGCCAATAAACCTTTTACCGTAGGTTTTGCCGCTGAAACTGAAGATATTACCGAATATGCAGTAAAAAAATTGCAAAATAAAAATCTTAATATGATTGCTGCTAATGATGTTGCTAAACCAGGACAAGGCTTTGACAGTGATAACAACGCGTTGACAATTTTTAGTCAACAAGATGGTCAAGTGCATAAAATTGAAATACCATTAGCAAGTAAGCAAGTAGTTGCTAACCAGTTAGTTACCATAATATCTGATAATTTTAAAAGAACATAAAAACAACAAAAATAACAGCCAAAGAGAAGAATAAAATATGACGGCCATTGCAAAACCTAACCGTAAACAACAAATTTTAGAATGTTTAGCTTTAATGTTACAAACCGGTCAAGGCCAGCGCATCACTACCGCCAAATTAGCAGGCCAAGTGGGTGTTTCTGAAGCGGCCTTATATCGACACTTTCCGTCTAAAGCCAGAATGTTTGAAGGGTTAATCGAGTTTATTGAAGAGTCCGTTTTCTCACGCATTAATTTAATCTTGTCCGATCATAAAGAAGCCCTTGTTCGCTGCCACCATATATTACACGTGCTACTTATTTTCTCAGAGCGAAACCCTGGCATGTGTCGAATCCTTGCTGGCGATGCACTTATGGGAGAAAACGAGCGATTACGTGCGCGTGTTCATTTGTTTTTTGAAAAACTAGAATCACAATTCAAACAAGTATTACGAGAAAGAAAATTACGAGAAGGTAAAGGATTTAGTATTAATGAACAAGCCTTAGCTAACTTATTAGTTGCTTATGCCGAAGGTAAAATTAGCCAGTATGTGCGTTCTGATTTCACTAAAAAACCAAGTGAGAACTTTAATGAACAATGGCAATTCTTTATGGCTAGCGCATAATTGTCAGATATGGCAATCAGGATATCCAATGAGCACACTCTCACAACTTAAACCTACTGATTTATGGCAATTATTTCAAAAATTTGCAGTATTCCCCACCCTTCAAAACATGAGCAACAAATATCATATTGGCTCCAAGAGTGGGCAAAAGATCTTGGTTTAGCGGTTAAAGAGGATCTTGTTGGTAACTTGTTTATTAAAAAGCCGGCAACGGCTGGTATGGAAAACCGTAAGGGCGTCATTTTACAAGCTCATATGGATATGGTGCCACAAAAAAACAATGAGACTTCTCATGACTTTTTAATTGACCCAATACAACCTTATATTGTCACTGAAAGTGACGGTGACTGGGTGACTGCCGAAGGAACAACTTTAGGCGCAGATAACGGCGTTGGCTTGGCCTCAGCATTGGCTGTTCATGGCCCACTTGAAGTACTGGTCACTATTGATGAGGAAGCGGGTATGACCGGGGCTTTTGGTTTAAAAGCTGGATGGTTAGAGGGTGACATTTTAATCAATACCGATTCTGAACAAGAAGGTGAAGTTTATATGGGGTGTGCGGGCGGCATTGATGGCGCTGCAAGTTTTGATTTAACCTTTGAAGCAGCACCCAGTAACACCCAAGCATTCAACCTATCAATTTCAGGCCTAAAAGGTGGTCACTCTGGTGTTGATATTCATACCGGTCGTGCAAATGCCAACAAATTACTTGTCCGTTTCTTATTAACGGCTAGTAGGCAATTTGGCCTTCGCTTAACTGAACTCAATGGTGGCAGCTTACGTAACGCTATTCCACGTGAAGCCAATGCCAGTTTTGTCATTACTCAAGATAAAATTCCACTATTAAAACAAGCATTAAATGAGTATCTATCGACTATTCGTCATAATTTGGGATCTGTTGAAACTACTATTGATATGCTATTAATATCACCCGAAGACTTTGAGCTATGCTGGACAGTCGGTACACAAGAACAAATTTTACGTGCATTAAATGCCTGTCCAAATGGTGTGATTCGGATGAGTGATGATATTGAAGGTGTTGTTGAGAGTTCATTAAATCTAGGAGTGATGCGCTGCAAAGGTCCTAGCTTTGTTGCGATGACACTCATTCGCAGCTTACATGACGACGGCCGTTTAGACGTCCAACAAATGGTGCGATCGGTATTTGAGCTTGCTGGCGCTAGGATTAAATTCAGTGGTGCTTACCCTGGTTGGCAACCGGATACGACTTCAACCATAATGCAAACTGTACGTGATACTTACCAAGCGTTATTTAACAAAATCCCTGAGGTCATGGTTATTCATGCTGGCCTTGAGTGCGGTTTATTCAAAACCTCTTACCCGCATTGGGATATGGTTTCTTTTGGCCCTACGATTAAGTTCCCTCATTCTCCTGATGAGAAAATTAATATAGCGAGTGTTGCCCAATACTGGCAATTGTTACTCGCTACATTAAAAGCTATACCGGTTAAATAGAGATTAATAATTAAGGCTATTGTTAACAACGAGAATTAGGATAGAATGCATGGGGTATTAATTGATCAATTTAGGATTAGTTAAACACAAACAGGAAAGAGTATGATTCAGCCAGAAAAAATAATAATAGCTGATGATCATCCGTTGTTTAGACAAGCGTTGTTGGGTACACTTAAAACAAAACTTTTAACAACACAGTGGTTTGAAGCGCAAACAATTAAAGGATTAGAGCAGTTATTAACTAATAATAGTGATAGCGATCTAGTGTTACTTGATCTTAATATTCCTGGTGCCCATGGCTTTAATACCTTAATTCACGTTAGAAATCATTTTCCTCAAATTCCTGTGGTGATTGTTTCAGCTCATGAAGACCACAATACGATAAGTAAAGCAATGACTTTTGGCGCTGCGGGATTTGTGCCAAAATCAACACCTGTTGATGAGATATTTAACGCCATTCAACAAGTACTTGCTGGTGAGTTATGGTTGCCCGCTAAATTTCAAGAAATTGAAAAATCAGTAGATTACAGCGATATTGCTGACCGAGTTGCAAGTTTAACGCAACAGCAATACCGTATTTTAATGATGTTTGCTCAAGGCATGCTTAACAAACAGATAGCTTATGATTTGCATGTCTCAGAGGCGACAATCAAGGCTCACGCTACCGCAATTTTCCGTAAACTTGATGTGCGTAATAGAACCCAAGCGGTTATTACTATTAGCCAGTTAGACTTAACAAATACTGGCTTATCTGAGTAGCGCAAAAGCTATAATTAAAAGTGTTTATGTTAAATAATTCGCTAATAACTGCTTGGCTAATTTCGCACTCATCATGGCTCTAAGTGCTGCGGGTTTTACCAATTTTTTCATATAGCTAACATCGTCTTTTCTAGCCTTTTCTTCAATACCCTCACCTGTTTGTGCCGTAATTAAAATGGCAGGTATGTCATGTTGGCATTGAGCTCTTAGATCGCGAATCAGTGTTAAACCATCCTCATTTTTACTTAATTGATAATCTACTAATAAAATTTCAACCTCATCACTGTGTTCACTAAAGATTGCTAAAGCGTTACTCACGGAATCAGCCGTTAATACGTTGCATTGCCATGCGTTTAATAACTCTTTCATCCCGTTTAAAATTTCCAGATCATTATCAATACATAAAACACTCACACCTTTTAACCCGTGATTACTTTTTGGTATTAATAACGGGGTAATAACTTGCTCGACCACTTTAGGCAAACTAACAATAAAATTACAACCCTGTTCAGGAATAGATTTTAACTTTAATGGATGATTAAGTAACTGGCAGAAACTTTGGGTTATATTAAGCCCTAACCCTAAACCTTTAATTGCATGTTTGTTATTCATCGGAGTATCTAGTTGGGTGAACTGCTCGAAGACTAATTGTTGCTTATCATAAGGAATACCTGGACCATCATCAAGCACTTGAATGCTGACGATATTATTTTTAAACCTTGCCCCGAGGATGACTTTTCCAGGACTGGCATAAGTAAAAGCATTACCAATTAAATTTTGAAGTATACGGTGTAATAAATTTTTATCCGAGCGTATCCAAGCTTTTGTTTTAATCACTTTAAATACCACATGATATTCTTCTGCTTTGGCGGCAAACTCTAATGCCAAACTATCAAAAATCTCTGCTAACGCAAAATTTTGTAAATGAGGTCTAATGTTGCCACTTTCGATGCGAGCAATCTCGGCCAAATCAGCTAATAAATCATTGGCAACCTCCAACGAGTGATCAATATTTTCAACTTGCCTTTGTTGGTTTTCAGTTAGGTTGTCTTGCTCGCCTAGAGCAGCAGTAAATAACCTCGCTGCTTCTAGAGGTTGCATTAAATCATGGCTACAAGCTTTTAAATACTGACTTTTTTTAATGTGAGCTTGCTCAGCCTTTTCACGGGCTATCGCTAGCGCTTCATTGGTTTGTGCTAATTTTTGAGTGCGCTCTACCACGCGTGTTTCTAAATCCTGATTTGCTTCTTTTAATAAGTTTTCAGCTTGTCGATAAGCCGTAATATCAGAGAAAACCATGACAAAACCGCCACCCGGTAGCAGATTCCCTTCAATGCGAATCACTTGACCATTATGATGTTGCCGCTCTGACCTATGCTTTTGACTGGTCCGTAAGTATTCTAAACGCTTATTTATCATCTGATTAATATCACCCGTTCCACATAGGCCGCGTTCAACATTACAGCGAATAAGCCCTTCTATCGGGCTACCAACAAAAATCAATTCTTTCGGGTAATCAAAAAGATCTAAATATTTTTTATTCCATGCCACCAATTTTAATTCGTGATCAACAATCGAAATGCCTTCACTCGCATTTTCGATAGCACTACGTAATAAATTTTGGCTAAATTCTTGTTGCTGGTTTGAAGCATCCTCAACCATAGCGGCAACTTCATCAAGGGCAATATCACGACCATCAAGCGCTGAGGATAAAACTAAACGGGCGCTAGATGCTCCCATAACACTCGCTAAGATATTCTCAGTATGATGTCGTAATCGCTGATTGTAAGCGTTATTATTCTCTTTATTAAAAAAGTGTTGTGATTGAAATTCGCTAAAACTAGTCTTCGCTTTTTCGACGCCAACAAAGCGTGAAGCTAGCAGCTCTAATTCCCGATAATCAATCAGACGATTCTTTTGGAAGCTCGATAACTTCGGCGGTTGCCATTCTAAAAATAATGACGCCTGCACCCGTTCTTGCACACTCTGACGGCTAATTTTTGTCAGTGCCCACATAACTATAAAATTAGCAGCTAAACTCATTAGTGTTACTGTGGTATTGGCAGGTAAAAACCCTTCTTCAAAGGGTTGTTCGTAAAGGCCAAATTGAGGCAAAAAATTGAGTGTTAGCCACGCCATAAAACCAACCAATATACCCCCATAAACGCCAGTTAAACTAGCTTGACGCCAATAAAAAGCAGCAATTAATGCAGGACCTAATTGGGCAAAGGCACCAAAGGCTATTTCACCCAGTGACGAAAGGGTATCGGGTGATGCCATTAAAAATACACTGTACCCAAGCAAAATAACCATTAATACCAATAGCTTTCGAATATTTAATAAACGAACTCTAAATTCAGAAAAATCCCGATCTTTAGTTTTTGATGAACGAAAGAGTAATGGAAAAACAATTTCATTACTTAACATCGTACTTAGCGCTATTGCAGAAACAATCACCATTGAACTAGCAGCTGAAATAGCACCTAAAAAAGCCAGTAAAGTTAACCAAGATTGCTGACCGGTCTGCGGTAAAAATAAAACATAAGCATCCGCAGGGACATTACCATCCAATAAGAGTTGACCCGCCAGACCTAACGGAATAGGAAATAAAGCAAAAACCAATAAATAGATTGGAAAAATTCGTCGACTTAACCAAGTATCTTTTTCATCTTTTAATTCCACCACCATCATTTGAAATTGTCTGGGTAATGAAATAAATGCCGCCATTGAAATCACGGTCATGGCAAACATAGCAGTAATATTTGGCATTTCAAGTTGTTGCTCTAGTAACTCATCGGCGCTGGCTTGACGCCAAATATCCATCGGCGAGTCAAACAAAACAAAACAAACAAATAAGCCAACAGCGACAAAAGCGATAAGTTTAATTAAAGACTCAAAAGCTATGGCTAACATCACCCCTGGATGGCGTTCAGTAACATCGAGATTACGAATACCAAAGACTATGGTAAAACCAGCCAGTACCAGACTAACAATTAGGCCAAAACGCCAAGAAACTTGATTAGGCTCACTTTGCAGTTGTCCAAAAGAGTAAACGATGCCTTTAAGCTGTAATGCGATATAAGGCATAGTGCCGACTAACGCAACTAAGGTCACCATAATAGCGAGGTTATGAGACTTGCCAAAACGAGAGGCTAGCAAATCAGCAATCGAAGTTAAATTAAGCTTTAAACTAACGCGGATAATACGCTGAATAAAAGGCCAGGCAAAAACAAATAATAAAATGGGTGCCAGATAAATAGGTACATGAGAGAGGAAATTAGAGGAGGCTTGACCCGTAGTACCCAGAAAACTCCATGAAGTACAATAAACACCCAGACTAAGTGCATAAATTATGGGTTGAGATTTTTTAACAAGACTATGACGAAATTTATCACCTAAGTAGGCAACCAAAAACACTAAACCAATGTAGGTTATACTTAAGGTGACGAGTTGCCAGTTAGGAAACATATATCCTCAATAAAAGAAGCGTTCGTTTAATAATGTTGTCTCATTTATTGACCGCATGGTCTCAACTTATTTTGTTGTTTGTGTATAAAACTCAGCAATATAACGACCACCTTTAATATTGATAATCAATCGCATTTTATAACTTTGCCCCTTTTCACCGACTAGGTTTCTCAGGTTGGTTTTAGTATGCCAATAATAAGGACTCTCAATCATACCTAATTGAAATTGCTTAGGGTTATTCTCTTTATCGACCAAAAAGAGTGTCGCTGTATCAAGAGGAAAAGTCGAGTTTACTGTAGTCATGCCTTTTTTATCAAACACATTCACTTCAAAGTCACCGGCTTTTAAGATACATGTTTCATTAATAACATCACAATGACCAAAGGGCACAAGTTTAATGATTTTATCATCGCTTGCTTGATTTTCTTTATAATAATCAGCAGCAATGTAACCTATAATCGCCAGAATTGGCGCAATCATAAAAGCAATTTTAGTGTGTTTATTCATTAATTTTTCATCTTTTTTTAATTGAAAAAACTTTGAGGTAAGGATGAATAGTCACTTCCCCAACTCAAAGTTTGTTACATTTTACTTAGTGAGCATGAGCTTCAGTAGCATTGATACCTGGCTTACGCATATTATCAACCATTGTCTGAATATGCGCTGGTGCTGGACCTGTTACTCTAAGCACGGCGAACGCTACAGCAAAGTTAACAATTGCACCAACAACACCAAAGGCGTTAGGTGAAATACCAAAGAACCAATTTGGATCCATACTACCAAGGAACGATGTACCGTCAATAAATAATATGCCTTTATGTTGGAATACATACAACATAGTAATACCAATACCTGAACACATACCAGCTATTGCAGCTGTACCACTCATCGTTTTAGAGAATATTCCCATCATCAACGCAGGGAAAATAGATGATGCAGCTAAACCAAAGGCTAGCGCCACAGTTCCTGCAGCGAATCCTGGAGGATGAAGCCCCAAGTAACCTGAGATTAGTATTGCGATAGTCATAACAATTCGACCTGCCAATAACTCATTCTTTTCTGAAAGATTGGGCGTTAACACTCCTTTCATTAAATCATGTGAAATTGAGGACGATATCGCTAATAGCAAACCGGCGGCCGTTGATAATGCAGCGGCTAAACCACCAGCAGCTACTAAAGCAATGACCCAGTTAGGTAAATTTGCGATTGCAGGATTAGCAAGCACCATAATATCACGATCAACTTTCACCATTTCATTGGTTTCGCCTGCCGTGTATTGAATTTTACCATCGCCATTTTTGTCTTCAAATTGTAATAAACCCGTTTTTTCCCAGTCTTTGAACCACTGTGGACGCTCGGCATATTCCATATTTTGACCCGCTACTGGCTCAATGGTATTCATTAAGTTCAAACGTGCCATGGCACCAACTGCAGGAGCAACGGTGTATAATAAGGCGATAAATACTAAAGCATAACCTGCTGAAGAACGTGCTGCTTGTGCAGAAGGCACAGTAAAGAAGCGCATAATTACGTGAGGAAGACCTGCAGTACCGATCATTAACGACATAGTGTATGCGAACATATTTAATGTACCGCCCATGTTGTCTGTGGTGTACTCTTTAAAGCCTAGATCAGTAACCACCATATCTAACTTATCAAGTAAATAAACACCGCTACCATCAGCGAGTGTGCTACCTAAACCAAGTTGTGGAATTGGATTACCTGTTAATTGTAAAGAGATGAAAACGGCAGGGATTGTATAAGCAAAAATCATCACACAATATTGAGCGATTTGAGTATAAGTAATGCCTTTCATACCACCTAGTACGGCATATACCCAAACAACAAACATACCAATACCTAAACCTAGAGCATAATCAACTTCTAAGAAGCGAGAGAAGGCTACGCCCACACCTTTCATTTGACCAATGATATAAGTTAATGAGGCGATAATTAAACAAACAACAGCAACAATACGTGCAGCTTTTGAATAATAACGATCAAAAATGAACTCAGGTACAGTAAACTTACCATGTTTACGCATGTATGGCGCAAGTAACATAGCGAGTAATACATAACCACCCGTCCAACCCATTAAGAAAACTGAGCCGCCGTAACCTAGGAAAGAAATCATGCCCGCCATTGAAATAAATGACGCAGCACTCATCCAATCCGCACCGATTGCCATACCATTTTGCATTGGTGTAATGCCGCCACCAGCAACATAAAACTCGCTAGTAGAGCCTGCACGAGCCCACCAAGCTATACCGAAATAAACGGCAAAAGAGCCGAAAACAGCAATGTAAGTATAAAGCTTTAACTCATCCATTATGACTCCTCGACGTGATATTCGTCATCTAGTTTGTTCATTTTACTTGAGTACCAAAAAATCAACCCAACAAACGTATAAATTGAACCTTGTTGAGCAAACCAAAAACCTAGTTTATACCCACCAAGACGAAACGCGTTAAGCGGTTCTACTAATAACAAGCCAAAGCCAAATGACACTACAAACCAAATGACCAGACATATCATTATTAAGCGTAAATTTTTCTGCCAATATGTTGTCTCTTCCACAATATTCTCCTAAA
>Ga0307488_10003772_pt1 | contig 12633 bp, 7 predicted proteins | sample SB02metaG_FD_202248 | JGI IMG/M metagenome (GOLD analysis project Ga0307488, IMG submission 202248) | Sea-ice brine microbial communities from Beaufort Sea near Barrow, Alaska, United States - SB 0.2 | ecosystem: Environmental > Aquatic > Marine > Coastal | place: USA: Alaska | collected 2017-05-06
GGAGAAAAACGAGCCGCTGAAGCATAAGGATGAAGATGTTCAGCTAAAAATTTCGAAGCTGCTTGATAAGATGTCTGACGGAGAACGCCAAAAGCGCTCGTCTTTCATGGGCGTCGTGATTGAAGATGTCGCGCGCCTGAGTGGGCTCGATGAGGCGGCGACGAAGCGGCTCGAAGTGGCTGCAAAAGGAGCGACTGAGCGTTCGATGCAAAGCTGGTATGATCAGGCTGATCGATACGTTCAAGGGCGGATGAAAGGGGCGACGAAAGACAATGCGGATCAAATGCTGGCTTCAATTGGAAACGTTAGTTTCGGCGGCCGAGATGCTGAAAAGAAAGGGGAGGATGAGGATTTGTGGAAGGAGTCGTTGGCAAAAGTGCTTTCCGACAAACAGGTGAATGATTACAAGGAAGTGGTCGATGAGCGGAAGCGCTATTCAGAAAAAGCATTCGCAATGGTCGTGATGGCGACACTGGATGAACACCTGAGGTTAACTCCGCAACAACACGCTAAATTGACCCCTCTGGCGGAAGGGGCGACTACCGAATATCTGGATCAAATTCGTAAATACTGGGGCGATTATTTCGAAAAGCGCATGCTGATGTCGCTTCTTGGCGGGGCGGATTTGGATGAAATTAAAGCGGTGCTGACAGAGAAGCAATACGATCGCTGGGAAGGTTCCACGGCAGATTTTGATCACTTTTGGGATCAGCGGAGAAAAGAAAAAAAGGAAAAACACGCCGCGGAAAAGAAGGCTGAGACACAAGGGAAAAACAAAAAAGGCGGAAAAGCCGAGGAGAAAGAGAAGGGTGAAATTGAAGTCGGGAACATTGACGGTGGCGGCGCCCGTTTTTTCGCACCACTGCCGAAGTTTTAAGGGATGACAATTTTTGGAATGAACATTTTTCATAGACTCTTACTTCCGGTGTTGCTATTAGCAATTTCGAGTGGCTTTGCTCAGGACGGTGCAGAGGAAGCAGCTGAAAAGGCCAAGGAAGAAGCTCGGAAAAAAGACGAGAAGAAGCGCTGGGAAGAAGTTCTGGAATCTGTCCGCGAGACGAATCGGGATGGCGTCATTCGTCATCTTGGGGTGGTCATTTCGGAGATTGCTCGCTCTAGCAACTTGAACATGGTGCAGGAGACTAAGTTGAAAGTCGGCGCCAAAGGGGCTGCCGAAAAAGCGATCGAAGAATGGATTGCGAATTTGGAAAGGCAGGATGGATTGATTCAGCAGTTGGAGGCAATGGCAGCCAATCAAATCCGGGCGCAGAAGGCGAAAAACAAGGGCGACAAGGATGATGATGGCAAAGAGCCGAAAGTGAATTTTGACCAAATTATCGCGCAGTGGGGGCGGCAGTTGCAACCGGGGACTGCGGAGACGAATCCGCTGTGGGTGGCCACGATTGATAAAACGCTGACGGACGATCAGAAAAAATCGTGGGAGGTCACGAAAGCGCAACGCACAGAGTTTAATCGTTCCCTTCAAGTTGCGCAGATGGTGCAAACGGCTGACAACACGTTGCGGCTTACCAATGATCAAAGGCAGCGACTTTTTGAATTGCTTGATGGTTTTGAACCTGGAAAAAAAAGCGATGGGAAAGTTAAGGTTAATCCCAATCCTGTGGCCATTCAGGGAAACGGCCGGGTTATTATTCGCCAGCAGATCCGTGCCGCTGGTGGGGTGATCCGAGTCGGAAACGGGGTGGTTAATTCTCCAAAGGGTGCCCCGAATCTTCAGAAGCTGGATCGGGAGAAGTTGGCCGAATTTTTATCCGAAGCTCAACTCGCTCGCTGGGATGATTTAATCAAACAACCCAAACAAGGTCAGAACGGATTTTGGGGTGGCAATGTCCAAAACAATGGAATGCAGATCATGATCAATTGAATGATTGGCTGTTGAACTACTTTTTAGAATGATGCGAAACTTAATTTTTAGTGCGGCTTGTCTGGTTTGTTCCGGGGGGCTTTTTGCACAGGCGCCGGTTGAAGGCGGGGCAATCCGTTTCGGTGGAGAAATTCCTCCGGAGGTCGATTCGATCTATGAGCGAGGTCTGGGTTATTTGGTGAAAAGTCAGGCCGACACCGGAACGTGGAACGGTCGCGGAGAGCACGGAATTACCGGGCTTTGTTTGATGGCTTTTCTGGCGAGTGGCGAGGACCCTAATTTTGGCCGTTATCGCTCAACGGTTGGCCGGTCAGTCCGCGCGCTGATTCTGGGGCAGGATTCTAAGACGGGGTATTTTGAAAGTAGCATGTACCATCACGGGTTTGCCATGCTGGCGCTGGCTGAAGTCTACGGAGCGATTGATGAATCGACACTGTGGACGGGTGCTGAAAAAGGCAAGACGCGGCCGATCGCGAAGGCCCTCGATTTAGCGGTTCGCTGTGCGGTGACTTCTCAGAAAAATAATCGCTGGGGAGGCTGGCGTTATTCGCCGGAGTCGACTGATGCCGACACATCGGTCACTGGTTCGGTGTTGATGGGATTACTCGCGTGTCGAAACGCAGGGATTGAGGTCCCGGATGAAGCGATCGATAAAGCACTGGAATACATGCGGCGCAGTACAGGAACGAGTGGTTTTGTAAATTACTCAGGGGGCTTTGGTGGCATGGGCGAAAGCATGAACCGCTCAGCCGTTGCGACGCTGGTATACGCGGTGGGGCAGAAGCGGGATTGGGATGAATACAAAGCGACGATTGGACACATTTCGAAGCAACTGGAGCACAGTGAAAGTGGTCACAAACACTATTTTATCTACTACATGGCGCAGGCGCTTTTCCAGGGCGACTACGACTCGTGGCAGAAGTGGAATCAATTAACGGCGAGAAAACTCGCGGCTGAACAGGCGGCTGACGGGAGTTTTCAGGGGAGCTACGGTCAGGGATACGGCACGGCAATGAGCTTGCTGGCGATGGCATTGAACTACCGGTTCCTGCCGGTTTACGAACGATTTTAAGGCATGGTGATTTTCAAAAAACAGGTTTCTACGAGTCAACAAAGTCTGCTCGGTAAACTGACTCCGTTGGTTAGTTTGGCAATGTTAGTCTCGGGTGTTGCCCAAGCTGAAGATGACGATGCATGGCTGTTTTGGAGAAATGGCGATTCGCTAAAGGGGACGATGTTGCCAAGTGAGCGGGGAGATGTGATTCGTTGGCAGTCGGAGTTTTTCACAGAGCCTTTCGATATCAAGATCGGGCAGCTTCAGATGGTGCGATTTGGGTCTGATAAGAAACTTGAAGGTGAGGCGGAAGCATTTCGGGTCACCATGAAATCAGGTGATGTCATCACTGGAGATTTGATTTCGATTTCGAATGCGGATGTTGTTTTAAAAAGTTGGCGGCTGCAAGGCGGAGAAGAACTGAAAATTCCTCGCGAGAAAGTGGCATCGCTCGAGCGAATGGATTCTCCGAATTTGATTTTGGCGGGACCTCACAGTCAGCGAGATTGGAAATCAGTCGGTAGGGAACGTAAAATTGGCGACTGGGTTCCGACACCGGAAGGCCGTCTCGGAACAAAGCGGTGGCATGGCGATTTGTTCAGAAGCTTCAAGCATCCCGAAAAACTCGAAGCGGAGTTCAATCTTCAATCGCTGGTTAATCCATTGGAGTTCACGGCCGGATTTTATCTGGATCCTGCAATGGGGCCTTCGATTGAGACGTGGGATGACACCTTGGTGCTGAGTTATGGAAATGACTTCGAACCACTCATGGAGATTTCTTCCGGAACGAAAAATGTAAGACTCAAAATGTTTTGGGACAAAAAAAGCGGGTTGGTTTCCGTTCATGACGCCGATGGCAAGCAGCTGGCAAAACTTGAGAATGTGAAAGGGGTTTCGAAAGAGGGAAGTGCCAAGGCATCAAGCCGTCGGCGGACTTCGAACCGGACTGGAAATGCAAAAGAAGAGGGGTTTTCGCTGTTGAACAAAACGACGGATCTCTACTTCGGTGACTTTCGGATTCGCAAATGGAACGGTGTTTTGCCGCCCGAAATCAGTGCTCAAAAAACACGAGTGGAGTTGGCCGATGGTGGGGCGATTTACGATCCTGTGAAATCTGTCGCTGGTGGCAAGCTGACCACAACGAAAGGGAAATCGGAGGCGATCGGAGACATTGATCACATTATTTTTGATCTGAATCCGCGAAACCCGAATTTGCCGGAGAATCCTAAGGAGCGCGATATTTACGTGGCATGGTTGGATGGAACAGTGCTTTCGGGAAAGCTTACGGGATTGAATGGCACGACGGTTTCAGTGCAGCCCGTTTGGACAACTGAGCCGATTGTGGCGAATCTGGGATCGACCCGGAAGATCGCATTTTTTGGAGACGAACCGATTGAGGGCGTTGCCACGGATGAATTGGTCATCGACAAAACCGTTCTGAAGGGGCGTATTTCTCCAGGCAAAAACGATGCAGGGGCTGAAGCACTTGTCATGTGGCGTCCGGCGGGTTCTGAAAATGCCAGCGCGTTGAAACCGGGAGTAGTCAGCAAGATTGTGCGAGCCGCGCCGAAGGGAGAAGTCAAGATGCTTGGTCACGGCTATGTGTATTTAGAAAACGATGAGGTGCTGAGCGGAAAGCTGATTTCGATTGATGCCAAGACGATCAATTTTCAAAGCGAATACACGGGGATTGTTAAACTGGATCCCAAGGATGTGCGGGCCATCGATATCGTGGCCACGGCAGCGGAGCTGAAAGGATTTGGAGATGCCGGTTGGGAAGTGTTTCCGGACGAAGTTCTGAAGGAAGACTCTGTGAAATTGAAGAAGGACTCGGTCATTTTGAAAAAAGGTGGATTCGGGCATCGTTCGTTATTAGCCGGTGATGAAGTTGAATTCGATGCGTCGTGGAAGCAGCCCTACGTCGGTGCATTTACGCTGCGGCTTTTCTTGAGTGATTTTGAGAAAAATAGCCCGTCGACCGATATCGTTTTTGCGGCCCAGTCGAGCCGCCTGTATATCGGAGAAACCAAGCGGGGAGGGCAGTTCAATTTCTCCAATGAGCAAATTCCCATCACCAACGGGAAGGCTGAAATCAAGGTGACTCATCAGGGGAATCGATTGCAGGTATTCGTCAATGACGTGCGTCGTCTGACGATCCCGCTGGATAATTCCAAGCAGTCAGGAAATGGGTTGTTGATTGAAGAAGGCGGTGGCTGGCAGGGGTTCAATCGGAATACGATGGAAGTCACGTTTACGAATTTTGAAGTGCAGCGGACTTCCGGTTATCTGCCGACCCGAGTGATTGACCCGGATGCAAAGAAGGAGATTTTGCGGATTCCACGCTTTCGTCGCGACAATCCGGCGACTCATGTTTTGATCGCACCGAATGGCGATTTACTTCGCGGCCGATTGATTGCTGCAAGCGGCGAGAATGTTCGGTTTTCGTCAAAACTTGAGACGTTTAATTTCCCGTTCGAACGGGTATCAACGATTGTTTGGCTGAAGCCACCTCCGCCGAAAGTAGATGAGGAAGAAGCAAAATCTGAAAAGAAAGAAAAGGTAGTAGCTAAAAAAGTTGCGCCAGCCGAGCCTTTTGAGGTGACGCATCGGTTTGTGCTCCATGACGGAACGCGCGTGAATTTGCAGGCGAAAGAAATCAATCGGGATCGATTTATCGGAATGTCCGCGCTCCTCGGGCGATGCGAAATTCCGTTGCGGCAGGTTTCAGAAATTGGCAGGGGAGAAGAAAAATCGAGTAAGAAAAAGTCAGCGATCATGGTGGCATACGCCGATTGGAATCTTGAGCGCGCACCGGAGCCAGTGATCCCGACCGACGATGGTGGCGAATCATCACCGCTGAAAGGGGAGGTGGTTAAAGACTTTAAATTAGCAATGTTGGATGGTGGCGAATTCAGATTGAGCAACGAAAAAGGCAAAGTCGTGGTGCTGGATTTTTGGGCAACGTGGTGTGGTCCATGTGTCCGGGCGATGCCGGAAATTTTCGAAGGCATTGGACCGTTTGCAGATGAGATTTCTTTTCTCGCGGTAAATCAAGGCGAGACGGCACCGATCATCGAGCAATTTTTGGAGCAGCGTAAATGGGCTGGAATTCCAGTTGGGCTCGATTCGCGACAAACGATTGGAGATCAGTTTCAAGTTCAGGGAATTCCCCACACCGTCGTGATTGGAAAAGACGGTAAAGTGGCGTGGGTTCACAGTGGATACAAAGAGGGAATGGGCCAGGATTTGGCGAACGCGATTGAGGCTGCGTTGGAGTAAAAAGCGCTTCCACGATTCAATAGCGATAAATAACCGGCAAACGCCGGTCTGAACCCCATCGATTCACGACTACGTTTCACCTCAAATTCATCGGTTTGCCCCATACATGAATTGATAGGGTTGATACGATGAACCAACCCTGTTCGATCGGAAAACCCGTGTTAACCTTTCACCGAAATGGCGAAGATTTTCCGGTTCCCAATTTGCATGTGGCAGAGCACGCCGGAAACGGTGACGATGCGCGTGGTTGTTGATGGGTATGACGAAGCGATCGTGACAAGTGGTTCTTTGAAGGACGCGGTCTCGCAGATCAAGGAACATCTAATGCATTTGAACAAATCGAATTCGTGGCGGCTGTTTGATCCTGATTTCTTCGAGCCTCAAATGCGAGTGCTGAAGTTCTCGGTTTTACCTGAATACACGGTGGGCCCGCGAAGTTATCCGTGTCGGGAAGGGGTGCGGTATCGGTTGCCGTGCATCATTGGAAAACGTGAGAGAGGATCGCCGATTGCGTTTCTGCCGACGTTGGGTGTGTTTTTTGATTGCCATCGAGAAGACAGTTTTCAGCAACTGGCGATTCACATTGCGCAACGTGAGTTGTCCGGAAAAACGCCAGCCGAGTTATCACGGTTTTTTCCGGCGGGTGATCTAAAGCTCGATCAAATAAGCGTGACGCTGAAGGAGAATTTGGAAGGTCGTGAGTCGCAGGACAAAGCACTGAAACCGCTCTCTGATGTTGCTGATCATCTGGGTGGTAGCGGATTTCCGCGGGTATCCCGAACGTAGGAAAGAGAACGGGAGGTGAGTGAATTGATCCGACTGCTCGCCGAAGACAGTTCCGGCGTGTGCATTGTGGCCGAATCCGGTTGCGGAAAAACGGCGATTTTAATTGATGCGGCGCGGCGTCTTGAGCGGGCCTGGCATGCGGGATCGGGCGAACAACCAAAGCGATTTTGGATTACGAGTGGCTCCCGTTTGGTTGCGGGGATGCGGTGGCTCGGGCAGTGGCAGGAGCGATTGGAGCAGGTGATTAGCTCGTTTCAGGAATTCCAGGAGTGTTGTGTATCGAGAATTTGATGGAATTGACGCGACTCGGAGGGCAGACGCCCGACGCGAGTTTGGCTGCGTTTTTGGTGCCGTATTTGGAAAGCGGCGAGTTGCGAATTGTCGAGGAAGCAACACCGACAGAGATTGATGCCCTCGACAGGATGTTACCGGGATTGCTGGATCGAATGCAGATTCTGAAGCTGGAAAAGTTTACCACGGATCAATCGAAGAACATCGTGACGCGTGCGGCAGATTTTTTCTCGCAAAACGACAATGTCGCCTATGGACCGGCAGCTGCGGAGCGGACGCACGATTTGTTCGCTCGATTTCAGCCGTATGTCGCTTTTCCTGGAAAAGTGATTCAATTCATGGGCAATTTGGTGGATCGCGCGCCGAACATAAAATCTACGGAGATTCGAAGTGGTGATGTGGAAGCTGGCTTTTCGGACGGAACCGGCTTGCCCGACTTTTTGATTCGAGAGGATTCCGTGCTCGGATATGAATCGATTGTAGTGCAATTTAAAGAAAAACTCATCGCTCAGGATGAAGCGGTTGAGTCGGTGTGCCGATTGGTTGCTAAATTCGCCGCAGGTTTAAACGATCCGAATCGCCCCATTGGTGTTTTGCTTTTTTGCGGACCCACGGGAGTTGGTAAAACTCAGTTGGCAAGATTGTTAGGAGACTTTCTTTTTCCTAATCGCCCGGAAAAAGAGCGGATACGGCGTCTCGATATGAGTGAATACGCAGGCTATGACGCGGCTGAACGCCTGTTGGGAAGCCAAACGGGGGAGCCGAGTGAATTGATTCGGAAAATGCGGGCCAAATCCGTTTTCTGTTCTGCTCTTAGATGAAATCGAAAAGGCGAGCGACGAGGTTTTTGACGTATTCCTGAACGTTTTCGAAGAAGGGCGGCTGACTGATTCGTTGGGTCGGCTGACTTCATTCCAAAGTTCGCCGATTGTGATGACTTCGAATTTGGGCGCCGGTTCCAGCGGGAACCTTGGTTTTAGCAATGGCGGTGAGGCGGCTATTGGGGAGGTGGATCGCAGCGCTGTGATGCAATTTTTCCGACCGGAATTTTTTAATCGGCTCGATCAGGTAATCTATTTCAGCCCGTTGGATCGAGTCGCAATCAAAGTCATCACCAGCAAAGAACTTTCCGATATTACGAAACGAGAAGGGCTTGCTTCAAAAAATCTCAAGCTCGAAGTGGATGACGAGGTCTTCAAATTTCTTGCTGAGGTGGGATTTGATCCCGTTTATGGCGCGCGGCCTTTGCAGCGTGCGATCGAATAAAACGTGACTTTGCCATTATCCCGATGGCTGGCGGAATCGCTGGGGTTAAGTGATGTGACGATTCGGATTTCGCTGGGAGAAAAGGACGGTGAACTGGTGTTTTCGACCCCTTAACTGATCGGACCATTTATGCAGTCAAAGTTGATTGCGAACCGATGAGAATGGACTTGTTTCCGCGATGCAGCTCCTTTTTGATCTCGACGGCACGTTAACCAATTCCTATTTAGGGATTTCTAAATGCATCGTTCATGCCCTGACCTCGCTGGGATATGAGGCTCCTGAAGGAGACTTGAACTGGTGTGTGGGGCCGCCGTTGTGGGAGAGTTTTTCGATCTTATTGAAAACAAGGGACTCGGAATTGCTGAATGATGCGGTCGAAAAATACCGCGAGCGTTTCAGTACGATTGGGATTTTTGAAAACGAAGTTTATCCGGGGATCGAAGCTGCTTTGGTGGAGTTTCAGGAACAGGGAATAGAAATGTGCGTGGCGACTTCGAAGCCGACGATTTATGCCGAACGGATCATCGAACATTTTGATTTGGCGCCCTTTTTCAAATCGATCAATGGAGCGAAAATGAATGACGAAAAAGCTAACAAAACGAACCTGATCGCAGGAATTTTGGAGCGCGAAAATCTGGCTTCAACCGATGTCATTATGATTGGAGATCGGAAATACGATATGGAAGGGGCGAAGGCAAATCAGGTGACCGGCTGGGGCGTGCTTTGGGGATTTGGCACCATTGAGGAATTGAAATCGGCCAATGCATGTTCTCTTGTTGAAAGCCCTGAAGCGCTCGTTAATAAGGTCGCAGAATGGAAAATATGAGACTTTATTACGGCCAATTTAGTAAGTGAGTTCAGGTTGATTAAAGTTTCATATAAGATATTTCTTTTAGCTGTGAAAACGATTTTGACTCTCCTGACTGTTGTCATCTTCGATGACGCTTGCGTTCGCATTTGAGCCTTCGTTCGAGCGCGCTCCGACGAATTATTCCGTCACGAAAGCGGTAACACCGCTCACAAAGATTGCCGATCGGATTGCAAACGGAGAGCCATTATTGAATGGAAAAACCGATCGAGAAGTCCTTAGTCAACTTCTTGCGCTGTTGGAAATTCCAAAGGAATCGCAGGTCATAGTGTATTCAAAGACCAGTGCGCAAAATAGCCGGATTTCGCCGCGAACGCCGCGGGCGATTTACTTTTCTGACAATGCTTATTTCGGCTGGGTTCAAAATGGCAACATCGAAGCGATGACGTTTGATGAAAAATTGGGGCCCGTTTTCCACATGGTGAAACTTCGCGAACGTGAGGCTGGAAAGCCGATCGAAATCGCCCGGGAGCGAAGTTGTTTGAATTGTCACGCGGGCTCCGCGACGCGCGATTTTCCCGGAGGGCTGTTTCGGTCGGTTCATTCAGATGAACGCGGTCATCCCATTTTTCATGCGGGTACGTTTCGAACGAATCTGGAAAGCCCTCTTTCAGAACGGTGGGGCGGATGGTATGTCACGGGGACATCGGGCAAGCAAACCCATCTCGGGAATATCATTGCAACCGAGAATGCGGATCGGAATAACAGCGAAGCTTCCATGGAACGCATTGATCCCGGGCCGCGTGATGGCACGCCTTATTTGGCAGGAAAGTCGAGCGATATAGTGGCGCTGATGATTTTTGATCACCAAATTCACGTTCACAATGCGTTGACCCAGGGGAACGTCGTCGCGCGGCAAACGCTTTACCGTCATGCCGAAATGCGAAAAGCTTTCAATGAAGATGTGGGCAAAGAGTTGTCGGAGACAAACCAAAAAATTCTCGACGGTCAGGCTACGAAAATTGTTCGGGCTTTGTTTTCTGCTGATGAGTTTCACATGGGCAATGATGGCATCGAAGGCTCGCTTGAATTTCAAAAAGCCTTCACCAAAGGTGCCTTAAAAGATGATGAACATCGGTCTTTGCGAGACCTGCGATTGTTCGATCGGGTTTTTAAATGCCGCTGCAGCTACCTGATTTATTCGGATGTTTTTGCTCATTTGCCCGATGAATTGAAGTCGCGGGTGCTCACGCGAATTCACGGGGTTTTGACAAATGCGGCGGCGTGGCCGGATTTTGATTATCTCACGAGTAGCGAGTGCCACCGCATTCTGAATATTCTGGAATCGACCTATCCCGATTAGCCATTTCCGAAAACGTAGAGGGGGGCTGTCAAAGACGAGTGTAAACGAAATGATCGCGCCCAGATTTCTCATTGTGTTTTGTGGGAGGAATCGAGAGAGTTTGAGAACACTGCAATGAAAGCGCTCTCAATTATTTTATTTCTTTTTTGTTCACTCCACCATACTGCGGCGGGTATTTCTACCGTTGCTGGAAACGGCAATCAATCCTACTCGGGTGACGGGAAGGTTGCTACCGCGGCGGAGTGCAATCAGACGTTCGGTGTGATCGTTGGGCCGGATGGAGACATTTATTTTTGTGATACAGGAAATCACGCTGTGCGGAAAATTACACGAAAGGGCGGCGTTATCACAACCGTGGCGGGCTCAGGGAAATCGGGATATTCCGGGGACGGAGGGCCGGCGACTGAGGCTGAACTTTTTGAGCCTTACGAAGTGAGGTTTCATCCGAACGGTGATCTCTATTTTGTCGAAATGATGAACAACATTATTCGCAAAGTGGATGCGAAAACGGGATTGATCTCGACCGTGGCGGGAACCGGCGACAAAGGGTTCAGCGGCGACGGGGGACCTGCGACGGACGCTAAATTGGATCGTCCTCACTCCATTGTTTTTGATGCAACGGGGAAGAATTTGTTTGTCTGTGACATTTCGAATAATCGAATTCGGATGATTAATTTAGAAAGCGAAATAATTTCAACATTTTGTGGAAACGGAAAAAAAGAAATTCCTAAAGATGGAGTGAAAGCCAGTCCGAAAGTACCGCTAAAAGGCCCGCGAGCATTGGACCGTGCTCCTAATGGAGATCTCTGGCTTGCATTGCGCGAGGGGAATGCCGTCTACCGAATTGACGCAAACGCGAAGACGCTGCATCACATGGCCGGCACGGGGAAATCAGGTTTTACCGGCAATGGCGGGCCCGCTCTGGAAGCAACGCTTTCAGGGCCGAAGGGCGTCGCGATTTCTCCCGATGGAAAGCTGATTTATCTGGCTGACACTGAATCGCACACCGTCCGGGCGATTAATCTCAACAAATCGCCGCCGACGTTGGACTTAATTGCTGGTGATGGAACAAAAGGAGACGGGCCTGATTCAGGTGACCCGCTGAAATGCAAGATGGACCGGCTTCATGGTGTGGGAATCGATTCGGTTTCCGGAGATCTTTATATCGGGGATACCAACACTCACAAGATTCGAAAAATCACGGGGCTTCCGGGAGCTCCACGGAAAAATCTGAATGCCTACAAGAAAGATGCATTCGAAATCGACGGACGAAAAGCCCACGTGACTCGGCCCGAAAAAGCTGCGCCGGGGAATCCCTGGATGTGGCGGACTCGGTTTTATGGAGCTTTTCCTGCAGCGGATGAAGCGCTGCTCGCGCGAGGGTGGCACATCGGTTGGATTGATGTGGGCAATGAATTTGGCGGGCCAAAAGCGATCGCGGCCTTCGATGATTTTTATAAGCATGCGACGAAAAATCTAGGGCTTCACAAAAAGCCGATCATGGAGGGTTTCAGCCGTGGCGGATTGCCGGCCACGAATTGGGCGATCGCGAATCCTGAAAAAGTATCCGGGATTTATATTGATTCGCCGGTTCTCGATATTCGTTCGTGGCCAAAGCCGGGCGGTGGAAAAACGTGGGAACTTTGCATGCATGCTCACGGGCTGACTCCGGAAACCGCGGATTCATGGAAGGGGCCGCTCAATAATTTGAAGTCGTTGGCGGATGCAAAGATTCCTATTTTAACCGTGTGTGGCGGTGCCGATCCCGTCGTTCCCTTTGTGGAAAATTCGGGAATTCTGGAGAAACGCTACAACGAATTGGGAGGACCAATCACCGTGATTGTAAAGTTGAACGGCGGGCATCATCCCCATTCACTGCATGACCCGAGTCCAATTGTTGA
>Ga0307488_10003773_pt1 | contig 12632 bp, 11 predicted proteins | sample SB02metaG_FD_202248 | JGI IMG/M metagenome (GOLD analysis project Ga0307488, IMG submission 202248) | Sea-ice brine microbial communities from Beaufort Sea near Barrow, Alaska, United States - SB 0.2 | ecosystem: Environmental > Aquatic > Marine > Coastal | place: USA: Alaska | collected...
TACCTGTCAACGGTGCGGGCCTCGGGTTGGCCGCGAACCCAGCCCGTGACGCCGATCATTGGTGAGGGTCGCTGTTTTTTCTTTGCTGACCCGGATTCATTGAAAGTGGTCGATTTATTGGCGCAAGCCAAATATTGTCTGCACTGCGCAATGAGTAATAATTCGGGCAGTAGTGGTGAGTTCCAGTTAACGGGTGTGGCAGAACAAATCATCGATGCCGTCGTCCGTGAGCAGGCAGAGGCGGTGAGTAATTTTCGGCCTGCAGCGCGGTACGTGTTGTTTGAATTGAAGGTCAACGAAGCGCTGGGTACTACCTATCGTGGTGGGCTTCCTGAACGCCAGCGTTGGCAGGCCGAGTCTGCTCGCTAAATTTGGTTTAAGGGAGTGCGTAGTCGATGGACGGGATACACGATTTAGGCGGCAAGCATGGCTTCGGGTCCGTCGATAAGTCGGGTGATGCGTTGGTGTTTCACGGACGTTGGGAAGCTGCCGTGTTTACCATGGTCAATGCCGCGGCACGGGCGGGCGCTTGGCATAATACAGATCAGTTTCGTCATGCAGTGGAGCGCATAGATCCTGCGGCCTACCTCACCCAGGGTTACTATGGCCGCTGGCTTGGTGGGTTGGAGACCTTATTGGTAGAGGCGGGCCTGCTAACGACGGACGAGTTGCAGGTACGATTGGCGCAGCTAGGCGGTAGTCCGCGTGATCGCGTTGCCGCGCGTCCAGCGTTGGAGCCTGCTCCGTTGGGTGGGCCTCCGCAGGAATCGGGTAGTCAACGATCGGTTGGGGCGGCGACATTCAGCGTTGGTGATCAGGTCAAGACTCTGGGTTATGGTAAGTCAACGCATACACGTTTGCCTGCCTACGCTCGCGGTAAGTGCGGAACCGTCAGCCAAATTCATGGTGGTTGGATCTATCCTGATACCAACGCCCAAGGACAAGGTGAGTGTCCACAGGTGTTATACACGGTCACCTTTTCTGGCGCCGAACTCTGGCCCGAGGGCGATGCTAAGATGTCCGTCAGTCTAGATTTGTTCGAGCCCTATTTGGTCGCGGTGCGTTAGATCGTGCTTAAAACTACTCAGAAAAATGTCACAGGAATCAATGGCGATGTCAGATAACATTGAGAAGCACCAGCTTGATAAACATCACCATCATGATTCACCCCAGGCAACCCGTGCTGAGGCGTTAGAGTCGTTACTAATCGACAAAGGTATACTGGTCGCCACAGCCGTTGACGCCGTGATTAGTCGCTATGCCGAGCGCGTTGGGCCAATGAATGGCGCGCGCATAGTCGCTCGCGCCTGGTCTGACCCCGACTTCAAACAGTGGTTGCTGGCCGACGCCACTGCAGCCATCACTCAATTTGAACTTGATGGCGGTCAGGTAGAGAAGCTCGTGGTGGTAGAGAATACCCCGGCTGTTCACAACGTTGTCGTGTGCACCCTGTGTTCCTGTTACCCCTGGGCCGTGCTCGGCCTGCCACCGGCCTGGTATAAAGATCCTGCCTATCGGTCGCGCATTGTCCGCGAGCCACGTGTGTTGTTGGCAGAAATGGGGTTGGTGTTGGCTGATGATGTACAAATTAATGTTTGGGATTCGAGTGCCGAGATTCGATATATGGTGCTGCCACAGCAACCACCTGACACGCTCGGTGAGTCTGAATCCGAATTGGCCGAGCATGTGAGCCGGGATGTCATGATAGGGGTAGCCCGCTAATGGTAGATAACTGATGGTAGACAAAGTTGCCGATAACCTTGCATTAACCGGGGCTGGCGCGCCGCCGATGGCGAACGGCGAATTGGTGTTTGACGCACCCTGGCAAGGCCGCGTCTTTGGCATGGCGAGAGTGCTCTGCGAAGCCGGCGTATTCAGCTGGGACGAATTTAGGCAACGGCTGATCAGTAATATTGCGATCTGGGAGCAACAGCATAGCGAGCAGCCTGCAGTTCACGATGAGACTGTGCATGACAATCCAGTCTACAGCGAGCATGTCTATTACGAAATATTCCTCCAGAGCTTATCTATGTTGTTGGCGAACAAAAACCTGTATGCCGAGGCGGAACTAACGGTTCGCGAGGCTGAATTTCTCGCCAGGCCACATGGGCATGATCACTGAGTGATTTATCCCAGCGCTATGCTCTGTGCTGGGGCGCTGCCGCAAGGCTTGTGCGAAAGACGGTCGCGGTCACAAGGTAGGAGAAACGGGTTAGTCGCTATGAATACCAGCGTGTTAAGCTCAACCGCAAGTACGTCATTGATACAGAGGGTTTTTATCTCTTTGGTGGCGATGACCAGTAGATAATTTATCAGGAGATTTTGCGTGGAAATATCAACTATCGTAGTCCTTGTCGTCATCGTTGCGGTGCTAGTGCTGCTCGTTTCTATCTACAACCAGCTGGTAGCGCTTAAAAACAGATATAAAAATGCCTTTGCGCAGATAGAAGTACAGCTCAAGCGTCGCTATGACCTGATTCCCAATCTGGTAGAAACAGCGAAGGGCTATCTTACTCACGAACGCGAAACGCTGGAGGCGGTAACCAAGGCCCGTGACGCAGCGGCCAATGGCTTGGCAGATGCGGCGAAAGATCCTGGTAATGCCGAGGCGATCAAGAAGTTGGCGGGTCAGGAGCAAGCGCTCGGTAGTGCCATGGCAAAGTTCAACGTCACCATGGAAGCCTATCCAGATCTCAAAGCGAATGAGAATATGATGCAGCTGTCAGAGGAGTTGACCAGCACCGAGAATAAGATTTCCTTTGCGCGTCAGGCGTTCAACGATCAGATCATGGCATACAACACCTATCGCCAGTCATTTCCTAATGTTGTGGTCGCCAATTTTGTCGGTCATGGGACTGATGCCGAATTGCTGGAGTTTGCCGATAGCGCTGAAATCCAGGCGGCCCCAGGTATTAAGTTTTAGGCCGGGGTAAGCGAAGGTGGACTTTTTTCAATTACAGGACCGAGCGCGGCGCAATACCGGATTGCTTATTGGGCTTTACGTCATGGCGGTAGTCAGTATTATTCTGCTGATGAACGTGCTTGTGTTTTTCGCTGCCGGCTTCCAAGACAGTTATGCCATGGCGACCCAACAGGTGTCTTATGATTGGCGCATGTTTGTGGGTATATCGTTGGTTGTCATTACGCTGGTGGGGTTAGGCAGCATGTACCGGATTCACTCGCTATCGCAAGGTGGCCAGATCGTCGCCGAGATGCTTGATGGCGTGCTATTAGTCGATGCTCAGGGCGATATAAAGAAGCGTCGTCTTTTAAACATCGTTGAGGAAATGGCCATTGCTTCAGGTACGCCCGTGCCGCCGGTGTATCTCATCCCAGATCAGGCGATTAATGCCTTTGCGGCGGGCTATTCACCAGGAGATGCGGTGATTGGTATTACCTTGGGCGCGCTTGAAAACCTCAATCGTGATCAGTTGCAAGGCGTCATCGCCCATGAGTTTAGTCATATCTTAAATGGCGATATGCGCTTAAATATTCGCCTGATGGGTGTGCTTTACGGTATTTTGTTGCTGGCTGTGGTGGGGCGCATGGTGCTCTTTAGCAGTCGTGGTGGTCGAGGTTCAAAACGTGATAATGGCGGTGCCTGGTTGCTGGCTATCGGTCTTGGCATGTTTGCGCTGGGTTATATCGGCAAATTTTTTGGCACCTTGATCAAGGCCGCGGTAAGTCGTCAGCGTGAGTTTCTGGCGGATGCGTCAGCAGTGCAATTTACCCGCCATCCTGCGGGTATCAGTGGCGCGTTGAAGCGTATCGGTGGATATGAGCAGGGATCTATTCTGCAGAACCCCGAGAGCGAAGAGATGAGCCATGCCTTTTTTTGTGGTGGCGTAAGCTTTGCGTTTGGCGCATTGACGTCAACCCATCCGCCCCTTGCCGATCGTATTAAACGGCTTGAGCCAGGTTGGGACGGGGATTACTTAAGCCAAAACGCGCCTGAGAGCAGTACGGACAGAGATGAAGGGGGCGCCAGTGGCTTAGTGGCTGGATTTAGTGCGGGATCTCTAGGTACCGGCGGACGAAAAGTCGACTCTGAACATGTCTTCAACACGATGGGTCATCCTGATGCCTCGCAACTTGATCTGGCAAGGCAGTTGATTGCTTTGATTCCTGCTGCGTTGGCTGATGGGGCAAGGGAGCCGTACTCGGCCAGGGCCGTTGTTTATTTGCTCTTACTGGACGCCGATGCGGTGATTCGCGACCGCCAATTGACGCACCTGGCGGCCAGCGCTGACAGCAATGTGATGCGGCGCCTGCAAGATCTGTTGCCCTTGCGAGATCAGATCGATCCAGCAATACGTTTGCCGTTATTGGAGTTAACGATGCCTGCATTGCGGCAGTTAACGCAGCGCCAGTATGTCCTGTTTAAAGATAATATTGATGCGTTGATTCGAGCCGACCAAAAAATGGGTTTGAGCGAATGGGCGCTGCAAAAATTTGTCGTCAAACATCTGGGTGAGGCCTTTGACCGCCATCAGCGCCGCGCTGGAGGCAAGCGCTATGCTGCTGTGAGTAAAGACTGCGCCATATTGTTATCGATGTTGGCTTATTGCGATGCCACGTCTAGTGTCGAGCCATCTGCCGCCTTCGAGCAGGGCTGTCATCATCTTGATATTAAGTTAGCCCTGTTGCCCCGCGAATCGATGAGCCTGGAATTATTGAACGCCAGCGTCGACTCATTGACGCGGCTGCGCCCATTGCTGAAACCACGGTTGCTCAAGGCTTGTATCGCGACGATCACGGCAGACGGTATCGCGACACCGATTGAAATTGAGCTCGTCAGGACCGTCGCCGACACGCTCGATTGTCCGATCCCGCCCATCGTCTAGCCCATCGTTTGAGAGCGCCGTTTTACAGCAGGTTGGCTTGTGGTTCGACAAGATCGAAAGGCTTGGCGGCGGGAATGGCATCCTGCAGCTTAAGCTCGGCGAGCTGCAAATCGTGTAACTGCTGACAGAGGCCGTCAGCCTTGGTGCTCAGCGTTTCAGCTTGTCGTTCTAGGCGCGTTTCGAGTTGCTCGGGAAAGCTTTCCATCCGTTCGGTCAGACGGGTAATGCTTTCCGTCAGGCTGCTACCTTCTGCCTTGAGCGAGTTGCCAATGTTAGTGAAAACCTCGCCCAGGGATGCCGTCATGAGCGCTTCAATTTCGGGCTCCAGTTTCTCCATAACGCTATCGAAGTCGGACACGCCCCTAGCATCGAGATAGATGTTGCCGTTCTCGCGACTGAGGCGTTGATCGACACGGGCTGTGATCCTGCCAAGGGCAGTGGTCAGTGACGCGGGAGGTTCGGCATCAAGCAGTCCGTAAAAGATCTCGGTGACGGCGGTTAGGCCGAGCTCAACACCCTCCAGGGCGATATCAACAATGGCAGGCACCGTGTCGCGTACTCGAAGGCTATATGCCTTCACCAATTGCCGTTGCTGCTCGGTTAGGCGCACAGGCTTGTCGGCAATGAGTAACTGGTCTTCGCTTGATATCTGCATAAGGATACCATCGGCGCGGATGACTTCTATTCTATCTGTAGTAATGCGAATAGCGCTGCGCAGTTCCATGTTACATTGGTTGGTGTCTGAGGCGTGCGCGACTTCGATGATGGCGATCATCGAGAGGTAGCAAGCGACGAGGGTAATGAGTGCTCTTTTCATCAGGTTATCTTTCCGTTGGATGAGTCTGATGTGAACTGTGCAACTCGCGCGCCAATTTTACAACTCATTGATTTATATAATGAAAGTAGGAAATCGATGCGTTTTAAGTTTCGTCAATAGTGAGGCTCACCAATAGGTGGCGAGATTCTTCAAGCGACCCGTATCATCCGTGTCAATGACAAGCCAGCGCGGGTCATTGCATGGGTCATGTACTGTAACGACAACAGCTATGTTCAGGAAAGTCGCATGAAATTTTATGTCAATACTCACGTTAGTGACTACACTAATAATAGGCTTCAATGAGTGATGATGTAAACGTGCCCAAACTTTCTATAAGCGACCTTGCGATTCTGCTCTTGGAACCGTCCAATACCCAGTCTAAGATCATCACCAACCAACTGGAAGCGGTTGGCAACTTTAATGTTGAGAGTGCCCGTTCTCCGGAAGAGGCCTGGACGATTATGAAGCGGGCTATTCCCGACCTAGTGATCAGCTCCATGTACTTTGATCAATCAACAGGTGGCGAGCTGGTGCAGCGCATGCGCGAAGACCCCGATCTTGAACTCGTGCCGTTTGTCCTAGTTTCCAGCGAGAATCGCTGGGCATCGCTGGAGCCTATCAAGCAAGCGGGCGTGATGGCGATATTGCCTAAACCCTTTGCCATCGACGATCTCAGTCTGGCGCTGCATGCGGCGGCCGAATTTGTCGATGACGAGATGGTAGGTCTTGAAGATGTGGATCTGGAATCAATTCGGGTGCTGGTGGTGGATGACAGCCAAACCGCCCGTAACCATATTATCAAGCTATTGGAAAAGTTTGGTCTGGAGCAAATATTCTGGGCTCGGGACGGGCTTGAGGCGGTCGACATGATGGATGCATCTATCTATGACCTGTTGATCACCGATTATAATATGCCTCAGATGGACGGTGAACGGCTCGTGAACCATATCCGCAACAACTCGATGCAGTCCAGCATTCCTATCATTATGATCACCTCAGAAAACAACGAGGCTCGGCTTGATGCCGTCATGAAATCTGGCGTATCCGCAATCTGCAACAAACCATTCGATATGGGCGCTATCAGGACGTTGATACAGCAATTGCTGACACAATAGCGCTGAGCTATTGGCGTTGGGTTAGCCAGTCACGCAATGCCTGTTGCAGGCTGGCATAGACTGGGCCGGCTGCTAGCGCCGCCTGCCATGATAGGGATGGCGTATTGTCGCGACTGTTTCCGGAGGCGTCTGCCAGCAATGTCTCAATCTGTGTCATACCTAAGTAGGCGCTGTTCATAGATGCGGGCCTGAATCTCGCTTCATCAACTAATCGCTCGGCGTGGTAAGTCGCCATCACGGTGTTGGTGATGAGGAAGTTGATGGCTGCCTGTCTTGACCAGCCAAGTTCATGGAGACCCGTATCGATCACCAGCATGGCTGACATCTCTGCGTTGAGCTCCAACAGTCCGAGTCTCGTCAGGCTTATTTGGCTGGCATCATTGAGAAGCAGGTTGGTGAGATACAAGGGCCAGCCGTCAAAGTAGGCAGGATTGTCTGCGATGCCCTGCAAGGGTGACGCTTGGCGGTCAGCTCGATTAACAAAACCATGCCGTACTAAATGTTGCCCTGGGATGGTTGAATAATAGGTTCTGGCGGCTAGTTGGTGCTGGCTGAACGATGCGGTTGAATTGAAATTCACGGCGAGTTGGGCGGGTCCGCCGCGGGTAAACCGATACGTGAAAGGCAGGCTAGAGGCTGCCAACAGGTTTGGCTCCGCGATGATCTCAAGGTCTGGTAGGGCTAAGTCCAGGACGGTAGCTGCCAGTTGCTTTTGCACGGTGATGACCAGGTCGCTGAGGCGTGATAGATAACCCTGACGATCCGCTGCAGTAGTGCCCAGATACAACAACGCGTCTTTACGAATCTCTGCCAATGTGGGTTGATCGATAGGGTTTTCAGCATGCAAGCCTTGCCATTGATGGGTGATCTCGGTCTGTAAGTCGCCCAGGGCCTTTTGGCCCAGCGCATGCACCGCATCAGCACGACGTCCCCCTGCGCCAAAACGTTGTAGCCGATAGGCATAGTAGGCGAGGTCGGTGCCTGGACCCAAGTCGTCACAGGACAGTCCATCGGCAAGTTTGGTAAGACCCGGCAAGACATGTTGTTGCAAGGCTGCGCTAAACTTGTCGTGATAGTCGCGTCGTGTCGCCACACCGATACCGGCGTCAAGTAGGCGCAAATCTAGGCCGTCAGTCAACTGTTTCGCTTCCACAGCCTGCGTGAGGCTGGCTATCACCGTAACGCATTCTTGAGTCGTCATCAGTGGGCTGAGGATCACTGGCTTGTTCAGCGTGCGGCCGAGCAAGGCCAGTTCAGCCAGTAGCGGGCTAATACCATCGTCTGGGTTCATAGGGGCTAGCGGATCTGCAGCAGCGGAATTTGGGTTGATAGGCACAAGGCTGACAAGGCGTAACAGATCAATATGTGGGCCGTGATAGGGGCTCAGTGCTGCGTCTTGCGTCGCGTAATCACGTTGTTGTTGTAGTTGTAGCTGCGTGGCTTGTAATGCGGCAAGTCGCAGGCTGTTGTTCGGGTCAAGCAGATTCGGGTCAAGACTGTCGATCTGTTGCTGGTAGTGAGCCAATACCGCCAGCCGACTACCGACTATACGCGCCATCCGGTATTCAAGCCCTAGGCCGTCCATAGGTAGTAACGCAAAGTCATTGTCTATCCGGGTCATTAGCTGCTCAGCAATACGATTTTCAAAGGCACTGATCGTAGCGCCTGATTGCGCCTTTGCTAATCCGTCTGCAGCAACGAGTTGAGTGGCAGCCAGGGGCGATAGGGTGAGGCACATGACGAGCCATCGGGGTATCTGCTGTGTTAGGAGACTGCAGTATCGTCTAGCGCCGCTCTTGATAACGGTCTGTGATGGTAATGAGATGATAGGGCGCCTACTCAATGATGGTCGGTCTTTAAGGTCACAGGTGTTCGTTATATGAGGCTGGTGTCTATAGCGGCAATGAGCTGTTGGCACGCGGCAACACCTTGTTGCACGGTTAGTAGTTGCGCCTGACAGCGTTCAATTAATTCCTGTGTTTTGATAGACCGCAGATTAACGCGCAGGTTCATTTGTGATGACTGCAGGCATGAAAGTAGCAGGCTGGCTGCGATGCCCACATCGGTGATGAGGTTTTTATTGCCATGGATCTGTAGCTGCTGGGTTAAGGCTATCAACTTCATCGCCTCATCGATCATGGCCAGTGGCGCGGCGACGGCAGCTCCTAGCGCTTCTTGTACGGCGATCTGTTTCTGCTGCTTGCTGGCACTGTCTGTGGCGGGCAAACCGTAGGCGGCCATGACGGCCTTAAAGCCGGTGATATCCTCCTGTGCCATGCCCATGAAAGCGCTCGCGCTACGATCGCAAGCATCAATCACGGATTCCATCAGTGTCGGTTGTTGCTGGCTGAATTGCGCCACCATACCGAGGAGGGCGGCTGCCTGAGCCCCGCTGATGCCGGCTGCAGCACCACCGCCCGGAGTGGACGTTTTGCCGGCCAGTTGCTGCAGATAAGTCTCGATAGTTTGGTTGGCGAACATTGGTCAGACCTCGTGGAAGTTGGTGTACAAACGGATAGTGTTACGCATACACATGGCCACCGTCATGGGCCCGACTTTAGGAATGAAGATGTCCGTATGGTCTTCGATGTCGTCAGCAAAGTTGGGCAGGCTGGAAAAGTTCAGGCAAACGGTGCCTTGTCGAATCTCACTTTGCTCAACCCTTGAAAACTGCGGGCTGGGTACGCCGGTGATGACAATGTCTGATTCTTGCAGCGCCGTGGCGCGAGAAATATCGATCTCCTGCGGTTTGGCATCGCGGAAAAGCAACGGGCCATTCAAATCAAACGAGTACACCCGGGCGCCATCGTTAGATAGCATAACGGCCAGAGGGCGACCAATGACTTCACTGCGATTAAAGATAGTGACCGTTTGACCGGTCAGCGGATGCTCTACGGCGTCCGGATAAAGGCCGATTTCGGCGAGTATTTTAATGATGGCCAGTGGCGTGCAAGGTAGCAGTGCCTTGCGATCGGGGCCGTGATTGAGCGCCAGTCGGTCGTTGGCATATAGCTTTCGGGTCCAGTACTGGCTGCCTGCCTCAATATCTTTCTGATAATCCACCAGATTGCGCAAATAGTTGTCTTGTTCATTATGGAACACAGGAAAATAGATAAAGATGCCATGGATCTGGGGGTCAGCATTGAGGCTGACTATCTCGCTTTCCAGATCAAGGCGTTTGATATGACGCAAGTCGTAGCTGATGCCAATAGTGTCGAACTTTTGCTGGGTGGCGCGGGCATAGGACAGTGATGGCTTGTCATCGCTAGCAATCAGACCGACGACCTTGATGCGGGCGTCGAGACGATCGATTTCTCGCTTGATCTCACGAATGTACTTGTCGGCAATCACGGTCGGGTCGAGTTGGGCGCTCCCCTTGTCTGTGGCGTGGGAGGACATTATTTCGCCGAACTGTCGTACTGGTGAGATTTGCGCGTGATCGATCCCAGGTAGCCCTTGTGGTGGCGCATGCCATAGTCATGGGTCGTGAAGCCTTTGAGCTCCATCAACGTTAAGGCCAGTGAATCACTGATCGCCTGCATCACCGCGATGCTGGCACTGGGGGTCACCTTCAACGGGCAGGGCTCAATGATGTTGCTGCCCATATCAAGAATGATTTCGCTGAGTGCGCGCATGGGCGAGTCAGTATGGGACGTTATGCCAATGACGCGGCTGACGCCTAATTGACGGGCATTTTCTAACATCTCGATGACTTCGATTGACTTGCCGCTGGTGGAAAACGCAATGATCGTGTCATCGGCATTGACCATGCCCAGATCACCATGACCTGCCTCTGCAGGATGAATAAAAAATGCCGGGGTGCCGGTAGATGACAGGGTTGCAGAAAATTTATTGGCGACGTAGCCGGCTTTGCCGATACCGGTGGTGATCACTTTGCCGGGGCATTCAAGCAGCAGGGTAAGGGCCTGCTCAAACGCGTCGGTGACTTGGATGTTGCTGATGGCTTCAGCTTCTTTTTGGATGATAAAGGCCATTCGCTCTTTCACATTCACAGTGCCGCGCCCGCAGTAAGACAAGATTAGACGACGTATTATACGCGAGAATATCGTCCAGTCGGCAATTAATACGGCGCGAATCAAGAGTTTTTAAGTCGCTATTGGCTCTCATTAGCTGTCAGTGCTCGATCCAGTGTTAGCCAGTCATCCACCAACGTACGCAGTCGATGCTGTTCTGCTACCGGCAGGCCCCGTGGATCGAAGCGCCAGCGTTGATGTATGTGGAGCAGATCAAGTAACTCTGGGTGGCCGATGCGGATCGCCCAGTGTTGGGGAAGCTCGCCCGGGTCGCGAAATAGGCCGCGGGCCGTGAGCAAGTGTTCAATCTCGAAATAGGCTGACTTCTGGCCATGAATACGGTCTGTGACCGTATCAAGATCCTCCTGCGAGCGCACATTAACCTGCTTGCTGTGGCTGATACGCCAGATGAGGAGCAAGCCTAGCAGGCCGCTGAGGGCAAAGAGGATGCGTTCATAGTCGGCGACGCGTTGCTCGGCCCACCAACGCCCCATCAGGAAGCTAACATTGGCGATTAGGTCGATGGCTGGACGCAGTATGCTTGTCTGCGTGGCCTCGGTTGCAGCCCAGGTCGATGGGGTGGTGTCGACAACCTGCCACTGGTTGTCCATATACGCCATGGCCCAGGCATGGGCATGACGCTCGCGGACCACATACATTTGTAACAGCGGGCTGTATTCCTGCACCGCGTATCCGACGACGTAGCGAGCGGGAATGCCCATCTGGCGCAACAGCAGCACGGTCGCTGTCGCGAAGTGCTCACAGTGCCCGGCTTTGCGTTGGGTTAAAAAGCGTTGCACGGGAGCCTCTTCATCACCGTCGAGTATTAAGCTGTAGCGAAAATCAGAAAATACAGCATTGATGATATTCCGTGGCGACAGACCCGTGTCTGTGTGATTCGCCAGGGTGTCGACCAGAACATCAATCTGGGAGGTGGGCACATAGAGGTCAGTATCACCGGGCGGGTTGCCGCTGTTGGCGCCAGGGGCATAGCGAACTCGAAAGTAGGGGCTAGGTACCAAGCCCTGCGCCTGCACAACGCCAAGTTGGCTTTGTTGTAGCCCAATGGCCGGCAAACTTTCAACCACCGTTGTGTCCCAAGGCAGTGCTAGTATGGGGGCGTCGTCGTCGAAGGTCTGGTATATCGTGACGCGTGTCTCAACCTGGTCTACAGGATTGAGGTCCCAGCGAAACTCCGCCGTATTGGGCACCGTCTCGAAATGGGGCTTCATGGTAAGCCACAGTGGACCATCGGGAATGTCATAACTGGCCTCAACGAGTAGGTCGGGGGGCAATGTGCCGGGATCTATCGCCAGACGCAGTTTAATAGCATCAGACAGCTTGAGTTTTCCGACGGAGCCGATGGCAGTTTTGTTGCGTGTGGGATCAGTCCTGTTCTGAATCATCTCCTCGATCCAGGCTTGGGTTTTGGCTTTTATCACCAGATGTGTCTGGCGTAGGCCTGTTTGGGTGGCTAGCGTCAAGCAGGCGATGATTGCCACGAGCATCAGCCAGGTCGGCAACCCATAGCGCGTGGACCGAATTCGTAGCAGTGCCAGAGTCAGCAGGCTACCGGCTATGGGTAGGTAGATCTCACGGTTTTCGGCATTCATGCCGCCGCCGACCAGGCACAGACTGAAAAACAGGTAGTCCAAATCCCAGGATTGGGTCACGGGTGATTGCTGTCGGCGCAACGAATAAAATAAGACATCCATTGGCATTCGTAACGTGGTGCTGTAGGCAAACACGGCGACCAGTGGGAAAAAAATGAGCGGTAGCCATTGTGTCAGCGTGGTAATGAAATGGTGTTCGCGGGCATTAA
>Ga0307488_10003775_pt1 | contig 12630 bp, 21 predicted proteins | sample SB02metaG_FD_202248 | JGI IMG/M metagenome (GOLD analysis project Ga0307488, IMG submission 202248) | Sea-ice brine microbial communities from Beaufort Sea near Barrow, Alaska, United States - SB 0.2 | ecosystem: Environmental > Aquatic > Marine > Coastal | place: USA: Alaska | collected...
CTATGCTTACTGTGCATCTAATATTCAAAAACAGTTGCCTGATGTTAAAATTATTTTATCAATAAGGAATCCAGTGGACAGGGCATTTTCTGCATTTTACTTTTATAAAAGAATGTTACCAGAGAGTAAGGATTGGGATACTGATAAAAATAATTGGAAACCCGAAAGAAGTTTCTTGCATAATTTTATTGATAATAATATTTTTAAAAACACTGGACAGTATGTAAATAGCATAAGAAGATTTTATAAACATTTTCCTAGTAATCAAATACACATTATAATACATGAAAAATTAGTGAATAATTATCAGGAAGAATATAACAAAATATTTAATTTTTTATCATTAGATTCTATACCTATAATTAATAACATTGCACATAAAACACATAAACCAAGAGAATTATTTGAAGAAGAGAGAGATTTATTATCTGCATATTATAAACCATACAATGAAGAACTTTTTCAATTCTTAGGATATGAGATCAAAGAATGGAATTAATTTTTAAAGTTTGCAGTTGACAATGCCGATAACTATGTTATACTGATACTATGAGTGAAAACGAATTAGAAATTGTTTTGGATGCCCTCGACTCTTTGCATGAAGATATGAGGTGGAACAACAAGAATGGAAACAATGTAAGTCCGTATTCTTATAATCTTAAAGAAGTAGAAAAACTTTACTATAAATTTACTCAGGAGAATGACGATGCCTAAAGGTAAAAAGACTTGTGAGAAATGTGGACATGAATGTGGCCCAAGAGCATATATGTGTTCTGAGTGTCAGCATCCTTTTATGTTTGCTGTTCAGAGTAAAGAAAAGAAAACTACTCGAATGATTAGAAAGTTTGATTGGAAAGAATTAGAAAAGGGAGACAGGATTAAAGCTACAGGAGGCCCATACACTGTATGCGATGGAGAGTATATTCCTATGGGATGTAGAGGTAAGTTTGTTGTGTATGCTGTTGATAATAATGGTATTATTGCCTATGGTCTAAAAGAAGGTGGTTTTTGTCATATTTGGATGAACAAAGATCAAGTTTGTAAAAGCACTCAAATACACAGAACTGCACACAGAGTGGTTAAAATTGTGCCGAAACAAAATAAGGAAAAGGACTTGACATCCGGCAAACAAATGATATAATAGTTAAAGGAACAGATTAAGTTAAAAGTTATTGTGGCAATTTTTAACTTATTTATTTAGCCACAGTATTGAAGGAGTTGAATATGGCAACTGCCACTTTGACAAAGCAGGATCGTGTTATTAATTATCTTTCTAGGGGTAGAACTCTTAGTCAAGATAGTGCTTACTCAATGTTTGAAGTAGGTAATCTTAGGGCAACAATTAGTGATATTAAGCCGATTGTTACAAAGAACGGATTTAATGTTGTTCGTTCTACAGGCAGAGGTGGTGAAACACGTTATGGCTTAGTGCAACGTAAGAAGCGTCGATAAACATTGATAAGCAATCAGTGCGATGGTTTATTATCCTCTTAATCTCGCACTGGTTGCTTTAACAATACAAAGAAAGGATATAATATTATAGTAAGGTTAGCTATCTTACTATAGGGTGGTGGCTGAAAATGTGGTAGCCAGTATGAGATCACAACAGCACATGAAAACTTCCAGATGGGCAAATGTCTGACGGAGGGACTAATGGTTCAAAGTAGGGAAATCTGACATATCATACCCTGAAACTTTGGAGGTAATAAAATAATTCCTCCCCACCTAATAATACATCATGATTACTTTTGCTGAACAGTTAAAAAATCGTAGAACAGAAGATGGCAAATGGTTACAAGGATGCGATCATACAACATTATTATTAAATCATAAAATTAGAAATCAAATTATTCTACAATGTATTAAAGATATTAAAAATACCAATATAGATTTTGATACTATAGCTTGTTGCGGAACAAGTGGCCTCTTAACTGTTCCGCAGATATCAGAATTATTGAATAAGAATATACTTGTAGTAAGGAAGAAAAAAGAAAAAAGATATTCTCCTTTTCAATATGAAGGCCCGATTCCTAATAAATATATTATTATAGATGACTTAATTTGTAGTGGTCAAACAGTAAAACATATAAAAGATACCATCAGAGAAGATTGTCCTGTTTCTAAATGCTTAGGAGTCTATGTATTTTTTAAAGACAAGTGTACATATAGAAACAAAAATAGTTTATGTAAAAAGAATTTAGGGATACAATATTTATGAAAATTAATAATGACCCAAAATTAGATTTTGATGATGTGCTACTTGTACCACAAAGAAGCAGGACTGCTTCACGATCTGATATTAAATTAGTACGCAACTTTTCATTTTATCATTCTGACCAGAACTGGGAAGGCATACCAATCTTTGCTGCGAACATGGACACAACTGGGAGCCTAGCCATGTCTCATGCTTTAGCGAAGCACGATATGCCCACATGTTTACATAAGCATTATGAATTAGACAGTCTGGTACATGAGTTAAATAATACTAATACTCAATGGTATAGTTTAGGTATTAAAAAATCAGAGATAGATAAGTTACTAGAATTTATAGAAAGATCAGCCATTGTTCCAAATTTATGTATAGATGTAGCCAATGGTTATACTGATGACTTTGTAAAGTTTTGTAATGATGTAAGAGACAAAATTTTAAATAGGACAGGTATGATACCAGTAATAATGGCTGGAAATGTTTGTACGCCAGAAATGGTACAAGAATTAATCTTACATGGTGGAGTAGATATTGTTAAGATTGGAATTGGCCCCGGTTCGGCATGTACAACAAGGCTAAAAACTGGCGTGGGATTTCCTCAATTATCAGCTATAATAGAGTGTAGTCACGCAGCACATGGTCTTCGTAATGGAGATGGAAGATTAGGATTGGTTTGTGCTGATGGTGGTTGCAGAAATTCTGCTGATATATGCAAGGCGTTTGCTGCTGGTGCAGACTTTGTTATGCTGGGAGGTATGCTTGCAGGAGTAGAAGAATGTGAGGGTGACTGGGACTATATTCAAGTTAGTCATGGTTGTGTAAAAACAAGATTAAAGTTTTATGGCATGTCATCTCATGTGGCACAAAATAAATATGGTGGAATTAAAAACTATAGAGCAAGCGAAGGTAGGGTTAAAACTGTTCCATATAAAGGTTCTGCTTCTTTAGTTGTAAAAGATATACTTGGAGGTTTAAGAAGTGCATGTGCATACATAGGTGCAACATCTTTAAAAGACATGAGCAAATGTGCAGAGTTTAATATAGTAAATAGAACTCATTTTGACCAGAGTATGTAATATGGATAAAATACATCCTGCTACATGGATACTTTGGGGTTTATTAATGATGAGTATAGTAACAAATTGGGTGCAGTGGTCTCAAATAAAAAGACTTGAAAAAGAATTACAACCTGTTATAATTAGACAGAACATTGAAGTTTTTACTAAACCGCCGAAAGGTATTAGATTTATATAAGGGGGCGTACTGGTATCGACAGATAAATAGAAGTATAGATCGCATCGAGTAGTTAATCAAGCGGCTACTTTAAAACTTGATTACATTTTAATTGCCGATACTTCTGTATTAGCACTTGCCGCTTAGGCGAGAGGGGTTGCATAAACCTTTTTACCCAATTATGTTGACTCCGATAATCGGATAGGGATGTTCCACCTAAAGTAAATGGATACAATAAGTGTAATCACTTTGACGCAGGAAAGACTGATAGTTTTGTCTGTAGTATTAATAACAACAGAATAACGATGTAGAAGTTTATGTGGAATTTATACTGGACAGGGGTTCGACTCCCCTCGCCTCCACTTATGAAAACTAAAATAATCCTATTATCGTTATTATTAATTTTAAACAGTGTCGAACTATTTCGTCATAATCAGATACTTAGATTTTTAGTAGATGGGAGACCCAAAAGTATAACATATTGTCATAGCACATTTATGTTTACGCATATTGAAATTGAAGTTATCGAACCAGAAATAAGAAAAGATTGTGCCGCTTTTGAATGTATAAACATATATATATTTTGTGAAAATTTTCACATACATCACACAATTAGTTGGAGATATATTAATTTTATAGAAACATAAGGTGTATTTAATAGTGATTGGTTATCACTATTTGATAAGGTGCATCATGTTACGCAAGTCTATAAGACATCTTAAAGAAAACAATATGGGTTATTGGGAGCATTTTAAATTTGCTTCTAAACACGGAACACTTTGCATAAAGGCAGGACTTCTTTTAATTCTTCATTCTATTATGCCTGCTTTTTTTGCAAATACAGGATCAAACCTCGTTAATAAATTAAATAAAGTTTTTACAGAACAAAATGAATACTTAAAGTTAAAAAACAGAGTTGAAATTTTTAAAAAGATTGTATATCATTATCGTTCCAAAGAATTAAAATAATGAATAAAAATACAGAATTAAAAATTCTAAAACTAGAATTAAAACAACAAGAAATTGTAGAGAAAAATTTATCAATAAAAATACAAAGATATGAACACGCTAATAAGTTAGTAAGAAATACTATAGCACTACAGGATATAGACGACCTAAAGGCAGAACAAGAAACTACTCAAATTCAAAAAGAAATTTTGTTATCAAAAATAGAATCTATACAAGAATTATTTACTGGCGATTCCACTCAAGATTCTACTTGACAACTGACGATAAGTAGTATATACTGGAAGGAACAGGAATCACAGGACACAGGATACTATAATGAACACTACAGAATATGTTATGGCTATGATAAATGAACTGCGTAACAACAGTGGCACTATAGCCAAGCAGGAAATCATTGCTAAGTATTGTAAAGCAGGTAAAGAGGAAGATAACGGATTTCAGCTACATGCTAGAAACGTATTGAATCTAGCACACAATGACTATCTTATGTATGGTTTGACCAGTAACCAAGTTAAGAAGCATCCAGAATTATTCTTCGGAGATTGTGAACCGGGATATGGTTTGTCTCAACTGTTTGGTGATTTAAAACTAGGTAGATATACAGGACATGATGCTATCAGAATTGTAAATACTTATATCAATAAGTTCCCTGAACAAGAAGAACTGGTATATTGTATCCTAGACAAAGACCTCAAGACCAAAGTGGGTGTAAAACTTATTAATAAAGTTATCCCTGATTTTATTCCAGAATTTAGTGTTGCTCTTGCAGAAAAATATGAACCTAAATTAGTGGAGTGGAATGATGAGTGGTTTGTTTCAAGGAAACTGGATGGTGTTAGATGTCTTGCTATTGTTGATCATTTTGGCAACATTACCTTCTATTCCCGCACAGGAAAAGAGTTCCTTACTCTTAGTGTGGTTTCTGATGGGATTACTGCTTTGGGGATTACTAACGTAGTATTTGACGGAGAGTTATGTCTTGTAGATGAAGATGGTAACGAAGACTTTCAAGGTATAATGAAACAACTGCGTAAGAAAGATCATACTATCGAAAACCCTTCTTATAAAATATTTGACATGATGACTCAAGATGAATTTAAAGCCAAGAAGAGTGAACATAACCTATATCAGAGATATAAAGAACTGTTGTTTACTATGGAAGATAATGAATGTCCCTGCCTGTCTGCACTAGAAATGGAGATAGTAGAAGAGGATGACCACTTTCAACAGTGGGTCTCTAAAGCAGACGATAATGGTTGGGAAGGTGTTATGCTCCGTAAGAATGTAACATACAAAGGTAAACGTAGTAAAGATTTATTAAAGGTAAAAACCTTCCATGATGCTGAGTATGAAGTACTCGATACAGAAATTGGTATGTTTCCTCTTACATTAAATGGAAAAGAGTGTGAAGAAGAAATGTTGTCATGTGTTTATATTAAACATAAAGATCATATTGTTAGAGTTGGTAGCGGATTCTCTATAGAACAACGACAGAACTTTTATAAAAATCCTGATGCTATCTTAGGTAAAATTATAACAGTACAATATTTTGAAGAGACTAAGAATCAAGATGGTGGGATAAGCCTAAGATTCCCAACATTCAAAGTTTTACATGGCGAAGCTAGATTAGTTTAAAGAAAAACTATTGACAAGACGATAACCATAGTATAGAATGGTTAGTATCACAGGACAAAACTTTTGGAGACTACGATGGATACTTTGGAAACTAAACCAGAAAAGAAAACTACTTACTGTCGCTCTTTAGCTGACAAGTTCTTCTCAACTTTCCCTAAAGACAAAGTTATGTCTTATAAAGAATATTGGAATAGTGTAACTCCACAAACAGACGGAGATCGTTTTAGGCGTTATTTGTTTGCTTATTGTTCTGTTCATACGAGTTGGCAGGGGAATTGCCGTGGCTACGATGCCATTAAGAACTACGAAGAATGGATAGACAACAAAGAAACACTCCTAGATAAATTATCCAACTCAGGAGTAGGTTTGCATAATAATCGAACCAAATATATTTGGGATTTTGCAACACAATTCTGGGCTAAACCTACAGACTTTTATCTAACTACAAAAAAGTATCATGTAAAGAAGAGAGACACTATTGTAGAAAAGATCACTGGTCTTGGTATGGCTAAAGTTTCATTTGCACTAGAAATGATTCATCCAAATTTTGCTAGGGTTTTATGCGGTGACGTACATCAATTAAGACTTTACGACATGGAACACTTAACCTATAATAAAAGTAAGCAGGGTGTATCTAAGTATAAAAGAATGGAACAACATTGGAGTATAAATTGCGGGAAACTTAAAGTACCATCCTATGTAGCTAGATGTGTTTACTGGGATGCTTTGCAACAGAAAGAAGATAGCCGTTACTGGTCTTATGTTTTAGAAAGTTAAAGATGAATCATACTTTACTAGAGGTTCTCAGTGTATGGTGGATTGTAGTAGTAATAGATTTAAGCGTAGTGTGGTTTTTTCTCAGAATGACTAAAGGCAAGGAATAAGGTGTATATTATAATGATAGATAGATATACTATATATGATTACTATTTTTTTGTATTAGGTTATTCAGATTATGAAATTCAAAACATTATGCGTAGCATTACTGTTCCTAACGATTGCTCTAATGGGGAACCAAGCGATAGCTAAAGAATTATTTATATTCGGTGCAGATTGGTGTCCTAGTTGCGTAAGATTAAAAAACTTTGTAGGTAAAACTCCCAAGTTATTTAATAAGTTCAAACAAGTAAAAATTATTGACATAGACAAGCATCCAGAACTAAAAAAAGAATTAAATATTACTAAAATACCTGCTTCTGTTATTTTTTCAGATGATGGTAAGATAGAAACTAAAAAAATTGGCTTTTCACAAACACAATATATAGAGTGGTTAAAAAACAATGAGTAAATTATTTAAAAATAAAGATAAAGGTATGATTTTTGGAGTGTGTGCAGGACTCTCTGATTTTACTGGTATTGATATTAGTATTATTAGATTGCTTACTGTATTTGCTGCCATCTCTACTGCATCAGTAATATTCTGGGTCTATTTACTTTTAGCTATTCTTTTACCTTTAAAGCCAGAAGAAAATTAAAATTTACAGTTGACAAAGACGAGACTACTTGATATAATAAGGAAAGAAACATAAGATTCGTGATGTAGCGATTCTTGTTTACTTGGAAAGTTGAAAGGACGAGCAAATGGAAACGACTCAACACAAGACTCATCATCATAGAGTAAGATGTTCTGATGATGAGTTTCTAGAAGCAGTATATTCTAGTAAAACTTATTCAGAAATTTCTGAAAAAACTGGTCAAAAGGTTTCTACAACTATGGCTAGATATCTCAGGACTAAGAATACCTTGTCCAAAAATGGTATTGAAATTCCAAAGATGGAACGTAAGAAACCTGAAAGAACAGACATAATTGCCTCAATGGTAGAAAAGGCTAAGTTACTCCAAAATCATTATAATGTATAGTGATTTGGGAGTGTAGTCCAAAGGCAGAGACAAAGGACTTAAAATCCTTCCAGTGCGGGTTCGACTCCCGCCACTCCTACTGTAGATTTGTTTTACCTTAACTAGAAAGATAGATGATGAATAATAAGATTTATTTTCTTATAGCGGCATTTGCCAGTTTTCTTTTAAGTGTTTCCATTTGGTTTCTTGGAGATCAAACAGTTGCACAACAACAAGCAATTTTCGTAGGACTATGGGTTCCTAGTATTTTAACTTTAGGAACATATTTTTGTCCAGTATGTGACAAGTAAGGATTTAATTATGGATAATTTTACATTATTTGTATGTGGTCTATTGATTACGCTCATCTCAGGGATGGGCGTAATTACTTCAGAAGTTTTTCTTGGATACAAAAAGTTTATGGAACAAGGTCTTAAAGAAAAGGAAAAGATTGATGACAAGATCGAACAACTTGTGTAATGCCTATGTTGTCAATACCAATCCTGCTTCACACTATGCAGGGTTTACTATAACCACTTGTTTAGAAATGGCTGATCCTGATGGTGGTACATTTATAGAACCTATAGAAAATGGTGATGAGTATTTAGACCTATTGTGTGAAGCATTAGATGATCCATTCTATAGGGTTAGTGCTAAATATAAATCTGATCTTCACAAGAGTTTTAGAACCCTTGCAGATTTTTACAATATAAAAGAGGCTATACTTTTTATAGAAGAACTAACTGGTTCACCTGTAGATATTTATTCAAATTAACACAATACTAACATTACAAACGTGCCGATATGGGTATTATAAAGAGTCAAGGCTAATTGTAGCCCCTCTCCAAACTTCCCCATATAAGAGGAATTTATAATGAAAAATCGCAAAGGTTTTACTCTCATCGAATTGCTGGTTGTTATTGCAATCATTGGAGTTTTAGTTGGTCTTTTGCTTCCAGCCGTTCAGCAAGCAAGAGAAGCGGCAAGAAGAATTTCATGTTCTAATAATTTAAAGCAACAAGGTTTGGCTATGCACAATAGTATGGATTCACAAAGATATTTTCCTGCTGCTTCTTGGACGATTGATTCTGCTGGAAAATCTACCACTGGTAATCGTTCTGGTACAGAACATAGTTGGAGAGCATTTGTACTTTCTCAAATGGAAGCAGGAAATATTGCAGATATATATGACTTTAATAAAAGCTGGTGGGAGAATACTCAAGCTATTTCTTTCTCACCTTCTTCATTTAAATGTCCTTCTGCTTTACCTCCTGTCGGTGGTTATGCTAGTGTAGATGGGCCTAGTAGAGATGATGACAGTGCTGCTACAACCATGAATCCTAATAATCTTGGATATACAGACTATGAAACCTTTACAGGTATTAAAAGTAAAGTATTCCCTGCTACTTCTGACATTTATGCAGCAAAAGATAGAAACGAAGGCTGCTTAATTAAAGATGCTGTAACTAGAGATGCTCATATTAGAGATGGGTTTTCTAATACTCTTTTAATTATAGAGTGTGGAAGTAGACCAGATACTTATAAGGCTGATACTAATAATGGTGGCACTCCTACTGGTGCTACTAATCAGTGTATCGGATGGGCAGACAGTGTAGGGCCATTTAAGTTAGATGGTATGGATAGTAACGGAGACAAGTGCAAGAATTGTGCTGGTAATATTCCTTTTGGAGTTACTAATAATGGTGAAGCATTTAGCTTTCATCCCGGTATTATGAATGCTTGTTATGCTGATGGTTCAGTCCGAACTATTAATGAGAATGTTGATCTCGGAGTTTTTGCTGCTTTAATTACAAGAGCAGGTGGAGAAGTTAATAGTAACTAATATTTAGCTTGGTAAAATGATTAATAATGATTATTTGGTAGATATGTCTTACGTTGATGATTCTGGTGGGTATTGTGATTTTTTACCCATCAGATCACATCCAGAATTAGGATTTAAAAGTTTTAAAATTAAAAACAGGGCAATAAAGGCTTATACTAAACAAACAATCTTATCTAAATTTGATTTAGCCCCAAAGATCGTTTCTCAGGTTTGTAAAATACCATACTGCTACAATTTAGAACTTTTAAAATATTGGACTCCAGAGCAAACAGTGACCTCTTGGGGCTATGTGACAGAGAAGGCAATTATGCTTGATATAGACGAAACGCCATACAGTAAGTTACAAAATTTAGTAAATAAAATTAAACAAAAAACAGGATTAAAATTTTGGGATTGCCATTGGACAAATATCGGATACATTAGAGATGAATTAGTTTGTATAGATACTGGTGCGGAAAGTTTTACCCCTTATTGTAATGCTTGGGGCTATGAAGAACCGGGGCCACAGTGTCCATATTGTAATGAATACCAGTGTTATTGTAGTTCCGTGACTGAACAATAATAAAAGGATATATAAATATGCAAAATATGTTATTTGATATAGAAGGGGTACAAAATGAAGAAACTTTAAAAAATACAAAAGGAAGTTGGAAAAACGATTCTTACAGCAAGTGTTTTAAATGTAATAAGGTTTTACCAATAGAAAAATTTGTATCTCGCGGTAAAACAGTAGATGGAGATAAAACATATAAAACAGAATGTAAAGAATGTGCAAGAAAAGAAAACAATATTAGAAAAAAATTAAGATTAGAAAATCCATTTGAAGAATATGCAGGATGTACTGTAAAAGAATACATTTGCCCAATTTGCCAAAGAGGTTATGAAGAATTATTTGGTACTCAAGGTAGAAATAATTCAGTTTTTGTGATGGATCACTGTCATAAAACACACACATTCAGAGGTTATATTTGTTCATTATGTAATAGGTCTGTTTTTAGAGATGATATTAAAACTATTGAAAGGTTTTTAAATTATTTAAAAGAACATGAAAGAAAATTAAAAGATAAAAATAAGGTGTATTTATAAGAGTGCTATCTATTATTATCGCTACTCTCTGGAGATATAATGTCTAATAACGATTTAGATAAATTGCTTACAGCAATTGAAGATAACCATAAACAACTAGTAACTAAATATAATGTTTTAGTTAAAAGAACAAATAGTATTATATCTACATTAAAAGAGCTAAATTCTAAGCTAAATTTTCTATCAGATAAAATGTCTATGTTTGAAATTATTGAAGAAGAAGATATAGAAGATGAACCAGATTTTGACCCTTATCAAGTAGAACCAGAAGATTACGAAGAGGAAGACGACTAATGCCGTTATATGAAGTTAATACTGTTTCTGTGTTCAGACATAAATATGTTATAGAAGCAGATGATAAAGTTGTAGCCAAACAAACAGCCAAAAATTATGATGTCTCAGAATTAAGTCAAAGATTTTTATGTGAGGATATTTTATCTTGTGAAGAAATTACATATCAAGATTTTGACACACTTGTTGAAGAATTATCTAATGATGATAGAGAAGTCACTCATATTAATTTAGGAAAAGATGCTATTGTCAAAGCAAAAAAAAATAATGCTTGACATCAAGAAATGACGATGGTATAATTAGACCATCACAGGAACAGAACTTTTTTGGAGATTATATGAAACTCGCAGATCGTACAGTAGAAATTCATTCAAATGGTGTTGATGCTAGTAATCAATTTAGTATCGCACAGACCAGTAAGATGTTTAAGATTTTGTCAGATTCTTTGTATTCTGACAAAGTGATGGCAGTTATTCGTGAACTGTCCACTAATGCTAATGATGCTCATATTGCGGCAGGGAATAGGAATCCCTTTAAGGTTACTCTACCCACGCAATCTAATCCTAATTTTACGGTGAGAGATTATGGTACAGGACTTTCTCAAGAGAACATGGAAGAACTCTATACGACTTACGGGGCAAGCAATAAGAATGACAGTAACGATTTTACTGGTTGTCTTGGTCTTGGTTCTAAGAGTCCATTTGCTTACACTAAAAGTTTTAGCACAACTTCTTACTACAATGGCAAAGCGTACAATTACATAGCAGCAATGGACGAAGGTGGAGTTCCTAGCCTAAGTTTGTTTGGGGTTACTTATACAGACGAACCCAATGGTCTTGAAATTACTTTTGCTGTAAAACAAAATGACTTTACTGAATTTACTGAAAAATCTAAAAGAATCTTTCATTACTTTAAAAGCAAACCAATTCTTGAAGGTGGCACTTGTAAACTTCTTGATAATCATACTTATTCTCATACTAATACTATTGTAGAAGGGACTAACTGGCGTGTTGGTAGAATATCTGATAATGGTGACAAATATCCTAGCACATATAACAGTCCCGGTGCTGGTATTGTGGCTATCATGGGTAATATTGCGTACCCAGTAGATTCCGATAAGATTATCGGCAAAGAAGAACAAGAACAAAAGAGTGATGCTATCCAGAGATGGAATAGGGCTTTTAAAAAAGCAGACGTAGACAACTGGACTAACTTAGTAAAAGAGATTTTAAACTCTGGATTATATCTTGAAATTACCTGTGATATTGGTGAACTAGAGATGGATGTTAGTAGAGAAGGTTTACAGTATACTAAGGGTGTTATCAAAACTCTTAGAGAAAAGACCCAAGATATTTATCTACAACTCAAGAGCAATATGTCAACAAAGGTTGAAGAGTGTACTAATCTTATAGATGCTTACCAAACATATTATAAGCTGGCTGATATTGCTGGTGGATATACTGCTGGGGCAGAATGGATTGATACAGAAGGGAAGAAACACGATCTGTCTGCTGGTGAAGACCTA
>Ga0307488_10003776_pt1 | contig 12629 bp, 18 predicted proteins | sample SB02metaG_FD_202248 | JGI IMG/M metagenome (GOLD analysis project Ga0307488, IMG submission 202248) | Sea-ice brine microbial communities from Beaufort Sea near Barrow, Alaska, United States - SB 0.2 | ecosystem: Environmental > Aquatic > Marine > Coastal | place: USA: Alaska | collected...
CGGCGTCTTCAAGCAAGCAATTGTTTGAAGGCTGTGGTGAGATGGCAGAGTGGTCGAATGCACTGGTCTTGAAAACCAGCAAGGGTTTGTAGCCCTTCTAGGGTTCAAATCCCTATCTCACCGCCACTAATTTAAAACAAATAAGCCGTTGATTTTTAATAGAATTCAGCGGCTTTTTTGTGCCTAAAAAAATCAAACCAATCCATTATAGGATTGACTGAGACAATGTACCTTTTTCGCGCCCCAAATTGCACCTATTATACCCGTATCTGCTTACCTAAAGAGTTAAGAGATCGTGGTTTCCCGTTTGATTTAAAAATTTCACTGTTATCAAAATACCGTGGTGAAGCCGTTACACGCAATGCCAGCCTGACATTAGTGGTTAAAAAGGGGCTGGAAGGTGTGACCAATAACACCACCCCTGAACGCTAAACTGACATTAAGTTTAATGCGGCTAGTGGTAACTGTGAGCCTGAAACGGATGTTAACTAAATTCGAGTTTAATATGACTTAGTGAGCACCATTAAAGTTTTGATGCTTGTAAGGCTGTTAGATAGAAAGGTTTGGCCGAAATTGACAGTTTAGTAGTAGTTAGAATGTATGGTTTTGTTATACTTTTCAATGGAAAAACCAACTTGCTAGCACAAAAAATTGAATTTAGTAACTTATTCTAATATGCAACCGCTGATTGACAAATCAACAACCTGACTTTCTATGCTTACCGCTCAACAACAGATGAAGGAATAAACATTATGATATTAGCAGAAAAGATTGTCAGATTAAGGAAACAAGTTGGCTGGTCGCAGGAAGAACTGGCTGAAAAGATGAATATTTCTAGGCAGTCAGTCTCTAAATGGGAAAGCACTAATAGTATACCTGATTTAAATCGAATAATTATGTTATCGGAGATTTTTGACGTTTAAACTGACTTTCTACTGAAGGATGAAAATGAAGTATTTGATTCCCGAGATGAAAGTAAAGAGCCTGATACCATTCAAATAAGCTTGGAACAAGCAGTGAAGTATATTGATAATAAGATGGAAGTGTCAGCCTTAGTCACTAAAGGGGTTATGCTTTGTGTATGCTCAGTAGTACCACTTTTTTTCTTCTTGGCAATCGTTGAAACAAATCGATTGAATCTTACAGGCGATATCGCAGCAGCGATAGGAGTTGTGAGTATTTTAGTTATGGTCTCTATTGGAATAAGCTTTTTTATCAAAACCAACCAATATGAAAGTGACATAGCTGTAATAGATAATGAGATATTTGAGTTGGCCTATGGTGTGCACAGCGTTTTTAAAGAAAAACTTAAAAAATTCAGAGTTACCTATAATCGTAGATTATCAGTTGGTATATTCATGTTTATTATCAGTTTTGTACCTCTGATGTTTGTTAGCATGTTTTCCGGTGGTTCAGCCATAATTTTACTGATGCTAATTGTACTTCTCCTCATGATAGCGATAGGAATATATATTGTGGCTCCTATCTCTGCTAAATACGATGCCTACAACAATATCCTCAAAGATAGTTGTTTAGAGACAGAAAAAAGTAAGCGTACAAAGAAGCTTGATGCATTCTACTGGCCTTTGCTAACGACCATATATCTTGGCTGGAGCTTGTGGACTATGGATTGGGGCGTAACCTGGATTGTTTGGCCTGTCAGCGGTGTCCTTTCGGAGCATTGATTGGGTTAATGGAGTTGTTAGATAAAGAAGGGCCTATAAAATAATCCGTTCTTTTATCAGTGATACAAAATATTCAATTTGAATTGTTAATCTCTAAAATGTGGCAGAGGTTAGCATGCTACCTTAGAGGCGTTAAATCTGAATAGATACGAACGATAATTTAGGTCTGTTTTGTTGCAGTTACTGTCCCTTACGTTTTATTTTCAAAAATTATCCGTTTCAAAATTTATCTAAACATCTCGAAATTTCCTTTCTGTGCGCTAAGCGGTAATTAACTTAAAAAGTTTTCCCATATATTTTCTAATGAATTTTTAGAGTCATATTAATCAGAAGTATTAGTAATAAAAAGACGTGCAAAGGTTTTGTAAAATTTAATCCTTCTAATTTATTGAAGTTTTAAAATATTAAGTAATAATTAATCAAAATTATGGAACAGAAATTACTGAGAAGTATCCATAATAAGCTTTTAGTTTCGTAGCCCACGATTCTAGGGATAACTTTAACTGGGCATGGAGTTTAAAATGAAAAAAATAATATTAGTATCAGCCTTATTGTCATCTATTGGTTCATTGCAAGCAGCAGAGTCACCGCGTTGGGATAGCGCTACTATTTCTTATCAATCTGTAGATGTTGACGGAGATAAATTAACAGGTTTTGGTATTTCTGGTAGTAAGTTACTCGGAGAAGATTTTTTTGTAGTAGGTATTTATGGAAACGCTTCAGATGATATTGATATGTTCGGATCAAATGTAAATCTTGACTACAATACATTATCTGTAGGCATAGGTTATCGCTATGCTATTTCTCAAAGTTCTGATTTTTTCGGTGTGGTTTCATACGAAGATGTTGATGTTGAAGCATCATATCAAGGATATTCAGAAAGTATTAGTGACAATGGATATGGCCTAACAATCGGCGTTCGTTCAATGTTTTCTGAAAAGGTTGAGTTAAGCGGCTCTATTCAATATGTGGATATTGCTGATGAAACAGAAACTGCTTTTTCTGTCTCTGCGTTATATAACTTTACCGAACAATTCTCAGCTGGTGTTGGTTATAGCAAAGCAGACGATGTTGATACACTTTCTGTATCAGGAGTTTATTTCTTCTAAGTAGAAGCGAAGCTAACAAGCTGTTCAAACGGAAATTTATAGTTGGCTCGCGCTTCGCGCATTATACAGGCTGTAAATTTCCACTTAACAGGGCGTTATACGATTCGTTAAATTCAATTAAACTTAAAATAAAAAGGAGAGATGATGAATAAATTAAAACTAATATTGATAGGATTTATTTTAGTTTTATCTGGGTGTGCGACACCTCCAGAAGTGAAACAACTATCCGTCAAGCAAGCAGAGTATTTTGATATCGCTATTCAGGCTGTATCGCTTCAATCAGAGTCGTTAATACTTGCAACTGAAAGGTTAGTTGAGGGAGCTAAAGGTAGAATAACTGCTGAAGAATCTGCTAATAAATTACGTTTAGAGAATCTTATGTTACAAGGTGTTAATGATCAAGCAACTGCCTCTAACATATCGCAAAGCTTATCTAATACAGCTACTGCAGCAGTCAATTCAAGAGCAAAATTAGATCAAGACTTATCTATAATAAAGAACAAAATTGAAGAGTTAAATGCTTATCTATCTAAGATGAAAGAAGTCCATATAGCACTTGACTCATATATACAATCAGAGAAAGCAGGTGAGTTAGTACTACAAGATATTCTAAATCAACCTTCTGTAAATTCTTTACTTAGTACAGTTAACGAGTTAACGCCAAAAATTCAAAATGGAACTACCGAAATAAACACTTTATTAAGGGTTATTAACTAGGAGAAGTCTAATGAACAAACAAGAATTGTTGGATAAAATTGAATTACTTCGTCAAGCTGCAGAAGGGTTAGATGAGCCAGATAAGACTTTTAAGCTAAGTGATATCAGCATATTAATAATTAAACTAGAAGCTTTGGCAATATCAGAAATTACACAAAAAATGAATTTAATATCATTACCTGAGATTTCAGATATGGATGCTGAAATACAAGCGGCAAATAATGCAATTAATAGTCATGAAAATAGAGTTCTGGCATTTAATAATGCTTTCAACTTTATAAAGGGGGCCATTGGAATAGTTGTATAACAATTTGCTCAACTCGTTCCCTAAGCTCTCTGGGACGCAAAAATGCTTCGTATTTTTGCGTCCGTTAGCAAGGCGTTATTCATTCAGGAGTATTTAAGTGGTAGACGAAGTTATCGACAAAGCAGTTTCTTTAATGCGTACAGTAAAGAAATGTATGACATTTTTTGTTCTTATTGCTATGTATATAGTAGTTGGGATTTCGATATTTGAGCTCACAATTGCTCTTTATGCTGACATATTTGATTCTGCAGGTGGTTTAATGCACGTGGAAATAGATCAGTTGCTTAAAATATTTGGTTTCTTTTTTATTATCCTTATTGGTTTTGAACTTATAGAAACAATAGAAATGTATTTTAAAGAAAATGTTATTCATGCAGAAATTATTTTGTTAGTAGCAGTTATAGCTGTCTCTAGAAAAGTTATCTTACTCGATTTAGAAAAATATGAACCGTTGGCAATAATTGGTTTGGGACTTATTATTATTGCTCTAGGTGGTTGTTATGCACTAATTAAGGTTAGCTATAGAGGTAAAAATTTATAACAAGTTGCTTAAATAGAAAAGAATAGTAAGGCGTAGAGGTTGTATAATAACGAATCCAGTCAAAACTACTGAAATTTTGTGCTCTTATATCAGATTGTAGACGAATCAGTCGATATAGGTAATGCATTTTGTACCCCTAATTTAGGGACGATTTATAAAAAACGAGTAATTATACATGCTTGTTAGGCTACTATCGTGTTTACTCGTATTAAAGGATTTCAAATGCGTATTAATATATGAGCATCACTACTGTGTCTTTTTGTTTTTTATTTTCGTATAAATCAACAGATACAATGAGAAAACCACGGTATCTTTGGGGTTTAAAGAGATAAGCGGGATTAAGCAATATGATAAAGGCAATTACGAAGATGCATTTAATCTGCTTAAAGAACCGGCTGCATGGGGATATAAAGGCTATCAATATGTGTTAGCTTTTATATTCTTAAAGGTCATTATGTTCAACAATCTACACTGTTAGGCATGGGCTGGTTAGGTGTTGCAAAAGAAGCTAATGTTAAAGAATGGACTGAGCAATATGACCATTTCTATGCAGCAGCTACAGAACAACAAAAAGTTAAAATAGATGCGATAGTTACAGAATATATCAAACGGTACGGCTTAAAAAGCCAAGGTGTAACCTGTAAAAAAAAAGGCATTAATGCACAAAAACGGTTAGCTTTAGAATGTCATAAATCTAATGGGCTGAGTATTTTGTAGCCAGTTGATCTTGTTGAGTCATAATATTAATATTACAAGTCTATAAAGCAGGACTCTGACAGTTTGCCTAGTTCCATTGTGCTTCACATTTTAGCAAACTATTATGAGCCACTTATTGGGGTATTATCAATACAAAAATCAATCTCAATTCCCACTGTTTAGTAAAGTCATTAGGTCTTCTTGGTGCGCCTTGGAGACATTAGCTCATTGAAGCAACTCATATTCAATTTTTAACTTTAACATGCCACCATAACGATCATAAGTAGATTGAATAGCTCATTCCCTTTTTCAATGTTATTTGCTACTGTGCTAGCCAGTTAAGTCAGTATCTATGTGGGGACGACCTCACTGCTCTAATTTTTCAGGGGACGACCCCTAAATTTAATCGAGCACCTCTATGTATTGGTTCATCTTATTTCTTGCAGGAATTCTAGAAGCTGGCTGGTTAGTTGGTATTCAAAAATCAGAATATTTTACAAATATACCATATGTAATATTCGCTGTTTTTTCAATGGCGCTTAGCCTAGTGTTGTTCTCAATAGCCTTAAAAGACATTCCTACTAGCCAAGCATATCTCGTTTGGTTAGCTATAGGTGTGTCATCAATTTCAATCATAAACCATTACTTTTTTGATCAACCACTTTCAATTCAACAATTGTGTTGCTTTTGTTTGATCTTTATTGGTGTGGTTGGTCTAAAAATGTCTAACTAATAAAAAATAATTTTAGGAAATATATATGTCTGGTGAAACAAATTTAACAAAATTAATCACGTCAATGATGCCTGTTTTAGTCGAAAATGAATATGTATTTGGTACTCTTGCTACATACGATTCTGAACAAGTTTTATTGCTAAACCCTTTAAGCACTTTTCAAGAAGAGGAAGGATTAACCGTTATATTGACGAAAGAAAAAGCCGATGAATTTAACATTTCATACTCTGGTGTTTTTAAATGTATTACATTAAATGTACATTCGAGCCTTGACGCAGTTGGTTTAACAGCTGCGGTTTCTACTAAATTGACACAATCAAATATTAGCGCAAATGTTGTTGCGGCTTACTATCATGATCATGTTTTTATTGCACTTGAGGATGCTGACCAAGCCTTAGCTGATCTTAATGCACTTACTCAACAAGGCATTGCGAGTTAAGCATAAAGCTATACTGGTTCTTTAAAGGCACTACATGGTTTATATATTGTTGAAATATCTGACTTTGTCAGGAAACTGCCTTTCTAATTTAAAACCCTAATGATTTCAATGGTGGCAAAGCGGAAATTAACTTAAAAAGTTTTCCCATATATTTTATAATGATTTTTTCGAGTCATATTACTGAGAAGATATCTAGGAGTTTGTGTTGATTATTGTTGAAACTGAAAGGTTATGCATTCGTCAAATTAGGAATGAGGATGCTAAAAACCTATCAAAAGTGTTAGCTGATCCTGTAGTAATGCAATACTCAACTGTAGGTGTTCACACAGAAGAACAAATTCATGATTATATAGCTAACTGCAAAAAACAGTATAACTTAAATGGCTATGGGCATTGGGCAATTTTTAACTCTGTTACTGATGAGTTTGTTGGGGTGTGCGGTCTTAATAAACACAATTTGGACTCTGAAAATGTTATACATATTAACTATCGACTTACCACTGACCAACAAGGTAAAGGTTATGCTGTTGAATCAACATATGGGATTTTAGACTTTGCTAAAAAATCCTTAAATTTTAAGGCAGTACACGCACTAATAGAATCAGATAATATTAGCTCTATTAAAGTCGTAAACAGAACAGGCTTTCAATTTATTAAATCTTCTGTATTTCGAGGATTCGAAATAGATATATATCAAGTGACTTTATAAAACGAGGTATAACAAGAAAATCAACAAGGACACGTAACAGTTGGCTACACTTCACAATTATAGCCAACCATTACTTCGCCTGTTATTTAGGCGTTAGCTGTAAATCGTCATATCAGTAACCATGGTGAAACTTATGAATATCGATAATATTTTGATCGCTAAGAAGAGTGTATATATTGTATTGCTTTCAATATTTTTTATTTTATTACTTCCCCTAATTGCAATGCAATTTACTAGCGAAGTTAATTGGGGTGTTGGTGATTTTGCTGTTGCAGGAGTGCTACTCTCTTTTTTTGGTTATCTATTTAAAGTTTTAACAAAGAGTTCTAATAATCAAATAAAAAATATAATTATGGGTATGCTAGTTTTTTGTTTGTTATTTTCAGTTTGGGTAAGCCTTATTTAACTTTTATTGTTGTAAAATTTGCAGCTAACAAGCCCTTCAAACGGAAAAATACAGTAGATTGTTTCACTCCATACAACATTTTAGCCTGCTGTGTTTTTTCGCTAAAGTGGGCGTGATGTGAAAAGGAATGCTGCTGATGTATTTGAAGACATATAATTTTGACTATTACTAATAAGAGCCGGTACAAAAGCGGCTTAAGTCATTTGCTTAGAGTATAGCAGGTATTATTGTTTGATCTAGGTTCAGAACCTCAAGCAGGTATCGGAGCTATGTTTGCAATTGTCATTCAGTACGGTATTATTTCACGAGTGAAGCATTAATTGCTCTATAAAATTACAAAGAAGATTGCACAAACAAATGACTCAAACCAACCTAAATAGTTGGCTAGCATTCATTCATTCATCTTACATTTTAGCTAACTATTTTTCGCCACTTAGTCAGGCGTTAGGCATTCCTCAATTAAATAGGATCCGGAGTACTTATGAGAAAGTATGAATATAAAATTGTAGACTCTAAAGATGTTGAATCAGCTGGCTTTTTTAAAGGTAAAAAGCGTGAAGATGTTGAAACCTATCTTAATTCACTTGGAGCACAAGGCTGGGAACTTGTGAATGCAGATTTTCGAGAACTCGAAGGTAGATTGGAGTTTTCGGGAGTGATGAAAAAAGAATTGTAAAATAGTATGGTATTAAAAATACTTAACTAGCTGTTTAATAGCTCAAATTACAGTTGGCTCGGTTCCAATTCGCATTCTAACCCACGCTCATTTACTCCTTAACCGGGCATTAGGCTCAAAGGAAAAACTATGTTTAAAAGTATACTGTTTATTTTCTTATATTTAGTAAGTCAGATGGTTTCTGCTCTGGATTACACGCACGAGATCACCGAGCAAGAAATACAAGAAAAAGTATCAGCTTTAATGCCTATAGTAAAAAAGAAATACTTTGTAACTATTACAATATCAAACCCAAAAATTGACTTAATTAAAAAAAGTGATGAGATAGGGATACTTGCAGACATTGAAGCTAATGCCATTGGTGGAATTAAGGGGAAAGGGGAAGTTATGATTAAAGGAACACTAGCGTATAACGCCAAAAAAGGTGAGTTTTACTTTAAAAACCCCAAGGTCGTTAGTTTAGCTATTGATAAAGTACCCGATAATATCATTCCAAAAATTCAAGGTGTTGCCCAAGCAGCACTTTCAAAAGTTATGACTATTTACCCTGTATATAAATTTAAAGAAAATAATTTAACACACACACTTGCCAAATCAGTATTAAAGTCATTAAAAGTAGAGAATGAGAAATTATTGCTAACACTTGGCGTTTTTTAGCTTAACAAACCATTGAAACCAGGCTGCTGAAATTTTGCTAGGTTATACTTCCTATTCTCGCTAATGATTAAAAGTTTCTTAATGGGGCTATTTATTGAAATGTTCAAAATGATGTAGTATGTGGCAAATGAGCATGACTATAGAGGATGTAAGCACGAGTAATGCGGTTGATGCTAACAGTTCATTTAATAAATAACGTCAATACGACTTAATCCTAACTTAGCATTATCTATCGCTTGTGCTATGTTTTCACCACGTGCAACACCGACTCTTAAGCGTCGTATACCATCGATATGCGGTTACGTAAAAAAACGTACAGTGAGCCTGCAAGAACGAAGGGGTACTTTTTTCTTAAAACTATGGCCTTAGAGCTGCTTCAACCCGAATTGAAATAACCTTAACGTTTGAACGTGAGTCTCAAGGGTAATCGTATTTTGGTACGGGATATTACTCTCTTGTCTTTTTTCCCAGATAAATAGACAACCAATAAAAAGCAATGCCTGAGCCAATCAATAATAAACTCCACAAAGCTTGTGCCGGCTTTTCCTTTACAATATAAATTAAGGTCCAGCCACTGACCAACAGAAATAGAATGGGGGGTACTGGGTATAACCAGGTTTTATAAGGCCTAGCCAGTTCGGGCTGACGATAGCGCAGAATAAAAATGCCGAATACGGCAAAAAAGTTATTCAGTGCCAGCGCAAACCCTGAGAAAACCAAAATAGATTCAAAAGACGATGTCATAACAAATATAATGGCCAGCAAGGACTGAAAATAGACCGCCCGTTGGGGGACACCAAAACGATTAACCACAGATAAACTTTTAAATAACGAAAAATCTTCGCCAATAACTTGTAATACTCGCGGACCAGCCATAGTCATGGCGCTTACCGTTGACACCAATAATAAAGACATAATCAGACCCGTTGCCCGGGCCCCTGTTTCACCAAACATCGATTGAGCAACGATATAGCCAATTTCAAGTTGACCCGCCATGGCCGACATAGGTGTTGAATAGAGGAAAACAAAATTAAGCGCTATATAGGCCAGCATAACTAAGGCGGTGCCAATTATTAATATGCGCGGTAAACTCTGCTGGGGGTTGTTCAGTTCGCTACTTAAATAGGTCGCGGCATTCCAGCCGTTATAGGCATAACTGACATAAATAAGGGAGACCGCAAAAGCGCCGCTGAACATAATAGGCCAGTCTTGAGACTCAGGCATAAAACTTACCGGTTGCGGTGTTTCGACAAAGAACAGCGCAGCAAAACAAAAAACAACGATCAGTAACAACTTGATTAAGGTAAAAATCCATTGGGTACCAGCACTGGCTTTACGTGAACTGCCATGTATTAGGGCCATTAGCGCGACCAAGGCGATGGCTAGAAAGTCAGGGGGAAGCACCGGAAATACCGAAGAGAAATAGGCGGCAAAGGTGATAGCCGCCAGTGCCACGGGTGCTGAAAAACCTATGGTTGACGAAATCCAGCCGGAAACAAAGCCCGCTACAGGGTGGTATATATGGCTTAAGAAATTATATTCACCACCACTGCGTGGCAAGGCAGCACCTAATTCAGCATAGGTTAACGCGCCGCAAAGTGCGGTAATACCGCCAATAATCCATAACATTAACAAGCTAAAGCCAGACTGAATATCGAGTAGCTGAAAACCTAAACTGGTAAAGACCCCTGTGCCAATCATGTTGGCAATAACCACAGCAATCGCCGTTGTTTGACTAAAAGATTTAGGGTCCGCTGAATTATTAATTTTCGATTCTTGTGTGCTAATGATTGAATCCAAATGGTATAAAGTAAATCGCAGCATAACAAAATTTTACAAGACTCGAAAGTTGTGTTGTAAAATTGACTATGTCCCTGACCATTAAAGGAAAGTTACGGGGCAGGCATAAATAGCTAACTGTTTTTTTTAGTGAAATTATGTCCTTTTATTTAGGAAGTACGATACGTGAAATACCACAAGTGGTTCTGTGTATTTCATCAGTGGTCGTCCTTTTAATTTAATAAAGCACGTCAATACGACTTGATACTAGCTTAGCATTGTCTATCGCTTGCACTATGTTTTCACCACGGACAATAGCGACGCCTAATCGTCGGGTACCCTCGATATTTGGTTTTGCAAATAATCGTACCTGTTAGCCTGCAACTAACCCCAACGCCTCGCTTAGATTGGAAAATTAAATATCTTGTGATTGGCCATTACCTAAAATGACACTTGAGGCTGTTGGACCATATTGGCTGATGGCGCAAATTGGCAACCCTAAAATGGCACGCACATGCAAGGCAAATTCTGAGAGATCTTGAGACATCAGTGTCACTAACCCCGTGTCGTGAGGGCGTGGTGAAACTTCATTAAAGTAAACGTCATTATCTTTAACAAAAAACTCCATACCAAAGAGTCCGTAGCCACCCAATTCTTTAACTACCTTTGTCGCAATTTGTTGTACTTTTTGGAGTGCTAATTCAGACATGATTTGTGGTTGCCACGACTCACGATAATCACCATTTTCTTGACGATGACCAATAGGGGCACAAAAATGGACCCCATCGACAGCACTGACGGTTAATAAGGTAATTTCATAATCAAACGGTACAAAGCTTTCTAAAATGATACGTCCGGTGACGCTGTGGCAATGGCTTCAACTTCAGGAATAATAAAGTCAGGCTGTTCTTTACGAATAATATATTCTAAACGCTCGCCATCAAGCATGTTGAGAACATAAGACGAATGGGCAACTTGCATAGCAGGTGCATAGCTGTCTGCAGCAATAACTTCAATACCGAGTCGTTGTAATTCGATGGCTATTTCTTTACCAAGCTCGCCGGAGCCGAGTAAAAAAGGCTTTTGTTGCGCTGTTTAATAGTGCACTACCACAAAAAGAAATACTCATAATAATTAACTCATTGTTTAAATCAAAAGGACTTATGTCTATTAGAATAATATCAGAAAAAAAATAAGGGTGGTTGTAACAATCTAAAATAATGAGAAAAAACAGCTAAAACTATGTCAAAAATATCTTAGAGATAAAACGCTTTAAAAGATCTATACTTTGTACCGCTTGTTTGAATAATAGCGCAAACGTTGTTTAATGAAGAGGGTGGCGGCATATATATCCATCGCAGGGATCACAGGCATTGGTTTGCGATGTAAATACTGATGGCCATAACCGGTTCTCTTTTTATAAACTTTCGTCTTTTAACTAACGAGGTGTTCTGATGATCCCTGAAACAATACAGAAGTGGCACAAGGTTGTAGAAACAAAAAATATTCATTTGTTGGATGATATTCTTGCGGATAATGCAAAACTATATTCACCCGTAGTTCACACCGTTCAAGAAGGAAAAGAAATAACGAAGCTGTATTTAATGGGTGCGGCCATGACTCTTGGTAATGATTCTTTTAAGTATGTTAGGGAAGTGTATGACGATGGTTTTGCGCTCTTGGAGTTTGAGACCGTATTGAATGGAATATTTGTTAATGGTGTTGATATGATTTCTTGGAATTCAGACAATAAAATTACTGATTTTAAAGTAATGATTCGCCCTCTTAAGGCGGTAAACGCAGTTCATCAATTTATGGGGGAAGCCCTCATTAAAATTAATAACACCTAACAGAGATTATTGTTTAGCATATAAAAAATCACAGGTGATTAAAGGAAAATAATACAGTTACATTTTTAATACTGTTCAATATTTTAGCCAAGAAAATCTTCACCCAAGTAGAAATTATGTTTACTTATAATAGAGTGTTAGAATTGAACAACAGTTAATAACAAGATAAAACCGATGGCCATATTATTCATTATAAATTTAATCAGTATGGTGTTATGTTACTGCGTAGCAAAACATCGAAAAGCTAAAATACTATTTTGGGTACTCGCTTCATTTCTCGTTGGACCTTTAGCGGTCCCCTTTGTATTCTTTTCAAAGCCGGTTG
>Ga0307488_10003778_pt1 | contig 12620 bp, 16 predicted proteins | sample SB02metaG_FD_202248 | JGI IMG/M metagenome (GOLD analysis project Ga0307488, IMG submission 202248) | Sea-ice brine microbial communities from Beaufort Sea near Barrow, Alaska, United States - SB 0.2 | ecosystem: Environmental > Aquatic > Marine > Coastal | place: USA: Alaska | collected...
GGAACAAGCGATAGGCTTACAAGCGCTGGGGCGGGGGCGGGGGCGGGGGCGTCAAAGGGTGGGGGTGTGGGTAGCCACCATCCTCCAAAGGACGGTTCCAAGAAGGAGCGCGGCGGTGGAGGCGTGGGCGGCGGTGGAGGCGCGGACGGCGGCGGTGGCAGCGGGGGAGCGGCGCGGGCGGGCGGAGGCAGTGGAGCGGTGGCGGCGGGGAGGCATCGCCCTGAGGGACCGAGCAATAGGGCTACGAACGATGGGGCTGGGGGTGCGACAACGGATTGGCACGTGGGAGGGCACCCCCAAACGGACCACATAGAGGACGACAAGGAGCGTAAGCGCCTCAAGCGCCTCCTGCGGAACCGCGTGTCCGCCCAGCAGGCTCGCGAGCGCAAAACCGCGTACATGTCCACCCTTGAGGACGACCGGCGCGACATAGAGGCCAAGATGGCGGAGATGGAGGCCAAGATCAACACCCTCGAGAGAGAGAATTTCATGCTGAGGCAAGTCGCCAAGAATGCCACACAAGGCGAGGGAAGTTGAGAAGGTGGGAAAGGCTTGAGGGGCTGGCGAGGTACCTAGCCACTGAGGCTGACCAATTCATTGAGTGCGGCGGTGGCGGCGCGAGCGGCGGCGGCGGCAGAGGGGGGGCGGCCCGGGCAGGCGGAGGTAGTGGGGCGGTGGAGGCTGGGGGGTCTCCACCTTAGGGGTCGGATAGCAGCGACGATGCCGCCGACGATGCCCCCAGCGAATTGCTCGGCCCCCTGCTCGAGGAGTGGAGTGACGTGCTGGTGAGGCATGTGCTGAGGCGACTGGAGCCCACGGACTGCGCCGTGCTCGCGCGAGTAGGAAAGCCGTGGCTGGCGGTGTTCATGGCCAATAACCTGCCGCGCGCGGGGACGTGGGGGGCGGTACCTCTGCTGCTCAGGGATTTCGTCGGGTCCGTCGAGCGGTTGGCGTGGGCCAAGGCGAATGGGTGCCCATGAATCGCGGAGACGTGTGGGTCCATCGCCGAGGGCGAGACGTCTGGAGGTGCTGCAGTGGGCGCGGAAGCGCGGGTGCCCGTGGGTTGGGGGCACGTGCGCGCGTGCCGCTCCAGGGGGGTACCTGGAGGTGCTGCAGTGGGCGGTGGAGCATGACTGCGAAATGAACGCGGACACATCCCAGCTCGCCGCCCAGGGTAGGGCCTGACAGATGATGCCCGCCACGTCATCACAAGAGCTCTGCCATGTAAATACAGATGGAATGTCACCCTGCTCATAGGGGAGAAACCATATTTGAACCCTCATTATTCTTTCACTGGCATCCTATGACGTGGCCTGACAGATGATGCCGCCACCTCATCACACGCAATTTGAACCCCCGTTTTTTCCCGGTTGACTGGCATCCTATGACGTGGCGGGCATTGTTTGTCTGGCCCTAGCTCTGGGAGGGCACATGGAGGTGCTGAGGTGGGCGCGGGAGCGGCACTGCCCACGGAACGTGTGGACGTGCGGAGCGCCGCTGAGGGCGGGCACCTAGAGGTGCTGAAGTGGGCGCGGGCGCACGACTTACCGTGGAACGAGATGACATGCTCAGGGCGGGCGAATGGAGGTGCTGCGGGGGGCGCGGGAGCGCCACTGCCCATGGTAGATACTGATGGATAGTGCCCGCCATGTCATCAAACGCATTTCGAACCTTGGTTTGCTGAGTTAGATGGCATCCTATGAGTTGGCGAGCACTGTCCATCAATCCCTAGCCCTTGGGGCGTCACGACGTGCGCGTCGGCTGCTGGGGCCGGGCATCTGGCTCACTGTGACGAGGTGAGTGTGAAGACGTCCTAGCTCGTAGGCGGGTCCTCCTTCCGGGCGCCGGCGGCGATGCGATGCGTCGCTGTCCGCGGCACCGGGCACGTGTGCCGCGGCGACGCCGCCGGTGGGGCTCTACTCTGCTCCCAATTTTCAGCTCACCTTCAGGTCGTCGTGTCCCTGACACCTGTGGCACATATCTCACTAATAATGCCTCGAAGATGCTGGGGAGTTGAGCTGGAAACGGCGTCTGGAAGGCGCCCGCACCGCCGCGCGTAGCTGGGTGTAGCGTGAGGGGGCGTCCGTCCGTGGCGCGCCGTGTCAGGGCGCGTGTGCAAGTGCGGGTGCGGGTTCAGTAATACACGTGTGTAGTCCTATAGTCAAACAGGTCATGGTAGCGGTAGACATCCGTGGATCCTGGTAAGAAAGCATTCGTTGACTAAACAGTTCTGTTGGTTCCGCGCATTGTGCATCAGGGCCGGGGCGCAGGTCAGTCATTTGGGCGCGAGCACCTGAATTACCGCGCTCACCGCTCTATCCCCGAGCGCCCGCCCCATGCGGCTCTCCGTCGTATCCTTTGCCGTTTTCACGTCGGTATCTTGCGTGTCTCATGTGCAGCATTTGTCCTATGGCTGCGCCCACACCCATGCCAGCGTCTGTGTGTGGTTATAGGAAGCCGCTGCACACTGCCGCTTAACCCACGGGCAGCCGTGCTCCCGCGCCCACCGCAGCACCTCCAGGTGCCCGTTCTGAGCGGCGAAGGTACATGTCCCCTCGTCCCACGGACAGTAGTGCTCACGCGCCCACTTCAGCATCTCCAAGTGCCCGCCATGAGCGGCGTACGCACATATCCACGCCTCCTCCCATGGGCACCCGTGCTCCCGCGCCCACTTCAGCACCGCCAGGTGCCCGCCCATTGCGGCCCAAGTGCTGACCCTGGTGTCCCACGGGCAGGCATTCTCCCGCGCCCAACGTAGCACCTCCAGGTGCCCGCCCTTACTCACGAGATAAGTGGTCCGCTCAGCCCACGGGCAGCCGCTCGCCTTGGCCCACGCCAGCCGCTCGACAGAACTGACAAAGTCCTCGAGGCTGTGCCACACCACCCACACCATCTTCCCCAGCGCCTCCACTCTCCACCCCGCGCGCGGCAGCTCGGAGGCCACCACCCCCGCCCGGCACGCGCTCCCCGTCTGCGCCAGGAAGGTGCGGTCGATGGGGTCCAAGTGCGCTAGCACCTTCTGCGCGAAGAGGTCAGGGAACCTCTCGAGCAGGTCGACCAGCGGCGAGAAAGTGTCGTGGTCGGAGCCGCCCCCTTGGCCCTCCTCAGCGGGCGGCTCTGGCGGCAGCGAAAGGGCCGCGGCGGTGGCGGCGGAGGAAGATATTTCCGCCATGGCGCTCACAGCACATGCGTGCGGCACTCCGGGGGCGCGAGCGCGCATTGGAGTGGGGGAGTGTAGCTCCCTCCAAGAGGTTTTAGGTCTGAGACGACTTTCGTGAGTGTAGTGAGCGGTCGGGCGGCGCATTGTCCAGCCGACCTAGCCGAGCAAAAAAGGTGATCGCGTGGTGTTCGAAAAGCACTACGCCTGCCTGCACCTAAACACCAGCGTGCCGAGTAGGCATGCCACATCACTCAGCAGCTCCTTTGAAATCCTCAAGTCTCGACTTAAGTGGCATCCTGTGGCGTGGCGAGTGGGAAGCTGTCCTAGCCGGGCCCTCCTTCCAGGCCTCGGCGGCGACACAGTGCGGTGATGTGTTCCACGGCACCGGGCGTGCGTGCCGCGGCGAGCCATCGGCGGGGCTCTATACTGCTCCCATTTTCAGCTCAGCTTCAGGTCGTCGTGTCCCTAAAACCACTGGCAGATATCTCACTACGAGTAATGATGTCTCGCAGACGCTCATCAGAGTTGAGTGGAAAGGGCGTCTGGAAGGCGCCCGCGCGTAGCTGGGTATAGTGCGCATGAGAGTGTCCGTCCGTCCGTGGCGCGCCGTGCCGGGGGGGCGCGTGTGCGAGTGCGGGTGCGGGTTCACTCATACATGTGTGTAGTCCTATAGTCAAACAGGTCATAGCGGTTTACATCCGGGGATCATGGTAAGAAAGCATTCGTTGACTAAACTGTGCAGTTGGTTCCGCGCATTGCGTCTCACTGCCGGGGGGTGGTGAATGATTTGGGCGCGAGCACCCGAGCTATCGCGCTCACCTCTCTATCTTGTAGCGCCCGCCCCGTGCGGTTCTCCAGCGTGTCCTCGGCCGTTGTTGCATCGGTATCTTGTGTGCCTGATGTGCGGCATTCGTCCTATGGCTGCGCCCGCACCCATGCCAGAACCTCGGGTTGAGTCCAGGATCCCGATTCACACATCACCCTATTCCACGGGCAGCCGTGCGCCCGCGCCCACTGCAACACATCCAGGTGCCCGCATCGAGCGGCCGTGGAACACGTTAAATTGCTCCACGGGCAGTGGTGCTCCCGCGCCCACTGCAACACATCCAGGTGCCCGCCGTATGCGGCGCAAGCACACGTGTCTGTATCCCACGGGCAGCCGTTCTCCCGCGCCCACCGCAACACCGCCAGATGCCCGTGCCGAGCCGCTGCTGCACACGTCGACGCGTCCCACGGGCACTCGTGCTCCCGCGCCCACCTCAGCACTTCCAGGCGCACTTCCAGGCGCCCACCTGCAGCGGCGAGGGCGCAGGTCCATGAGTCCCATCGGGAGCCGCTCGCCTTGGCCCACGCCAGCCGCTCGACGGAACCGACAAACTCCTCGAGGCTGTGCCGCACCACCCACACCGTCTTCTGCAGCACCACCCGTCTCGTCCCCGCGCGCAGCAGATCGGAGGCTGCCACCGCCGCCCGCCACACGCCTCCTGTCTGCGCGAGGAAGGTGCGGTCGATGGGGTCCAAGTGCGCTCGCACCTTCTGCGCAAATAGGTCAGGGAACCTCTCGAGCAGGTCGAGCAGCGGGAAAAAGGTGCTGCTGTTGTTGTCGTCGTTGTCGTCGGCGGCGCCGCTGCCTCCGTGGCCCTCCGCCGCGGGCGTCTCGGGCGGCGGCGACAGGGCCGCAGCATCGGCGCCGGACGTGGATATCCCCGCCATGGCGCTCACAGCTGGTGCGTGCGGCGCTCTGGGGAGGCGAGCGCGCGCGTTTGGAGTGGGATGGACGTCACTCCCTCAAAGATTCTTTAGGTTTTGATGCTCGTACTCGTACCTTTCTTTAGCGGTCGGCCACCGGGGTATTGTCCGGCCAACCCGACGGACCACCCAGAATTTGGAAAAGCTATACGCCTGCCTACACCAGCGTGCGGGCACGGCGAGTAGGCCGGCCACATCACCGAGCAGCTCATTTGAAACCCTCACGACTCGGGTTAAGTGGCTCCCCGTGACGTGGTGAGTGTGATGACGTCCTAGCTACTAGACGGGCCCTCCTGCCGGGCGCCGGCTGCGATACAGTGCGTTGATGTGTTCCGCGGGCGGCACCGGGCGTGTGTGCCGCGGCGACCCACCAACAGGGCTCTACACTGCTCCCCATCTCAGCTTAACTTTAGGCCGTTCGAACCCTGAGATGACGAGCATGTATTTCACCACTAATGCCTCGGAGATGCTGAAACCTGAGCTGAGGAGGGGACTCTCTGGTGCGGGGCCCTGGCCACCGGGCGGGTGTACTCGCTCGACGTTTGGAAGGCGCCCGCATGCAGCTGGGTACAGTGTACATGAGAGGAGGAGTCCGTCCGTGGGCGTGTCACGGGGGCGAGTGCGGGTGTGTGTGTGTTACTAACATGTGTATAGCCCTAATGATCGTACATGTCATAGCGGTAGATCCGTTGATCATGGTGAGAAAACATTCTAAGACAAAACAGTTGGTGTCGCGTAATGCATTGCTCGGCCGGGGCGCTGGTTACGTGGTGAGTAGTTTGGACGAGGGCACCTGTGCTACTGTGCCCACCGTGCCACCTGCTGGCGCCCGCCCGCTAGCGCGTCATCTGACGTCGTCGCATCGGTATCGTGTGTGTGCGAGGTGCAGTCTTCGTCCTAAGGTTGCGCCCGCATCCATGCCAAAGTCTCGGGGTGGTTCCGGAGAGCTTCTTCACATTCCCACTTGACCCACGGGCAGCCGTTCTCCCTCGCCCACTGCAACACCTCCAGGCGCCCGCCCTTTGCGGCGTACCAACACGTCCACGTATCCCACGGGCAGTAGTTCTCCCGCAACCACCGCAACACCTCCAGGTGCCCGCCATAGGCTGCAAGATTATAGCTCGTCGAAGCCCACGGGCAGCCGTGCTCCCGCGCCCACTTCAGCAACTCCAGGTGCCCGTTCCGAGCGGCCCAGGCGCACGTCAACGCGCCCCACGGGCAGTCACGCGCCCGCGCCCACTGCAGCACCTCCAGACGCCCATATCGAGCGGCGGAGCGCACAGGTCCGCACAACCCACGGGCACCCGCTCGCCTTGGCCCAAGCCAGCCGCTCGATGGACCCGACAAACTCCGTGAGCCGGTGCGTGACCACCCACAAACTTCCACCCCTCCAGTACCTCTTCTCTCGTCCCCGCGCGCGGCAGATCGGAGGCCACCACCGCCGCCCGACACACACCCCCCGTCTGCGCGAGAAAGGTGCGGTCGATGGGAGCCAAGTGCTGTAGCACCTGCTGCGCAAAGAGGTCAGGGAACCTCTCGAGCAGGTCGAGCAGCGGCGAAAAAACGTCGTTGTCTTCGCAGTCGTGGTCGCCGTCGTCTTCGGCGGCGCCGCCCCCGAGGCCCTCCGCCGCGGGCGGCTCGGGCGGCAGCGCGAGGGGCGCGGCGTCGGCACCGGAGGAGTAGACTCCCGACATGGCACCACCAGCTCGTGCGTGCGGAGCTCCGGCGCGCGTTGGAGTGGCGGAGGCGTTGCTCCCTCCAAGAGTTTTAGGTCGGATAGTAGGTAAGCTTCGTCGCTGAGTCAGCATCCAACGCATTGTCCGGTCGACCCTGCGGCCAGCGTGGAATCCGAAACACACAGCGCCAACCCACACCAACGTGGGGTCATGGCGAGCATGCACGGCACATCACCCACCAGCTCGTTTGCCCTCACGTCGCGAGTTAAGAGGCAGCGTGTGACGTGGTGAGTGTGAAGACGCCCTAGCTACTAGGCAGGCCCTCCTCCCGGGCGCCGGCGGCGATACAGTGCGGTGATGTGTTCCACGGCACAGGGCGCGTGTGCTGCGGAGACGCCACCGGTAGAGCTCTACGCTGCTCCCATTTGCAGCCCAGCTTCAGGTCCTCGTGTCCCTAAAACCACTGGCAGATATGAGATATCTCACTACGAGTAATGATGTCTCGAAGACGCTCATCAGAGTTGAGTGGAAAGGGCGTCTGGAAGGCGCCCGCGCGCTGCTGGGTGTAGTGTGCACAAGATGGGGTGTCCGTCCGTGGCGCGCCGTGTCGGGGCGCGAGTGCGAGTGCGGGTGTGGGTTCAATAATACATGCGTGTAGTCCTATAGTCAAACAGGTCATGGTAGCGGTAGACATCCGGAGATCATGGTAAGAACGCATTCGATGACTGAACAGTGCAGTTGGTTCCGTGCACGGCGTTTTACTGACGGGTGTGCGGGTGAGTAATTTGGTCGCGGGCACCCGTGCTCCCGCGCCCATTGCTCCATCTGATGTGTCCGCCAAATGCGGCTCTCCAGCGCATCGCCTGTCGTTGACGCGTCGGTATCTTGCTTGTTTCATGTGCGGCATTCGTCCTATGGCTGCGCCCGCACCCATGCCAGCGTCGGTGGGTGGTTATAGGAAGCCGCTGCACACTGCCGCTTAACCCACGGGCAGCCGTGCTCCCGCGCCCACTTCAGCATCTCGAGGTGCCCGCGCGCAGCGGCCTGGTGACACGTAGAAATGTCCCACGGGCAGTGGTGCTCCCGCACCCACTGCAACACCTCCAAGTGCCCGCCCCGAGCAGCGCGTGAGCAAGTATTCTCATCCCACGGGCACCCTTGCTGCCACGCGCACTTCAATACGTCCAGGTGCCCAGCCTCAGCGGCGCCCCCCCATGCTAACGTCTCCTCGCTGCACGGGCAGCCGCTCTCCCACGCCCACCGCAGCACCTCCAGGTGTCCGCCCGCAACGGCGTAATAGCTCGTCTCCTCATCCCACGGGCACCCTTGCTCCCCCGCCCATTTCAACACCTCGAGGTGCCCGCCCTGAGCGGCGCTTGCGCACGTTTCCGTGCCCCACGGGCAGTGCTGCTCCCGCAACCACTGCAGCACCTCCAGACGCCCGCCCCCAGCGGCGATTGCACATATCTGCGCAACCCACGGGCAGCCGCTCGCCTTGGCCCACGCCAGCCGCTCGACTGACGTGAAACATCTGAGATCTGGTGCGTCACCCTCCACACAATCCTCCCCGACTCATCCCCTCTCGGCCCACCCGCACGCGGCAGCTCGGAGGCCACCACCGCCGCCCGGCACGCGCCCCCCACCTGCGCGAGGAAGGTGCGGTCAATGGGGTCCAAGTGCTGCAGCAACTTCTGCACAAATAGGTCGGGAAACCTCTCGAGCAGATCGAGCAGCGGCGAAAAAGTGGCGTCGACCATGTAGGACTTCAAGTGACCCTGCGCCAGCAACTGGGTCATGACGGCGTGGCAGGTAAGCGGGGTTCCCATGGTGAAGCGGCGTGAGTCGAAATCGCAAGCAAAGTTAGACTACAGTTCATCGTATTGTAGCTGCAAGCGCTGAAACCAAGGGCGGCTAGGCGGTCAACGTTGGGTCAACCTGGGGTAGGCAACCTGCACCGCCTACCGCGGATACGCCCAGCAGCCCCGCGAGACGATCCGACGGTCGCATGACGTCTCGGAGGAGATAGCGTTCGGGGGGGGTAAGGCCGAGGGGCGAGCGATCGGCGACGGCGACAACAGAGAGTGCGGCGTCGGTGAGCGCAGGAGCGGTCGGGGCTGGGGCAGGGGCGACGGCGGCAGGGGGAGAGGATCCGGGTGGTGGGTTGAGAGAGCCCTTGTGGCCCTTCGCCGCGCGTGGCTCGGGCCGGGTGCGGCGGCGAGAGGGGCGTGGCGTCGGCAGCGGAGGGGGAGATGCTGGCCATGGCGCTCACAGCTCGTGGATGAGGCGCTCCGGGAGGCGAGCGCGGGTGTTGGAGTGGCGCAGGCGTCGCTCCCTCCAAGAGTTTTAGGTTGAAGAAGATAAGCTATCTTGCTGAGTCAGCATCAAACGCATTATCCGGCCGGCCGGCAGACCGCGTGGAGGTCGAAATACACTCACGCCCGCCACACCACCTGTTGTCATGGCATTCGCACGCCACATCACTCACCAGCTCATTTGAAACCTTGATTTCTCGAATTATGTTGTACCCTGTGACGTGGCGAGTGTGAAGACGTCCTCGCAACAGGTGAACATGGCAGGCCCTCCTGCCGGGCGGCGGCGGACAGTGCGTTGAGATGTCCCGCGGCACAGGCTGGGCACGTGTGCCGTGGCGACGCCGCTGGCGGGGATCTACACTGCTCCCAGTATTCAGCTCAGCTTCAGATCGTCTCGTCGTGTCTTTGCAACCACAGGCAGATATCTCACTTGCTCTAATAACATCTCGGAGATGCTTAGTGGAGTTGATTGAGCTGGAAAGGGCGTCTGGAAGGCGCCCGCGCCGCCGCGCATAGCTCGGTGCAGAGTGTGAACGAGCGAGAGCCACCGTCCGCGGCGCGCCATGTCGGGGCGCGTGTGCGAGTGCGGGTTCGGGTTCACTCATCATACATGTGTGTAGTCCTATAGTCAAACAGGTCGTCATAGCGGTAGATATCCGGGTATCATGATGAGAAATCATTCGTCGACTAAACACTTCAGTTGGGTGCGTTGTGTATCACGGCCGGGGCGCTGGTGAGTAATTTGGGCGCGGGCTGCCGTGCTCCCACGCCCACCTCCAAGCGCTCACCCCGTACGGCTCTCCAGCGTGTCATCTGACGTCGTCGCATCGTTAGCTTGTGCGTGTGCAATGTGCTGTGGCGTTTGCCCTACGGTTGCGCCCGCACCCATGCCAGCGTCTGAGGGTGGTTATGGGAGGCCGCTACACACATACTCCTGCCCCACGGGCAGCCTTGCTCCCGCGCCCACCGCAGAACCTCCAGGTGCCCGTTCAGAGCGGCGCAGTAACACGTCCCCTCATCCCACGGGCAGTGGTGCTCCCGTGCCCACATCAGCACCTCCAGGTGCCCGTGCCGAGCGGCCCCGTCGCAGACCCTGTCGTCACACGGGCAGTGGTGCTCCCGCGCCCACTGCAGCACCTCCAAACGCCCGCTCCGGGCGGCGACTGAACAGATCCGCGCATCCCACGGGCAGCCGCTCGCCTTGGCCCACGCCAGCCGCTCGACTGACGTGCAAAAATCTGAGATCTGGTGCGTCACCCTCCACACGGTCTTCCCCAGCACCTCCCGTCTCGTCCCCGCGCGCGGTAGGTCGGAGGCTACCACCGCCTTCCGACACGCCCCCCCGCCTGCGCCAGGAAGGTGCGATCGATGGGGGCCAAGTGCACTAGCACATTGAGGACAAAGAGGTCGGGAAATCTCTCAAGCAGATCGCAGCGGCGTGAAAGTGTTGTCGTCGTTGTTATTGTCGTCGTTGTCGCTGGCGGCGCCGCCCCCGTGGCCCGCCGCCGCGGGCGGCTCCGGCGGTGGCGAGACAGTGGTGTCGGCCACATACGGTAGTAAGTCACCCTGCGCCCGCAACTGGCGCAGTACGTCGAGGTCGCTGAGTGGGGTCCCCACGGTGTAGCGGCGCAGGTTGAAGTTGAAAGCAAAGTTGAAAGCAGTTCATCATATTATACTGTACGAGTATGGAATAGCTGAATGTAGTTTCAAGAGCTGAATAAAACAGGCGTTGTCCACACGGCTTTCAACCGGCGGCGGTTAACCTGGTGCCCTACCACAAATACGCCCAGGAGCGCGGCAAGACGGTCGGACGGGCGCATGATGTCTCGGAGGAAATAGCGTTCGGCGGGGGTGAGGCCGAGGGGCGAGCGATCGGCGGCGGCGACAGCGGAGAGTGCGGCGTCACTGAGCGCAGGAGCGGCGGCGGCGGGGGCTGGGGTAGGGGCGGGGGCGGCGGGGGAGGCGGAGCCGGGTGGGTTGAGCGAGCCCCCATGGCCCTCCGCCGCGGGCGGCGCGGGCGGCGGCGGCGAGAGGGGCGCGGCCTGGACGCCGGAGGAGGAGATGCCGGCCATGGCGCTCACAGCTCGTGGGTCAGGCGCTCCGGGAGGCGAGCGCGCGCGTTGGAGTGGCGGAGGCGTCGCTCCGTCCAAGAGTTTTAGGTCGAAGATAAGCTTTCTTGCAGAGTCAGCAACCAACGCATTGTCCGGCCGACCAGCGGACCGCATGGAGGTCGAAATACACCACGACCGCCACATCACCTGCGGTCATGGCATTCGCACGCCACATCACTCACCAGCTCAATTGAAACTCTGATTTCTCGAATTATGTGGTACCCTGTGACATGGCGAGTGTGGGGACGTCCTAGCAACAAATGAACAAGACGGGCCTTCCTGCCGGGCGGCGGCGGCGATACAGTGCGTTGATGTGTTCCACGGCACCGGGCGCGTGTGAGCGGCGACGCCATCGGCGGGGCTCTACACTGCTCTCATTTTCCATCCCAGCTTCAGGTCGTCGTGTCCCTTAAACCACTGGCAGATATCTCACACCGAGTAATAATGCCTTGAAGATGCTTAGTAGAGTTGAGCTGGAAAGGGCGTCTGGCTGGCGCCCGCGCGTAGCTGGGTGTAGCGTGAATGAGAGGGAGCGTCCGTATGTGGCGCGCCGTGTCGGGGCGCGAGTGCGAGTGCGGGTGCGGGTTCACTCATACATGTGTGTACATATAGTCAAGCAGGGCATAGCGGTAGACATCCGGAAATCATGGTAAGAGAGCATTCGTTGACTATACAGTGCAGTTGGTTCCGCGCGTCGCGTATGGTGGCCGGGGCGCTGGTGAGTGTTTTGGGCTTGAGCACCCAAACTACTGCGCTCACCGCTCTATCTCGGAGCGCCCGCCCCGTGCGGCTCACCAGCGTGTCCTCTGCCGTTGTTGCGTCGGTACCTTGCGTGTTTCATGTGCGGCATTCTTCCTATGTCTGCGCCCGCACCCATGCCAGCGTCTGAGGGTGGTTCAAGGAACCCGCTACACACTGCCGTTTATTCCACGGGCAAGCGTGCCCCCGCGCCAACCGCAACGTCTCCAGGTGCCCGTTCAGAGCAGCGTTATAACAACGAGTTGTGCACACGCCGCTCATGGCGGGCACCTCGAGGTGCTTAGGTGGGCGCGGGAGAACGACTGCCTGTGGGATGAGGATGTGTGCGCAGCAGCCGCTCGCAGCGGGCACCTGGAGGTGATTCAGTGGGCGCGGGAGCACGGCGCCCTGTGGAACGAGGATACGTGCACCTTCGCCGCTCAAGGCGGGCATCTGGAGGTGTTGCAATGGGCGCGGGAGCACGACTGCCCGTGGGGCGGTGAGACGTGTGGCTTCGCGGCGATGGGCGGGCAATTGGCGGTGATGCAGTGGGCGCGGGAGCATGGCGCCCCGTGGGACGAGGCATATGTCCGTGAGCATGCCGCCAGCGGCGGGCACCAGGAGAAGCTGGCCAGGTGGCTGGCTGAACATGGTGAAGATCCTTGATGCCGAGACAAGGCGTGAAAGTTCCTCACGAGTACGGCGCCGCGGGCGCGGCCTGGCAGACATTACTTGCCTGACTAAGGGTAAGGAGGCGGCCTCCTGCTTCAGAGAGCTGCTGCCAAAGAAGCAGAAGCCGAAGGGCGAGGGGCAGGCGGCGCTCGACAGCAAACGTGGTGTTCGACTGGAAACACATCAATTGTCAAGGGCGACG
>Ga0307488_10003779_pt1 | contig 12619 bp, 11 predicted proteins | sample SB02metaG_FD_202248 | JGI IMG/M metagenome (GOLD analysis project Ga0307488, IMG submission 202248) | Sea-ice brine microbial communities from Beaufort Sea near Barrow, Alaska, United States - SB 0.2 | ecosystem: Environmental > Aquatic > Marine > Coastal | place: USA: Alaska | collected...
CCAAAAATTGCACCCAGACGTGGCCATTGTGGATGTCACTATGCCGGGGCTCAACGGGATCGACGCCGCGCGTCAAATTCTCAAGTTGTGCCCGAAGACCAAGGTGCTTGTTTTCACGGTTCACGATGCCGAGCAAGTTGTCGTCGAAATTTTCCGCAGCGGCGCTCACGGATATGTCCTCAAATCCGATGCTGGTCGCCAACTGCTGGAGGCAATCAAATGTGTCTTAGGGGGAAGACACTATTTTAGTGCGAAGATTTCCGAGGTGATTTTCGACAGTATGCGAGACCACGAGACACCCCACGCGGCAGGGCCAAGTGAGGAGAAGCCGACATCTCGGGAGAGGGAAATTATTCAATTACTGGCTGAGGGACAGACCAATAAGGAAGTTGCCAGTAAGCTGGGGATCAGTGTCAAAACGGTGGAAACGCATCGGGCCTCGGTCATGCGCAAGCTCGGCTTGCACTCGATTGGTGAACTGGTTCGGTATGCCATTAGAAATCATCTGATCAAGGCCTAGCCAAGCCTTCCCCGAGAGGGTTAGGCCACCAACTGGCCGAAGGAGGTCAAAATCTTTCGGCTCGCTCTTGCTAGCTCTCAGTTTTCTCTGGGGAGGGAGCTGTTCTTGAACCCTTCCCCTTTAGGTGGAATGATTATCTCTGGCAGATCCCGCTTGATCGTTGGTGCTAGCTCCAGTGTAGCTGAGACATTTGATTTCTTCCATCGAGGTATTGCCATCCAAAACAGCTTGGAGCCCCTCTTGGTAGAGGGTACGCAGGCCCTGTTTGCTGGCAATTTTGCGCATTTCGCCTTGGGGGGCATTGACCGATATCAGGTCCGCGATTTCCGGGCCGATGGGACAGAGTTCCATCAGAGCGATCCTTCCTCGGTAGCCGCTCTCCCGGCAATCCGGACATCCATCTGCCTCATAGAGGTGGGTAGTAGATTGGGGAAGAGAAACGTTGTTCGCCGCAAAAATTTGCTTTTGCTGCGAAGTGATATTGGAGGTGCGCTTACATTGGCCGCAAAGGCGCCGCACCAGACGCTGTGCCTGAGTCAGGGCCAAGGAATCAGCGAGGAGGTAGGGAGGCAACCCCATGGAGATGAAGCGACTGACTGCCCGGAGGCAGTCGTTGGCATGCAGGGTGGTAAGGACCAAATGTCCGGTTAGAGCGGCATTGACGGCAGCGTTGGCCGTCTCTTCATCGCGGCACTCGCCGATGAGGATGATATCGGGATCGGCGCGCATCAGTCGGCGTAGACCCTGACCGAAATCAATACCATGCACAGGATCAGTCTGGGTTTGGTTGAGACCTTCCACCTCGTATTCAATGGGATCTTCGATTGTTTGAATGTTGATGTTCTCCGAATTGACGCTGTTGAGGAGGGCGTAAAGGGTGGTAGTCTTCCCGCTGCCGGTTGGACCCGTGATGAGAATAAGCCCTTGGTCGCGTGACATGGCCGATTGCAGCAGTTCGAGGTTTCGCTTCGAGAGATTGAGCTGATCTAGCTTCTTCACTCCGCCTTCTTTTTCAAGGTAGCGGATCGTGATTTTCTGCTGGTCTTTGCGGCAAGGAATAGCCGAGACCCGGCAGTCGACCCGTCGTTTGCCAATCCGTAGAGAAAAACGACCGTCTTGAGCGGCTTGGCGCTCCTGTCCCATATTGGAGTAGTTTTTGATCAGGCTAATGAAGCGCGGCAGCATTTCCTCCGGGGCAGAAAAAAGGGTGATCAGTTCCCCGTCAATCCGGGCGCGGAAACGTGCCATATTATAATATTTTTCAACGTGCAGGTCACTGGCCTCCCCGGTGATGGAACGGTAGAGAACCCAGTGCAAGGCCTGCTCTGCTGTAGTATTGATGCTGGCTGGATTGATCCTAACCGCTTCCTGCGGGTCGATTTCGACGACATTGGCCGCTCCGGATTCGGTCAGGTTGGCTGCGGTGGTTGCTCCGGCGGTTCCGGCATCGGTGCTCCGGTCACGGCTGATCACGCGAGTGATCGATTCTTTGTCGGCCAAGACAGCTCGGAACTGGCGGCTGTCATCGTTGGAGGCTAGCCACTCGTCTTCAAAGGCAAAAATGTCTTTTTTGTGGCTGAGCAGGTAGACGGTGCGCTGACCCAGGAAGAGCGGGTAGACTGCGTGTTTTTCTAGAAGATTATCGGAGAAGTCTGACTGGTGGGGGGCGATGGAAGCGTTGAAAACAGCTTCACCAGTGCAGAGGTACCGCAGGGCGGTGCCGTAGCCTGGTGGTAGAGACTTGGTTTCCATGACGTGGTGGGCCGCCACCCCTGAAAGAGTTTCTAAGCTACCGGTCAGACGCTCACGCTGCTCTTCGGTTAAAGGATAGGATTCCATGAGCCATTTCAAAGCCATCTCCGGTGAACTCTCTTGAGGGAGAGCTTGACTGGGTTGAAAGTTTTTCACCTCGGTCAAGGGACGTGCCTTGAGGCGTTCTTGGAGCAGTGCTTGAAAGGAGCCGTACTGTGATTGAGACAAAACGAGGCGAATGGCGAAGGCTGGGGGAATGTCCCAGTCACCGACTGCGGCTGGATTATAATGACCGAGAATGACCAAGGGACCGAGCGAACCGATGGGGAGCCACGGCTCTGCCTCCATGACTGGGGAGGCGAGGAGGCGGAAAATCACTTCTGCTTGGACGGAAAGAGAAGGGCGGGGCGAGCGGAAGGGAAGAAGCTGAAATTTGTCGGCCAGCCATTCGTGGGTTTCTTCCGGCGCGATCCCATTGGCTTGGCCCAAGGCTAAGTGGAGGTCAGCCCAGCTTTCCGGGGTATCTAGCGGGGCCGACAGCCCTGCCCTGAGGAGGAACTGATTCAGTGCTTCGTGGTCGCCTATCGGCATAGGGGATATCTAACACGTAGCCCTCGCCGCGATGAGCTTAAAAAACCAGATTTAGGATGGTCCGGGTATTCTGGAGAGAGTCTCTCTTATCTTAGGATATTTATTTTTTCAGGAAAGAGCTGGGCCAAAGCTCTGAGGAATAGGTCATCCCTACCAGCGTGGACTACTTCGGCGGTAGAGGCCCTCTACTTTTTCCCGAGCCCATGGGGTCTTGCGCAAAAATTTCAAGGTCGACTTCACCGAGGGATCTCTGGCAAAGCAGCGAATCCGGATACGTTCGCTGAGGATATCCCATCCGTAGCGTTCCACCAGTCTTTCGACCAGAACCTGAAGAGTGACTCCGTGCAGAGGATCTTGGGATGGTTGGGAATCTCTCATCGTTCTCAGTCTTTTCCATCGAGATACTTCCACGCTCCCTTATGGCGCTTGAAACGCGAACACTCGTGCAGTTCCTGCCTTTCGCTCTCACCCGGGACATAGTACTGAGCAATGAATTCGACCTTGCCGCTCTTGTCGCTGATCCCTCCGCGTGCCGTATCGATGACGGTCAAAAAGCTCCAACTTACCTGCTCAATCGTCTTTTTTATTTCCTCCTTCAGACCTGACTGGCGCGTCGAAGGGTGAGTTGTTTCCACGAGATAGTCGACGAGGCGAAAGAAGTAAGCGCTGTAACGGGACCGCATCAACTGCTCCGCTGTCTCACAGCGGATCCGACCGTAGTGGAAGGGCATGCAGCAGGTGGCGTAGCTGTTCCGGCTTTTGCAGGGACAGAGGGATTCCTCGCGCTCTCGCGGAATCCAGCCCTCAGGGCGCTCTTTGGCATCGTGATCCATCCGGTGAGCATTGGCTCGGACTCGGGAGGAAGCAACGCCAACCTTCAAGGTCTCAGTTTAGTTGCCGACTCGGTTAGTGACTTTTATTCCCGTCCTAGGGGACGGCTGAAGTCCACTTGGAAGAGAGGGAAAGCCGGGAATCTAGGAAGACCCATCATCCGGGCGGTTGGGTTAACTGAGACAACCACCGAAAGAGGAAAAACAACCAACCTGATGTCTGGTGACAATTTATGAGCTGGGGTCATGGTTCACCTTATTCAGGTTGCCCCCCTTCGGTTTTTTCTTCGCAGTTTAAGGTCCGTTTTATTGGACGACACCGCCGGTGACTTTGAGAAACGATTGATTGGTGCCGAGGCTTGCCGAGGGAACCGTGACGGCCCCGACCCCATCGCTGTCGGTGGTGGTGGCGAGGCCTTCTATGGGACGGAAGGGAAGACCAAGATCGGGGGAAACTAAGACAGTGTATAAGGTCTCGGCCGCGGCGGTGAAGTTGATCATAAAATCACTTCCGGATCCGGCGTAGCTAGTTTCCGTTATGACGATGGGGACGGGTTGAGGGATTCCGCCCATGGTGAGATTGTTGGCGGTGGGGAATTCTGAGCTGAGGGAGGAAATGATCGTGAGGGAGGTGATAGACAGGTTGTTCCCCACGGTGACACCGAAGAAGGAAGAGACGGTAATTGGAGTAAAAACTATGTTGGTGCTGCTGCCATTGGAAAATTCCATAATTAGTTCGATGGGAGTTATCCCGAAGTTTCCGCTGAGATCGGTCGTAAATAGATTTCCGCCAAGAGCACTTGTTCCGGGACTGATTTTGGTAAAAATCAGTGGTTCACCTGGAAGTAAGGTGGTCAACCACCGGCCTGTGGGACTGGCCGTATCTGGCAGGCTATAGAGAGTATTGTCTCCATCGGGGGGCGTCTCTGCTGTGAAACTAAACCCCTTACCGCCAAAGTTTGTTGGGGTGGTTACTGGGGTGTAGGCAGGCAAGCTCTCAAAATTTTCCGTGTATTGATTCGGGTTGAGCGCCTCGAAAAAAATTACTTCGTCGGTGTAAACGGTGGTTTGAGATAGCGCGGGAGTTGTCACCAAGATGATCAGGGAAAAGTACAGAATGGTGATTTGAAGTGCTGTTTTCATCTGGCGATTTGTTAGCCTATCCTCTTGGTTCGCTGGTCAGGTAGCTCGGTGGATTTTTTTGGTTACGGCCATGTCAATCAGTAGGGAATGGCGGTGCTGCTAGGACCTAAAAGCTGAGCTTTAACTCGGTGTGGTTGGCTTGAGTTAAAATTGATGTCGTAGTCGGAACTGGGCAGGAATGTGCTCAGACTGGTCGCGGGGAAGGCAATGTAGGGAGTGAGAAGGAGGTAGCGCTGTTCGTCACTTCCATCCCAGGCACTCAAGGCGGCGGTAGGGCCTACTGCTTGAAAGTAGGCGGCGGCCGCCAGATTCAAGGTTTCAGCGCGGGCCTTGGCCAAGGCTTTTTCGCTGTCGCTCCGTACCCGGATGATATTGGGAAAAGCGAAAAAGAGGATGACCCCTAGAACGGTGATAACTATGAGCAACTCCAGCAGACTGAAGCCAAGAGGTTGGCGGCGGGTGAATTCTTTCATCATGATCAGTTGGACCAGTTGACACTGGGAGAGGCGTCGATCGACCAGCTGGAGAATTGAAGACTGGCTCCGCTGGCGGTTAAGGCACTGCTGGTCACGGTGCCTCCGCTACCCTGAAGATTGGCATAGGTGGTGGGGTGGAGATAGTCCTGGAGCAGGCCGAGTTTGCTCCCGGTGCCACTGTAGGCCGTTCGAGCGGCTGCCAGTCCTCCGGGGCCTGAGGAGGCGTCACTGATCCAATTGCCCAGCGCAGTTTGGAGTTGGACTTGCTGCTGTCGGGCCACCCCCTCCTGAGCTGATCCCGTGAGAGAGGAGATATAGGGTAAGAGCAGCGTCGATAGGATGGCGATCACCCCAATAACGATGAGCAACTCAATCAGACTGAAGGCTGACCGAGACTCATTGATTTTCCTGAGCTTGATTACCATAGCTTCTTCAAATTAGGCCATCCGTAGGTAAGTGCAAATTTAGGGGAGAGTGCTTCTTGGGACATGGATGGTTCTTTTACGGTCTCGAAACAAGCAGGCCCCGGAAACCGGGGCCTGCTCTTTTAGATATTCATCAGACTTTCGACTAACTTTCGTCGACGAAGAATGTCATGACGTTGGTCCCATTGGTTACTGAAACACCAGGGGTGGTCGTAATGTTGGCATCTGTAATCGTACTAGGTGCACCCGCCGCGATGGCATTTTGACGCATTCGGGTCACTTCGTCAGCATTGTGAGCGTCCTTGGCATCAGTTGCCGCTCCCGTGATTCCGGCAATGTTCGGAATAGCGACGGCCGCGATAATGGCGATGACCGCGATGACGACGAGGAGTTCGACCAAACTGAAGGCCTGATTGACTTTTGCTTTGATGGATTTGGAATTTATTTTCATAACGGAGGTAAAGTACCGCCGGAGTGGTCTGATGCGCAATTTTCGCGATCTGGTGTTTTTACCTAGGGTTTTCCTGTAGATCACGGGAGGGCCTGCCTTGGCCAAGGCAGGCCCCAGCAAGGCCGGTCAGGCGAATTCTCCTTGGGATAGTACGGACAAAAAAGGCCCGGGGAGATTTTCGCTCCACCGGGCCCTGGTTTGATTGCGCTAAAGTCGGCTGTCTGGCTCAGCTGCAGCCTTGGCTGGTGCCACATTCGGTGCAGCAGCCGCAGGCTCCGGCACGAATCACCTTGTTGCTGCCGCAGTTGGAACAAGGAGTGTCCATGAACATGGTGCCGAGAGCTCCCTGCACCCGCTCGGCGTGGGTGGCGCCGAGGTAGACCGGGGTGCCTTCGGAGTTCTGGGTCTTGGTGATGACGTCGAGGATTTCTTTTTCTCCGGTGCGGGCCAAGTCGGGGACGGGGCGGTTGATCGCCTTGCGTTCCATCTCAGAGATTTCCTTCATCGGCAGTTCCGGCTGGTTGCGGTTGGGTGAGGTGGCCTCCTTGTAGCCTTTGATGAATTGGCAGCCTAGCCAGCGGAAGACATAGTCGGTGATGCTGCTGGCGTTGCGGATGTCGGGATTCTTGGTGAAGCCGCTCGGTTCGAAGCGCTGGAAGGCGAACTTCTTCACCAGACTCTCTAGCGGTACCCCGTACTGGAGCGAGATGGAGGTGAGGGTGGCCACCGTGTCCATGAGGCCACCAATGGTGCTGCCCTCCTTCGCCATCTGGATGAAGAGTTCGCCCGGTTGGCCGTTCTCAAAGAGGCCAACCGTGATGTATCCCTCGTGGCCTGCGATATCGAATTTGTGATTGAGGGCCACCCGGGTATCGGGGAGACGATGGCGCAGCGGCTGCTCGAGGATGGCTCGGGTGCTGTTGAGCTCGTTTTCTAACTCGACGATACGCGACTCGAATTCGCTATTGTCTGATCCGCTCGCCGCCGCGGCAGCAGTGCTGGTGCCGTGCTTCTTTTTGTCCGTAACCATGGGGGCGGAGCGTTTGGAGCCGTCGCGGTAGACCGCGATGGCCTTAAGTCCGAGCTTCCAGCCCTCGACGTAGGTGTCGACAATGTCATCGACCGTCGCGTGCTCGGGTAGGTTGACTGTCTTGGAGATGGCACCGGAGAGAAAGGGTTGGGCTGCCGCCATCATGCGGATGTGGGCGTGGTAGTTGAGGCTGCGCTGGCCGCGCATTGGCTTGAAGGCACAGTCGAAGACCCCCGTGTGCTCAGGCCGTAGCCCGCTCGTGATCGTTTTGCCCTCATCCTCAACATCCTCGATAGTGTCGTACTTATCGATGTGGCTGATGATGCTGCCGATCTGGCGGTCACTGTAGCCGAGCTTGTGCAGAGCAGGATGGACCGTTTGATTGACGATCTTGAGCATGCCGCCCCCGGCGAGGAGTTTGTATTTGACCAAGGCGATATCAGGTTCGATCCCCGTAGTGTCGCAGTCCATGAGGAACCCAATGGTTCCGGTTGGGGCCAGCACCGTCACTTGGGCGTTGCGGTAACCTTGCTTTTTACCGAGATGAAGGGCCTCGATCCAAACCTCTCTAGCCTCCTCGCGGAGGTGCTCGAACTCGTCGGCCTTTTCAATTTTCTCCACGGCGTCGCGGTGGAGTTTGATCACCTCAAGCATGGGCTCGACATTGTCGGGAGCTCTCGTTTGGGCAACTCCGCTGGCGCTGGAGTCATGGTAGCCGGGGAAGGGGCCGGTCACCCCGGAAATGTGAGCGCTTTGGCTGTAGGCGTGGCCGGTCATGATCGAGGTGATAGAACCCGCCAGAGCTCGACCTTCCGGGCTGTCGTAGCTGTGACCGTAGCTCATAATAAGGGCCCCGAGGTTGGCAAAGCCAAGGCCGAGGGTGCGGAAGATATGGCTGTTTTCCGCGATGACCTTGGTGGGGTAGCTGGCGTTATCCACCAGAATTTCCTGCGCCGTGATGAAGATGCGCACGGCGGACTTGAATTTTTCAACGTCGAAGCTTCCGTCTTCCTGCTTGAATTTGATCAGGTTGAGCGAGGCAAGATTGCAGGCCGTATTGTCGAGGAAGAGGTACTCAGAGCACGGGTTGGTCGAGTTCTGCTGGTCGGTTCCTTTGCAGGTATGCCACTTATCGATGGTGGTCTCAAACTGCATTCCAGGATCACCGCAGACATGGGTGCCTTCGGCGATCTTGCGTAGAAGAGTGCGGGCGTTTTTCTTTTCGCAGGGCTTGCCGTCGGTGACCCGCACCGTGGTCCACTCGCGGTCGTGGATCGCCGCATCCATAAACTTGTCCGAAACGCGGACGGTCAGATTTTCGTTCTGATACATGACCGAGCCATAGGCTTCACCATTGAAAGAACCATCGTAGCCATGTTCGATAAGGGCCCAGGCTTTTTTCTCCTCATTCATTTTGGCCTCGATGAATTCCTCGATGTCTGGATGCCAGTCTTTCAGGGTATTCATTTTGGCGGCACGGCGCGTTTTGCCGCCACTTTTAACCACGCTGGCCACCTGATCGTAGACCTTGAGGAAGGAAAGGGGTCCGCTGGGCTTGCCCCCACCGCTGAGTTTCTCGCGAGTCGAGCGGAGGCTGGAGAGATCACTCCCGGTGCCACTGCCGTACTTAAATAGCATCGCTTCACTCTTGGCCAGATCGAGGATGCTCTCCATGTTGTCGTCGACCGACTGAATGAAGCAGGCGCTGGCCTGCGGGTAAGCGTATTGTGAGGGGGCCCGCTGGGCCTCTCCCGCTTTCTCGTCAAAATAGTAGTTTCCCAGGCCGGAGTCTTTGCCGATGCCGTACTCTTGATGGAGACCGACATTGAACCAGACCGGGCTATTGAAGGCGCCGTGCTGGTGGAGGCAGAGCCAGGTCAGGTCGTTGTAAAAGGCTTCGGCACTGTCCTCGTCGGCGAAGTAGCCGTCCGCCTTGCCGAAGTCGGTGATGGTGCGCGTCACTCGGTGGATGAGCTGGCGGATCGATGACTCGCGGCCGCCCTTGTCCGGCTCTGTTCCGTTGGAGATGTCTCCGTAAAAATATTTGGAGACGGCGATCTTAGTGGCTAGGGCACTCCAACTTGCGGGAACCTCGACGTTTTCCTGCTTAAAAATAGCTTTGCCGTGGTCGTCATTAATCTCGGCGGTGCGTCTGTCCCATTCGACATGGTCAAAAGGAGAGCCTGTCTCGGTATGAAAGAAAGGCTTGAATTCAAGGCCCTTAGTCTGAGGTTTTTCTTGGGGTGAGGATTTTGGGCGGGATGCTTTAGCAGTGGGGCGTGAGGCTGGGGTTTGCTCTGTCAATGATTGGCGGCTGGAGGGGAGGTGAGGTGAGGTGGTCTCTAGCATGGAGTTTGGAATTTTTCGAGTGAGTTGGACTCAGTGGTCAATTTGGAGGATTTGCCGCTTGGTTTATTTACCACAAGATGTGGTTGGGGGACAAAATAAGGCCACAACCGGTGGTAGGGTAAAAGACAATTTTGTCTCAGAATGGCAAAAAATACAAAGCGCTTGAAATCATGCTTTTGTGTTTTGCAAAATTACGCATAAAACCCGCGAAAGCCCGACTTATTTTCGATGACTCTAGCTGGATGTCGCTAATGGTCAGCTTTGGCAGACTGCCGTGCTTGTGAGGCCAGAAAATAGGCCGTTTCACGACGATTCTCAAAATGGAGTGGTGATTTGCTCCCTTCGAGGAGGCCAAATCCCGAGCCATAAGCACCACCATTGACCACGCTGGCCTGGATCCGGCCCTGCTCCAACTGGGTTCTGGCTATCTTGATGGCCTCCTCGCGAGTTCCTTCCATCTGGTATTTCCAGCCGACGATCCAGGCTTGGGGAAACCAGCTGGCTAGACGCGGGAGAATTTTTTCCGCGGGTTGCAGAGTTAAGTGGAGGAACGAGAGGTTTCCCGGAATTTTCTTCTTCCCGCTCAAGTCTCCCTCCGGCCCCTTGATGCTTGTCACTTCGTAGTCGGAAAGAGCTGCCGCATGAAACACGGCTCGGACGTCTTGCCCGCGGGTGGCTGAAATATCTAACAGCTTTCCCATGAGATCGCGGTTGGTGGCGAACTGGCGCAGGGCCGCCCCGACGGGGACATCGCGGTGGGTGGCGTTGTCCCCGCGGAAGAGAAGGACCTGAAAACCCTGCAAGAGGAGTGCCTCGGCCAAGAGAGCGCCGACCTCTCCTGTGGAAAAGTTGCTGATCTGGCGCACCTCGTCGATTGGCGCCGAAGCGGGGCCGGTGGTGACTAAGGCAATCATCAGGTAAATATATAATTATGGGTGACTGCTTAGGCGATCATTTGACGGATCGCGGCGAACATATCTCGGGCCGCGACATAGCCAAAATGACCCTGGGGGCTGGTGATGACGCGGGCTCCATTCCACGCCTGGGCTAAGGCCTCGATGCGGTCGGGTGGGGCGATGCGATCCCAAGCCCCTATGGCGAGGATGATCCGATCCTTGTCGGTCAAAGCCTTGCCGTGGAGAGGGGAACTGAGGTGAGCGTGGCGGCGCGTCATCTCGGGGCCGATCCCATTGCGCTGGAGGAGTCGTCGGATGGTCGCTCCGGCCGGACTTTCCCAAATGGCATGTTCGGTGTCCGCGATGGGTTGAAGCAAAGCGATGAAGGAGAAATCTGCTTCGATTGAGGCGACGAGCGCCCCGGTCCATGCCCCATAGCTAGTGCCGAAAATGCCAAATTCCTCACAGCCTCGGGCACGAATCCAGGCCATGAGCTGGCGGACTTCGCTGACGCCTTGGCGTAGTCCCTCGCCATTGCGAATCAGATTAGCGGTTACGGCCAACTCTCCGTTGAGATAACCGCGAGGACGGCGGGCGTAGTGGAAGGGGAGATGGAGAAAGGCGGCGTTCCAACCTAGTTCGTTAAAGCGTCCGGCAAGGCGGCGGTAACCAAGATCATTGACCGACATCAAGGCGTGGAGAATGAGTACCGTCGGTGCCTTCCATCCACGGGGACCTTGGAAGAGGAGGGCGGAGGCGCGGTCATTATCGGGAAACTGACTGGGATAAGGGGTGGGCCAGATGACCTGCTCGGGCGACTCCTTAAGGGGGATGAGCTCGGCCGCCGCGTAATATTGGGGGCGGGTCCATGACTGGCACTCGGTGAGGTAGGACTCAAGGTCTTCCCGAGTTACCGCCTCGTGGCGGTGGCGCCACTGGGCGAGATTGAGTAAGGCGCAGGTCGAGGCATCGGTGACCCCGGCCCAATGGCGGCGTAAGGAGATCATCGGCTAGTTTTTTCCCTTACGGTGTTGCGGGGTTTGGGGCAGGCAATCACGGGGAATCCCTTCCTCGCGGACAGTCCGAGTGTAAAGTTCGCGGATGACTTGGCCGAGTTTGCTTTCGAACTCCTTTCGGGCGGTTGCCTTGTCCCCGTGTGGTGGCGGAGGATTTAAGGGGGGCCCAAAAACAGTCCAAGCGCGGGTGCGGCGCAGCGGCATCCAGCGCCACGGATCGTAAAGGGCATCGGTGCCGATGATGGCGCAGGGGATCACCGGAGCTTGGCCGATTTGGGAGAGGGCGGCCACTCCTGGCCGCAGAGGAGCGCCCTCAAGGACGGACTCGGGCCCGGTGCGAAGGCCTCCCTCGGGGAAGAGCCCCACCAGGCGCCCGCTTTTGAGTCGTTCGATGGCGATTCTTACGGCGGCGCGGTCAAGGCTGCCTCGTCCTACGGGAAAGGAGCCGATCCAGTGTAGGGCGCCGCCGAGGATAGGGTTGGTGAAAAGTTCTCGCATGGCCATCCAGTCGACTTGGCGGCTGGTGCTGACTCCGATCAGTGGGGGATCGAAGTGGCTGATGTGGTTAGGCGCTAGAATGGCCGAACCGACCGCCGGCACGTGCTCTGCCCCGAGAACTCGGTGGCGGATGAAGGGGGCGAGAGCGAGGCGAGAGCATCCCGCTCCCAGGGCATAACCGTAAGCCGAGAGCATAAAGGACTTAGGGAGAGGAGCGGAAAAAGCCGCGCTGTTTTTCTGAAACCGCCATCTCAAGTTTTTCCATGACGAGCAGCATTCCTTCCCAAACCCTGCGTTTCTCGGTCTTGGAGTCGAGGTGCAATAGGGAAGAAGGGTGATCGGTGGGAAGGAGCGGGATACCTTGGAAATTCAGCCAAGGACCGCGCTCTGAATCCGGTGGGTGATCGGGGTGAAAAATTCCAGCGAGAGCGTCTTGGCCCAAGGCGACAAGAACCCGGGGCTGGACCTTGGTAATTTGTTCGCTCAAGCGGACCTCGCCGGCCTGCTTTTGCAGGGGCTTGGAGGTTGAGCCGAGATGGCCCGTGAGGACGGTTGCGAGGTAGATGTCGTCGCAGGATATTCCCATGGCACCGATGATTTTGCCGAGGAGTTGCCCTGCCGGACCCTCGAAGGGTTGGCTAA
>Ga0307488_10003780_pt1 | contig 12614 bp, 5 predicted proteins | sample SB02metaG_FD_202248 | JGI IMG/M metagenome (GOLD analysis project Ga0307488, IMG submission 202248) | Sea-ice brine microbial communities from Beaufort Sea near Barrow, Alaska, United States - SB 0.2 | ecosystem: Environmental > Aquatic > Marine > Coastal | place: USA: Alaska | collected 2017-05-06
ATACTTTCATGGCGCGGGTGAATTGCCAGCTATCGGCTTCGTGTATGGCGATAAAGAGGCCGTTAAGTGGCGATCAATGGAAGGCAAGCACTTCACTCAGGATGGCGCGGCACGAACGCTATGGGGCGTTGAGGCTCTATCTGAGGATGCAAAGCAGTTGGTTATCTGCGAGGGGGAAACAGATAGGCTTGCCTTGGCTAGTAGCGGGGTGTTTGACAGCGTATCTGTACCGAATGGCGCACCACAAAAGGTTTCTGGAAAGAAGGTTGATCCAGAAGAAGACGGCAAGTTCTCCTACGTCTGGGATGCGCGTGAGCAGATTGAGAAGGTAGAGAAGATAATACTAGCGTGTGACGATGATGAAGCTGGGTTCGCATTGGCTGAGGAGCTTGCTAGAAGGATTGGACGCGCCAAGTGCTGGACTCTGAGCTACCCAGAGGGGTGTAACGACATCAATGATGTACTTAAAGCTCATGGGGCAGAGGCTGTACAAAATCTTGTACGAGACGCTGTGCCTGTGCCGCTTGAGGGCATATATAGTGCAGATGACTACACCAAAGACATTGATCACCTTTACACAGACGGCATTGTTGGTGGTGCTTCGACAGGTATTGCGAGTGTTGACCAGTTGTTTACTGTTGTTACTGGGCAGTTAACAGTAGTGACAGGAATCCCCGGTTCTGGCAAATCAGAATTTATTGATCAAATTATGGTCAACCTAGCCAAGCGTGATGAGTGGAAGTTTGCCATTGCGTCTTTCGAGAATCCTCCTCCTCTACATATTGCCAAGCTGTCTGAGAAGTATATTGGCAAGCCCTTCTTTGATGGCAACACGCCAAAGATGGCTGAGGAAGAAAAGAACGATGCCATGAAGTGGATTAACGAACACTTCTTATTTCTTGAGCAACGAGGGGGCGAGTCTGCAACGATAGATAGCATACTAGACAGGGCTAAACAGGCTGTTATGCGTCTGGGTGTCAGGGGTCTTGTTATTGACCCATATAACTATATAGCGCAGTCATCAGGTCAGGACAACGAACACAAGGGCATCAACGATATGCTCACTAGGCTGGTTGTGTTTGCCAGAGCGCACGATGTGCATATCTGGTTTATCGCTCACCCAGCCAAAATGATGACCGATCAGCATGGACTTACTCCAGTACCCAAAGGGATGAACATCTCAGGCTCTGCCGCTTTCTTCGCTAAGGCAGATATAGGTCTGACAGTGCATCTCGATAAGGATAAAAATGTAGAGATACATTGCTGGAAGTGTCGGTTCAAGTGGGTAGGTGGCACTGGCGTTGTAAATCTTGATTACGACATCCCGACTGGCCGCTACTCTGATGTCGAGTATGAAGAATTTGTACCAGAAGCAATCAATCACAAACCAGACTGGCAGGAGAGTGATGATGACTGGGAGTTCTGATACCCAAATAAATGATATGGGAACACCTTCACTGCATCAAAGGCACAGGACTGCCCTTGAACCTTCGGAGGGCTCTTTTTTACGAGTCAGGGTAACCGATCAGCTATTTATCGATAAGCTACTCCTAAAGAAAACTATTACTATGGATCAACACTACACAGCGGAATGGATACTTTCCCAAGCCGTGAGAGCGAACGTGTACTTGAAGACACCGTCAATGGATTCTGGGTTTTCAGGGGGCAAGGCAAAGGACAAGTATAGTAACAACCTCCTGATATTCTCTAGGACGCTGAAAAGAATCATAAATAAATTTGGTTACAGCGGAGAGAGCTTGGTGTTTGATCTTATTGTTAACAACTTAGAAGTAAAGGATGAGCAAAAAATCAAAAAACTCATCGAGATACTTAATTACATGGGACAGAAGGCATGAAACCACATTTCTATAACTGCACGTTAGTCAGGGTAATCGATGGAGATACCATTGATGTCGATATAGACCTTGGTTTTAACGTGTGGATACGCAAATCCAGAGTAAGGCTTGTAGGCATCGACACCCCTGAGTCACGAACCAGAAACCTCGCTGAAAAAAAGCTGGGTCTTGCCGCTAAGGAGCGTCTCAAAGAGCTTTGCGGGGAGAAGTTACGGGTAGAATCTCATGGCAAGGGAAAATATGGGCGCGTTCTGGGCATCCCCTTCACAATGGATAACGAAAACATATGCGACATAATGATCAAAGAAAACCACGCTGTAGAGTATTGGGGTGGTAAAAAAGTGAAGGTTTGGGGTTAGCGTGGACTGCTTATACTGTGAAAAACCGCTTGACAAGGGTGAGGAAGCGGTGATAAAGGTTACTACATTAGGTTGTTCTTCGTGCGGATGCATAGTGCTAGTGCTGAGGGATGGCGATAGTTTCATAAAAAACGAGGTGGATTCAGATGAAGACATTTAACCTTACAATCATATACAGGGGGAAAAACCATCCCAACCTGTATGGCAAAGAAGTGACAATAAAGAAGCTAATAAAGCTTTCTCCTTTTCTGTCAGAAAGAGTTTTAACAGAAAGGTGCTGGAATGCTTACGACAAAAACTCAACCGCAGGTCTAGGCTATGTTGTTGTGTATGACAGCTTGCTAGCACCAGTAAAGGTGACAGAGTCTCGCAAGGCTATGCATGACAAGCTAATTAACCAGATTAGTAGTGAATGGTTAAAAAAGCGTATCGTTTAATCTAGTCCCTATATAGCCCACCAACAGCAGGTAGCTTGGCTGGGCTATTAAGTGCCTCTTTCAACACTGGCACTTGCTTCAAGTATTCTGACCTCGCTTGCTCGATCTCCCTAATGATTTCCGCTTTCCGCTCTGGCGTGATATCTTCTGCCGTTTGAATTGCTTCTATCTGCCTCCTGCTCGTCTTCAGAAGACCGTCAAGGTAGTTAACATTACCTGACAATCCAACTATATGCTCTCTACCCTTCAGGTATCTCTGATACTGATCTATCTTTCCGTCATTAATAAGCGAGTCGAGAGTGCCTACTGTGCGCTTAACTTCTGACCGAATATCATAGTAATCATCCATATTTTTACGCCCAAACTCAGAGCCTAAGAATCTTTTCAGGAATGGCGCTCTGTCTAGAGTCATAGATGCAAGCTGATCAGAACCTTCAACCTTCAGAGGATTTTCCCCGCCAAGAAGGTCGGGAGTTCTCAGTATCGTATCAAGAGCATTTAGCGCATAAATTCCAAGAGTCCCAGAGTATCCTTGCATGACATGGTCTATCTTGATTGGGCTTATGTTAAGGCTTTCACCCAACATAACGGCCATCTGACTTGATCCTACTCTCTGCCTGAATCCTTTTTCAAGGTTGTTTTCATTCATGAATACAGACTCCACAGGCTTGCCTGTAAAGAAGTTGTAGTTCAGGGACGCTTCGATGATTGGCGCAACAAACTGTGCGCCCAACGGATTAATCTCTAGGGTGCTTGTCACTCCCCTGACGGTAGAGTCAACGGCTTCTTTCATCGTTGTCTTGTCTCTACCCTCAAGACCAAGAACGTCTTCGACAAAGTTTGTTTCCTTGTTAGCTACCCCTAGTATTCTTTCAGGAAGCGTCTTAAATATTAATCCAACCTCAAAGGGGATTGGTAGCATTAGCGGATACTTGTCGCTAAAGGGGTTAGGTAGGATAAAGTTGTTGTCTCTCTCAAACTCAGATCGCTCTTTGTACTGATCGTCATCGCTGACCATTAGCCAATATGCCGCAGACAGTCCTGTTAGCATTAAGCCTCTGAACATAAAGTTACGGGTCTGCTCTGCCTTAGACTTATCCTTGTTGGCGTTATATCGGCCTCTTGATGATCTCCAAAGAACATCCAAGCCTTGGAATCTTGCATTAAGGAATGGAATTGCCGCTGTAACCACGCGAGCTAGCGAGCTACTCCCTCTTCTTGAGAAGTTAATAACCTCAAGAGCCTGAAAAGCCGCTTCTGCTTCGTTACCAGTTCGCGCCAAAACGTCATCGTAAACAGCTTTTCTTGTTGCCGCATCAGACTGTGTAGTCTTCTGACCAAGAAAGTCCCACATCCTAACGAATGGGTTAATGCCTAGACCTTTTCGCTTGCTTACTTCCTTGCTGAACTCACCATATATGTCTTTCGGGTCATTGCCAAAGTCATAGCCGCCAACAACACCGTACTGCTCAAGAAGGTCTGAGCCAGAATTAAAGTTCTTTAGCGTGTCCACTACTGGGGTAAAGTTAGCCCCACTTGTTACGAACGTAGATAGAGTATCTCGCATCATGTTGACGACCATGAATGCTGGGTCTCTTGTTATTAACTCTCTAAGAACAGTAGATGGTACGCCGACAATGTTTGTTAGAATCGTTTCTATTTCGCCAGACCCCATACCCTGCATAGACTCATAGATAAGAGGATCGCTTATAGAAAACTTACGGTTTTTCCCGTTGACTCTGAATGCGATAACATTTTGAGCCTTCATGTCACCTTTGACTTCGTATCCCAAGCCGACCTTAACCATGTCTCTGACAATACGTTGCTGGGCTACGTTCTTCATACCCATATGAATGGCGGCATTTAGATTTCTGGTGACAGCTTCAAGAAGAGGGACATTTACAGCAGTGTCTCCTCCCTTCAGTGCTTTAAAGTTGGCCGCGCTCGTCATGCCAGTGAACACAGGAGGCATTTGACTGCCACCTTCTTCCTCTAGCTGACGATAGAAAGGAATATAGTCAGACTGATCAGCCCAAACCTGCGCGGTCTCAGCATCCAGTACGCCAGTATCTCTAAGGAACTGAATGGTCTTGGCGTTGTAGGCTTGCCACGCGCTGTACCATTCCTTGATGATTGGTTGTCCCGTCTCTGGGTTAGTGTATTTCGCTATCTCAGCCTCAAGCACCGCAAGTGACCTAGCCCCAGCAGGGGTGTCTTTACCCTCTGCCTTTAGTCTTTGAGACCTAACCGCAACAGCGTATGCTTGGGCGAGTTCCTCAAGGTTTACGTTGTAGTTGTTCTGCACAAGGGGAGCCATAACATCGATTAGGCCGCGATACTCTTTGCCGTCATGAACAAACTTCTCTATCTTTGTGATGCCGTTCTTATATGTGACGACACCACCCTTGATGGCCGCGCTTGAAACGCCTTGCGCCCTGTCGGCAAATAATGCCGCCGCCATCGCGCTTGAGTCAGCGAGAACATCCCTAAACCCAAGGTTGGGGTCGGTGTAGATGTTTTCTAGTCGAGCGTACTTGTTGATCGCTTTCTGCTTGAACCTTGTTAACATCTCACGAATAGAGCTTTGGTCGCTCGCCTCCAGATAAACTTCTCTGGCGGTTTTGTCGGGCGTGGTGGAGTTAACTAGGCTACCGATCTCTGCTTGAGCTTCAGGGGAATACTCTGGCGATCTTGATCGAGAGTACATGCCCTCATCAAGAATCTTGGAGCCTTTCTCTGGGTTCTGAGCAACATACTGGGCGCGAGGCTCTGCCTTGACGCTGTATAAAGGTATTGACGTAGCTGTAGTCGCTTCGGCATCGACAATGTTCTTCTCGACAACTGCTTCGATAGCTTCTTCTGGAATGGTGGTGATGTTATCTCTAGGCGTGGAGCCTTTAGATAAGAACTCTTGAGCTTCCGATCTGCCCGTTATTCCCTGTATGTCTCTTGCAACAATGCCTGTTGTCTTTGAGGCATCTATTGGCTGAGGGAGTTTTTCGGGGTCTTTCATCTCGTAGAGCCATTTATTCTGACCCTGCTTGATATCAAATTTGCTTCCCTCTGGAACAAGGTGAAGCTCTCTTGATGCATCGAACTCAGATTGACCGACAACTTCAGGCTCACCAACAGTGGCGTATCCTACAAGCTGTGCCTTCTGACCCCGCTTTGTTTCGATAATGCCAACGCGCTTGCCGACATAAGGGCGTAATGAGTCACTATCTCTAGTCTCAAATCTTTTCTGCCCAGATACAATAAGATCGGCGTAGTTGGTGTTGCCGTCTGTAGCTACATTTATGCCTCTTGTTGCGCCTTCTTGCTGGGCTTGAGGAGATTTGCTGTTCATGACGATAGAGTCAAACATTGCCACAACAACGCCTAATCCGCCATTTTCCTTGCTGGTATCGGAGAAGTACCCTGTATACCCAGCATCTCTGATGCGCTCTTCGTATGCGTTATAGTCCCTATTTGCCTGAAGGGATGTGCCTTTATAGAGGCGATCTGGGTCGCTGTTGTAATCGTAGAGCAGGCTAGCGTCAACTTCCGCTGTATTTCTAAAGTTTCCTAGCCCTGATTCCTTCCTATACCCGTTCGGAATACCTGACTCGACACCAAAGAAGGTCTTCCCCGCGCCACCGCTCCTGACTTTTGCGAGTTCTTCCCTTGTCCTGCCTGAGAGTCCTGATCCCCACTTACTAGGGTCACCCCTCTCCAGTTCTGAGCGGGAGTAATGGACGAGTTCGACTCTCCCCCTTGGATCGACTGCTCCCGAAAGCCCTGACGAGCCATCTCTAATACTGTCTTCAAACCTTCTTTGTCTGGCATCTGCACTCAACCTATTTTCTTCTGATGTCCATATTGGCATCAAACCTATCTTTTGTACAGAAAAAACAGTGTCCTCAACCAAAGCTGATTTATTAGACTCACCAAATTCCCCAAAATTAACCCATGAGTTTTGGCCTCTTGTCTCGGTAGTCATAGCCCTTCTGGCTAATGGCGTGTACATAGATGCATGATTCTGCCACGCATTTTCCTCCCCAGTCGCTCTGAACGTAGTACCCGATTTAACGTGACCGAAGTAATCATGCACTATTCTGAACACATCATTAGCAAGGAGAGGCTCGCCGTTAATATCCGCAAACCTTGTCTCCTCTAGCATTGGGTACTCTTTAACGGACTCTGGGTTTCTCAGCATTTCCATAAGTTCAGCACTTTGAATTGCTGGCCCATACCCTGCTCTAGTGGGAAATACATAAAGATGATTGTTCTCTCTCATGTCAGCGAGAGCATTGGAAGGATTCCCGTTATATGGATCAACGCTACCCATTAGCTCAACCTGAAGGCCAGTGTCGAGAATGTATTCGTATTGATTTAGGGTTTCATCTACTAAAGCCCTGTAGGCTCTCTGAACAAGAGGGTCTGAGGGTTTGTGTTGCATAATCTCATATTCATTAGCTATCTCACGCCCCCTTTCTGGATTAGCCACAACATGCTTTGTTGGAGGCGAATAAGGCAAGCCAGCGTCAGACATATAGGCCACAGCCGCCTGTTGTGCGGCAGGTAATGGGTCAAACTGTAAGACTGAAGTAGCTGAAACATCTTCATCTTTAATGCTTCTGCGAGATTCTAGCGGCTGGTCGAGGCTTTCTTCTCTCGCTTGGCTTGGGTCTCGTACTTCTTGAGCAGTCGCTCCATCGCCTTCTGCCCTGCCTGCATTGCGTCTTTCTCTAGTTTTGGTGAGGTATTTATTGGTGAGTTCTGAGATTGTTTCATTTGTTGATGCTCCTTGATAGCCAGACTGCTTTGCGGCATTGATCATATAGAACCAACGCATAGCTTGTAGCGCGGCTGGGTCTGCCTTTGTCCCAGAGACCTTATCATACTCCTCCTTAAACATCGTGGAGAAGTCTTGGAACAACTGATCTTCAGATACGTTGGCTGGGAGTCCAGTGTTTTGACGGAAAAGCCCGTCAAAGTAGCTACGGATAAATCTTGATTCCCAAACGTCTATTGTCGTGTATCTACTGTCGCCTGTCAAATTCAGGGTGTATGCGCCTATCTTCTTACCAAAGATAAACATTCTTGGGATGCTTTCGTTTTGACCAGTAGCCTGCTGGACTAGAGACTTTATAGCGCCCATACCAGACACGTTGCTCTTGTAGCCCATCTCTCTGTTAAACTTCTGCAACTCTTTAGGGCTGACACCTTCTCGCAAAAACTCTACAGCCTCAACGGCTCCGCCCTTTTCTGCTATTAACCTGTCAAAAACTTTTAGAGACCTTGCCTTGGTTGGCGCTGTTGTCCCTGAAATTGAGAATGGTGAGCTTGCAACTACAACATTACCTTTAGGGCTTGTGCCTAGCTCAATAGATTCTAGATTGCCTTCCTTCTTATACAGATCGAATACATTGACAGCGTCACCAACATTTGCAGGGAGAGATGTCGCTGGTGAGCTAAGACCGTTAGCCATTTGGTAGAAAAGAAGATCGCCATCACTGATGTCCCCGTAATCTTCAGATAGAGCCAACCTTACGGCTCTCATATCTTCAGCGTAATAGTCCTGATACTTGGGGTTTTCAGCGACAAACTTCTGAACATCCCGCAAGGCTCTTTTACTTGCAGTCCTGACCTTATCAGGAGATACGGTTCCTCCAACCTCCTGCATCATCTTCGGCCAGAAGTTGCCAAAGAACTCTTCCTCAACAGCAGTATTATAGTCAGCGTACTTGGTTGTCGCTCTATCCACTGCGCTCTGGATCGGGGATGAAGACCTGCGCCTAGAAGCCATACCCTCATCTGGCTCAACGAAATCTGGCATAGACTGACCAGTCTGCGTCCCTTCAGGTTGATCTGCCTGAGCGATACGAGGGGCTACCCTACCCTGAAAGCTTGTGGTTCCTGTCCTACTATCATACTGGGGGACACCTAGTTGCCGCTCAGTTTCCAGCAAAGTTCTTTGCACACCTCTGGCTCTGCCGCCGACTGCGCCGCTCTTGATCCCTCCTACTAAGCTCTCAATAGTAGTGAAGTTCTCCCCGGACGTTGATTTTATCATCCCTTTGAAGAAGTTAAGGATTCGATTAATTAGCGATCTAGGCTTGCCAGACACATTAACAGTGCCATCTACAGCATCTCGGACAAGCTCGGCAACCGCCTCTTCTACTTGAACGGTCAAGTCCCTATCACTGTATCTTTCTTGAGCTTCCTCAAGGTAGGTCTGGTTGACGCTTGGCCGCTTTGTATTAGTTACATAGTCAGTCAGAAGCCTCCATTCCTGCTGAGTAAACAGGTCGAGATTCCTCATGGCGTGTAGCATTTCGTGATGAAGGGTGCTGATCAGCCTATCCTCAATCATCTTCTCTGTTGCAGGCTGACCTGCCTCAAATGCCGACTCTGATCTGGCTGTATCTATAGCTGAGAATATCGTGTTAGTGACAGGGCTAAACATTGCCTCCGCAGTTACGAACCTCTCTGCACTTTGCTCTGGGGTAAGTCTCTCGGCAAACCTGCTACCATCTGTGGCATCGGTTCCCGTGGCAACGCCAAACACTAGATCGCCATTATTGTTTTGAGCGACTGACGTTAGCGACTCTTCAAGGATGGAGCCAATGTCTTTTAGGCCAAAGCTGTTCATCGTTTGCCTAAGTCTTTTTCTCAGGGCGTTAATGTCGGCAACCTGAGCTTCAGGCAGAACTTCCTCAATAGGGGATACGTCCACTGGGGTAAAAGGCACTAAGCTCATTTCACGGGGAATAGCTGAGGCAATGGCGGCAGGCTTTGCCGACTCCTCTACAGTAAACTTTGGTATCTTGGTGGGGGAGTTAAAGCGCGGCAGACTTCTCAGCCCCGCAATAACAGCCTGAAACTCACTAGCCTTTAGTGACTCTACTTTCTTTGGCTTTGCGCCCACAAACTGCTCAACAACAACGCCCATCTCAGGAGAGTTGATGTCGTTAGATATGTTCTTTGAGCCTAACACTTGATTAATAACGGCAAGTTTCTGCTTCGGGGTCTTTGCTGTTGATAAGTCAACAAGTTCACCCTGCACATTCTGGAACTTCCTGCCTAATCCGCTAGACGCATTCATCTCTGCGGCTATGGCCTTAGCTTCCTTTGCGCTTTTAATTTTTACAGGTCGATTCTTTGGAGTAAACTTACTGCCAGTCTCAACTTCGCTGGCGGTGCGGGGTCTTGTCGTAATTCTAACGTCATTACCCTGTTCGTCTTTGCCTATAACAGTGTGAGTTGCTCTACGCTTTCTAACTGGCGTTCCATCGCTTTTAAGCTCAGGGGTTCCGTCAGCATTTTTAGGCTCAAACACCTCTATTTGGGTATCTGCTGAGAATGAACTGGCGGGAGCTAGGGATGGGATAAACTGGTCAAACTTATTAGACGGAACAAGCTCAGACTCTCTTACTTCTTTGAGCGTAAAGTCTGACTTCTCTGGCAACCCTCTCATAACGCGAGACTCATTGAGCTTCTGCGCGGCTGTCATGGGTATGTTTTCACCCTGAGCGGTTAACTGCATTACCTGCGTGGCGGATAAGTCTTCTCTAAAGCCTTTCTCTACAGTGGTCTCTGCGGCAGAGTTGAGTCTAGTTGCGGGGATAAGGGTGGTTGGGCCGTTGGGGTGCATGATGGTGTCACCAACAACCGTCAAGGTATCTTTCTGATCTTGATTGTAATTTTCTATTGGCTGGACGTTATCGATTACTTTATTAACAGTCCTGCTAATATTTGCGTCCATAATCTTTTGATTTAAACGCCCAGAAACAATCCCGGCCTGATCTGCTGTCTCTAAGTTGTCAGCAACAATCTTTTCTTGCGGCGCACCGTCAATATCAGGGAGGTTTGCAACAATCTCGTAAGTGCCGTTGTCTGTAGCGCGAGCATCAAAAGAGCCTTCAGTAGGAAAGTCCCTACCTAGTGCTAGCTTGATTGCATCGGCATGTTCGTAGTCGATATTACCCGTAGTGGATTCTGCGGGTCTAGGGATAGGTTGTAGCCCTTCCAGAGACTGTACGGGGGGTACATATATTTCACCAGTAACCTCAGCCTCAGCCTGTTTCTGGGCTTCCTCGGCCTCCTGTTGCTGTAGTTCTGTTACCGCCTGACGGGTATCTGCAATTCTTTGATCCTGCTCTGACCTAAGAAGGTTTTCGTGGTCTATTTCTGCCTGATTTGCCGCCTCTCCTCTTCTTTTTGCCAAAGAGGTAAGAACAAGGTCTGCGGCAAAACCGCTAGCGCCGCCAACTGTAAATTCATCTGAGGTAAGAAGGCTCTCAAGAGACATGTCGCTCTCAAGATTCTCGTTATACACACCACGCTCAATGGCATCCTGCATGATGTTGGCGACAACTTCCTGCATTCCTTCTTCAAGGCCAGACTTTGACGCTGATTTAAGCCTTTCTTTAATGCTGTTAACAAACTCAGGCTTGGCATTCTTACTGATGCGCCTTAAAATACTGCCCACAGACGCTAATTCTGTAAATCCTACCGCTGTGCCGCCAAATATAGCAAGGTCTTCCTGAGCCTCGGACACCTCAATGCCCTGATCTCTGGCTCTTTGTATTCTTTGAGCTTGCTCACCAGCACCTACGCCACCAGCTAAGGTTCCTGCCGCTCCCAACCGAACGCCTGAAGCAAGCTTGCCTGTAAGACCTAGCGCCTTAACAGCACCCAAAGGGGTAAAGAATGAAGCAAACGAGCCAACTCCCTCACCGAATTTAGTAAGCCACTGATCCCTGTAAGCATCGCTAGCGCCAAGATTCTCTTGTATAACCTCTTGACCTGCCTTTGCGGCAGACACAAGCGCATTCTCATCGCCGCTATCTATTAAGTCTTCAAAGCCAAGGGCATTAGTACCAGCGTCAGCCAGTTCAGCTAGACCTTCTGCGGCAGTCAAGAATGATCCAGCAAAGCCCCTTACAGCACCCTTACCAAACTCACCAGCCTGTCCCAACGCTGTTCTTTCGTCAGCGTAAGGGTCTAGCTCTTCTTGAGGAGTTTCGCTTGTTGCCCCAAATACAGGATACTCTTGCTGGGCAAAAATCTGATCAAGCTCCATATCTGACGGAGGTTGATCGCCCTCTATCCTTAGCTTTCGGCCATTCGGGTCAACTACTTCATATACTGGCATTAGGCTATTTAACCTCGGTTATAGAATACTTCCCAGAAGTCAAAGAAGCTGGCTCAGAGCCAATATAAGTATCAACTATTCTTTTCGGCACTCTCAGGTCTGAACCGATGCTACGCCCAAGCTCTGCTCTCTTAGCGGCGCGTCTTCTTGCGTACTCGTTGGGGCTGGATATCTTCAACCCTGCCAAAGCAGGATCAGACTTCTCCCAATCTATTAGCTCTCTTCGCACCTCAGTTGCCAGCTTTATCTGATCAGCCTGATCTGCGGCACTTAACCTAAAGGCTTGATCTCTTGAGGCTTCAGCCCTTCGAGTATCGTAATATTCCTGCTGTAAGGCTCTATCGGCTTCTTTCTCTCGTATGCTTGTAACCGCCTTAGCCGCATTTTCAATGCCTCCTCCGAGGTCATTCTTCATAAGGCCAGCACCTATATACATTAGTGCAGTAGAAAGCATTTGCTGATCTATTTTACTGTCATTGCCAGCCTGTGAGGCTATAGACTGCGCGAAACCCTCAGCCTGCTGTCTAACAGAATTTTGGGTTTGGGCTGTTAATCCAGTAAGCGCACCCTCTACACCTGCACCTGTACCTGTACTTGCCGATTCTATTATCTTCTCAGCCTGAGCAGTATTGACCCCAGTACCTTTTTCTTTCTCTTCAGCTCGGGCATTGCTGATAAAGGGAATATTAACTCCCGCGCCTTCATTACCACCGTCAGCAACTTTTTGCAGTGTTTCAATGCCAGTCCTTTTGCGCCCCATTTGGCCGCCAGTGGACGGAGTTCTTCTCTCAAACAGACCTTCAAACACGTTTATTGGAGTGTT
>Ga0307488_10003781_pt1 | contig 12614 bp, 5 predicted proteins | sample SB02metaG_FD_202248 | JGI IMG/M metagenome (GOLD analysis project Ga0307488, IMG submission 202248) | Sea-ice brine microbial communities from Beaufort Sea near Barrow, Alaska, United States - SB 0.2 | ecosystem: Environmental > Aquatic > Marine > Coastal | place: USA: Alaska | collected 2017-05-06
AATAAATGTCGGTGATGTTCGTGGTGAGCCGGGAACAGCAGCAGATCGAGGAGCTACTGGGCCTACTGGACCGACTGGTGGAACCGGTATTGGTTTCGGAGTCTCTTCAAGATATCAATTCACTGGACAAGGTAGAGCGGAATGTGCTAGTGTAGGGACGCTCAACAGTGGTATTGGATCATCTGTAGGTAAGTTTAGTCTATCAGAACAAACTAATGGTCCGACTGAACAAAGAAACCTCATAATAACCAAGAATAATCTTGACAGTATCAGTAAAGAGTTTTTCCTAGACTTGACTGATCTAGAAAGAACTTACATACAGTTTAATAGTCTGGATGGTAGTAAAACATTCGCCTATCTGTTAAACAGTGGAGTTAAATTTACAAGTACAGTAGAATCTACTGTTTGTGGTGATCCTCCTACAGCGGTTGATTATGTTGATGATGTATATAACTTCAATCTCACTGAGATTTCTGGCGTTCCTGTAACACAGAATCTACAAATTCTCACAGAGGATCCAACTTTAGTTGGTGCAGCCTTTGATGAGAACGAAACAGTTAACGTTACCATGTTCAAGGTTCCCATTGGACCAACAGGATCCACTGGAGCGACTGGTGCAACTGGAGCAGGATATACTGGTGTAAACGTTCGTGGTGGTCCCGGTGGATCAACACTTTCTTTCCGTTTCTTGACTAATACTGGTGGGGTTGGTCCCACTGCCGCAGAGTTTGCGATACAGGGCGCGACTGGTGCCGGTGTTACCGCTATTAGCCTTGTTGGATCTGGTCTTGGTGGTTACACACTCGGGTTCCGTTCACTAACGATAACAGGTGGCGTTGGTGCAACACTTGCTGAATTCTACTTCGACCCCGGTGCTACAGGGTCAACTGGCGCTACCGGACCAAGAGGATTCACTGGAACTGGACTGACCTTTGCTGGTATTTCTGGTGGAGCTGGTGATCAGCGTATAGTTTTCAATACTATAATCTACAATGATGCCAACCCTCTCGGTATTACAACAGACGAACAGATATCCACACCAATCTTTGGTTCGACTGGTGGTACAGGACCAACTGGACCCACAGGACCAACTGGACCCACAGGACCAACTGGACCGACCGGAGCAACTGGGTTTGGTGAAACTGGGCCGGGTTTCACTGGAGCTGAAGTTGTCGGTAGCAACCTTAAGATTCGACCGGTCCTACCCGGAACGGGATCTATAGGACCAACTTTAGACCTCGGTAGAGTCCTTGGTGCAACTGGTCCAAGAGGTGTTGCTTCCCCTGCCGGTTTTGTTTACCAAGCAAAGAGAATACAGGCACTTGATATTGGTCAACTCGACTCTAGTGGTGCAGGTCAAGGGTTTACTTTCAACTTCACTGATTCGAATGGTATCACCTTTGACAGTAATAATATGTCTAAACTACTCCGTGGAAACGGCGAGTTAATTTACCTACTCGGTGCTTCGGGTGGAACTGGACATAGAATCTTCAGAGTACATGAACCATTCACAGTATCATCAACACTTGCAGGCACAGCGGTGAGATTCTCCGGATCTGGAGTCAGTATCGTTACAGAATCTGCGGCCGACTTCCCTGCGGATGATGCATATGTTTCGCTTCTAGTTGTTCCTGCTGGTGGAACTGGTTCTACTGGAGCAGGATTCACTCTAGCAGGTATTAGTCTCGGAAATCTAGTAATTCGACCAATAGAAGCTGGATCTGGGGTAGTTGGAGCCACTCTCAACTTGGGTAGAGTCGTAGGACCAACCGCAGCTTTCCGTGGTGTCACGGGTCAGTTCCTGTTCATCGACGATGGTGATCTTGGATCTAGCGGGAGCACTGCTCTACACTTTGATTTGGACAACCAACTTCCGAAGCTCGATCTCTACAGAGAAAAGATTCATCAACTAACAAGCACCGCTAGTAGTGCTCCAACTATATCAATTAATGCGGCGAATGGACCAATACAAAGAATAGAATTGACAGCAACAACTATTAACAGTGTCTCTATTAATCTTGTTAACACCACTGCTAGTCCTTGGCTATCTGGACAGGGTGTAACTGTAATCATTGAGCCAACTAACATGAACAACAACAGTGCAACATGGATTGAGACTAATACGAACGACCGTTTCTATAACGCGACTCCTGATATTGTTGAAAATAGAACTACACTGCTATATGTTGTAGGATATGGTAATGATGATGTTGGTGGTGCATTGAGCACTACAACTAACCAAAGATGGTATATCACATCACAGACGTTTGGACCTCTATCATAATGGATCATAGTTATGTTGAACACATTTAGAGTTATATTTGTTGATCATGGTGGAGTTATCATCAATCCTGATCCTGAGGGCTGCGATTATACTCAAACAGGTGATAATGTTTACTACTCCTTTGATTGGGGACAGCCTGCGGAAAGAACATCATACAACGAATTAGGTATTGGTATTGCCGGTGAATATGCCTTTGATGCTAGAACCCAAAATGATTTTAATAGGAAATACGCAAGAACCGATGCGGTTGCTGAAGAAGTAGTTCCGCCAGCGATTGCAGGAGCATCCGGTGAGCTTATCAATGACATATTTCAACCTAATGGTGCTAGTCCTGTAGTTATTTCTCGTGATAGTCCTATTGATACTAGAAATCTCAGAACACCATCGTACCTGTTTACTGAGTACGGAGATGTAAGAGAACTACCAGACACCAATACAGATATTGTTGATTATAGTAGCAATCCATTTGTGGTATCTGCTGGCTATGATATGGAAATTAAACCTGATCCAACGTCCCCTTCACAGGACAATGAAATTGATGTATCGACCGAAACAGATTATCCACAATGGATATACATCGGTGTCGTTGGTGCTGGTGGACCTGCTGGAGCGTATCTACAGTGTTCAGGAACTTCGGAAGGTCTTAGTAATGATACTGGATTCGGTGTTAATACGTGTTTTGATACTCCAGTCGGTGAGGGTAATATTTTCATGTGTGAAACATATAATTATAACGAGAATGGCGAGAACCTCGGTGGCCTGATTGTGGATTCATTTACACTTGACTATCAGGGCCCTGCCGACGGCGACGTGGGGGCACTAGGGTATAAAGGGTGTCGCACCTCCGGTGAAGATGGGAAAAAGGGTGGTGTGTTCCTGAGAGTATGCTCTGGTTCTGAGTTGTCAGATGATGGTGGAAGAAAAACCATCGTAGTCCGAACAAAAAGTCTTGGAAAAGGTGGAGTTGAAACCTTTAATTCTTCGAAGAGAGAGAATATCGACGAACAAGTTATAAACAGGGCCAAAACCACATTCCCTACTAGAGCAGATAGAGTAACTGAAGTAGAAGTTTACATTGATAATAACAATGATGGAACCCTTAGTGGTGCCGATCTTCTTATGACAATCAAGGCTGACGGTGGTCGGGCCGGTGCAATGATACAAACTACCAATCCCTTTGTGCAGAACTGCTCGGACGCCGCAGCACTTATATGTACTGACTGTGTTTTCTTTTCGGAAAAAGCAGGCGACACGCCCGGCGGCGTGCCCGATGATGTCGTTGAGCAAGGCAAAATATGTTCCAGTAACCTTTTTTTCCAGCCCGACGGCACGGGAAATATATACGATGAGGTTAAATATGCCTTTGCGCCAGCAACTGTCCTTCGAGACGAAATAGACGATGATATTCTTGCTCCTGATTCTGATTTCCCAGCACCTAGATTCGAAGTCATAGAGGGACCAGCATTTGATAACACACAATATGAATATATCGCAGAAGATATTGAAGGTTTCGTAGCAAATTGTGATGAATGGCACTCATCAAGAGACCTTTGCGTGGATGGGGCGCCTGGTACGAGAAATTGGTCATATTTTGGTAACGGGGTGGTACAAGGGGGGTATCAGGATCAAAGCGATCCCGAACCAAATAACCCCGATGATGTTTTTACTCCCTCCACCTCCCCCAGAGTCTTCTTTCCTCCATGGTTCAACAACGACCCAAACAATATAATCCCAACTCAAGAAGGTATTCTGGGCCAATTACTTTCGGGACATATACAATATAAATATTCTCCAGGCCTTCCGGGTGCGGATCAACCCATAGTGATCGATGAACCTCTTTTCGGGGATATGAGAGTCTTTCCATCACAATTTGATGCTCATGGTATACGAACTATCGCGGACTGGTATAATAAATCTGGTAGAGTACAAAAAACTGTTGATACTGAACGGATTGAATTAATTGTCGAAGGAGACTTCGAAACGATTGTAAATACGGAAACGAGCAACCCACTCACGCGGGCTATCCTGACATATACAGTCAGAGAAAGCTCTCAAGCTCCAGAGGAAGCTATACCATTGAACGATTATGTATTCAATGGAAATACACTCTATACATTAAATCAAAATGACTCTCCTGTTCCTATGCGTATAGGTTATAAGGATGATCTAGGATATGGTGGGTTTGGCCCATCAAACTCCCCTAGACCACTGCCGCGTCCAAACTTCATAATACGATATTACCTAGATGACGTAGAAGTTAGTGGTAGAGACTATCATGGTACAAGGAGAGACGCGGGCTCATCGACGAGGCGCGGCATAGAACAATTTTTAGACGCAGAATCAAGACGAATTGAAATTGATACAGCTATGTTCACAGAGGGTATAGGTGTACAATTTCCAATCACCGTCGATCTCCTCCCGGAATTAGGGGATTTGGGGTCGCCGGATGAAAGCAATTTCCCCGGGCAGGGCGTGTCACCCATAATACCAGCCGTATATACTCCAGTGCGAACTTCATCAACAGTCGATAACATAGTTCAACCCGGACTTGGTGCATTCTTTTGTGGTACTATGGCTGCTAATGACATCGCACCAGGCGTGGACAACTTTACCGAAGGTATCGGAGGTAATGGTGGTGCAGTGTATGTGGGAATGGGTGAAAAATTTAATACTGCTGCACTGGAACTACCCGCCCCGAGTCCCGCGAACTTTATTCCTATCCTTCTCCCCGGAACTGGGTTCACTGAGGCGACAGAAGAACTCCCACCAGTGACACGGACCCAGCTACGATCTTCTTCTGCTGATACGAGAGGTGAAGATGCAAAAGCAATTGCTCGGTTCACTAAACTGCCTTTCCTTACCAGAAGAAAAGATTTCTATATTTCCATCAGTGCAGAACACATGATGGACATAGATTATGTTGAATTCAGTCTTGATGGTGGTCCTTGGGAAAAGGTTACTGATAAAAAGGAACATCCAAGCGATGGAAGTGAAGCACTTTCTGTTGGAACAGAACCATCAGCGTATCAAGATAGAGAAGATGGTTACAGAGAATACCTCGCAAAAGTAGACATAAGTGACCTTGGTAGCGGTACAGGCTCAACACCAGAAGATGGACTACACGAAATTCGTGCCAGAATTGTTCCTACGATAGGGATACCCAGAGTCCTTCAGGGTAACCCATTCACACAATATAATCATTTTGTGACAGATACATCATATGATTGTGCCGTATGCACAGTACCAGAAGATACAGCAATAGGAACATTGTGGAATACCAAGGCAGAATGTGATGCCCTTGGTGGTGTCTGGGATGCTGATAATTCTGTAAGTAGGGGTGGTGAGATTCGCGATCGTGTTGCTGACGGTAATAATTCTTTCTTCTTTAGAGTTGATAATGAAGCAAAAACTGTGTATGTTTCCAATTCTGGGAATGATGTTACAGGAGACGGAACCGAAAGCTTACCATATCAAACAATTCGGGGTGCTCTGGATAGAGAAAAGAATGATATTCTTGGTGGTATAATTAAACTTAAGCCGGGATCATATACAGAATCAATTAACATCTCGGCTCAAGATGGTTTCGATTTTGCTCATGAAAGACCCATTGTCATTGAAGGTGAATCACAGGACACGGTCGTATGGCGACCATCACGAACAGCAAACAATACATTGGGTGAGTTGCTTAAGGGTGGTGATTTTGTTACGTTTGCGATAAAGAATATGACTATCCCACGAGGAATTCCAATTACATCGATCAAACCTCTTTGTATGATACAATATGGTGTGAATTCTTCTGACGGTTCCCCTAATTTTGTTCCTGAAAATAATCAGAACCTTGCTCAAGGTATGACTGATATATTCCATCTAAATGAAAGACCAAGCACAAAGTTCCCAGAAGAAATTATTGCAAATGTAAATTATAAAGAGGACGCTGGTTCATGGCAATTCACAGTATCTGGTCATGGTACAAGACTTCTTAACGGTGCTAAATTTAGAAGAAATAATCTAACAGGTGGTACTCGCGGATCAAACTGTATGTCTATTCTCATGGATTGTTATCTAGCAACTGATACGGGTGATCCTGCTTTTAGTGGTTTCTATACTAGAGATGTTGTGGATAAAGATGGTGATCCCACAGGAGAGATAGTTGAAATTCCATTCCCCAAGAAAGGTGATGTGTTCACTGAAGTTTCGGTCTGGCATAAAGGACTATCCAGAACAGTTGATTTGAGTAAAACAGGTCGTACTGTGACATGTGGTGGTTCATATCTACAGGGTTATCCATTCGGTGATGGTAACAAATGGAGAGTCGGTCCAGTCCAAAGAATAGGGGTCGATGATGAACTTGCTGCTGGGTTGTATAGCTGGAATAACTTTTATGATGGAGGCGGTAAAGGACCAGGCCAATGTTGTTTGGGTAAACATGATAGATTTTCTCTACAATATTGGGATTGTTACAGTCAGAATCCCGGTGCGATATTTAACATCGGAGTAGACAAGCATGAAACAACACTAGATTATTCGGGTATACATGGTGATGTATTCCAATTCTTTGGATGTAAGGGAACTCCTATCGGTAGAACTTTCGAGAATGAAGATCCAGACGATCCTGAAAATAATTTACTTCTTTGTAATGACGAGGATGCCATGATCGGGTCACAAGAGAACCGAATGTTCTGTGATATTACTTATACCAATGGAAATGGTCAGCTCTGTAATATGGCCGGACCAAATGATGAAGCCACTGATTACGTGGGCCCACTGAAACTCAAAAAATATAAAACTATATTTAAAGACTTTGCTTTCTGTCGATGGATCGTAGATAATACAACCGCCCAGCAGTCTGCGAATCACGCCATTGATCAGTTTGATCATTATGTTATGAAGGATATAATTTTCCGTAACTCGGGTTTCAGTTTACAACCAGTAGATACACATGGTGAAAAATTAGGGAAAGGGCCTATTAGACCTTTCCAACCTCACACAGTTAATCGCGATGGTACATGGACTATGACTTATCCAAATTCGCCCGGTTTCTTTGATCCGAGCTGGAATCCATTCAAGAACTTATGTCTCCAGAATATAATTGTGGATCAGATTAAGAGACCAAGGTGGAAATCGAACGATATCGATTCTGAATGTCAATGTAATGATGGGCGAAATTCTGGAGTGGAACCTTCAACAAGCAGTCCTATTGTACAACCGACTACCTCAGCGATTAACGGATTTGTTCTCGATCCAGAAGGTTTAAATGGTTTTGATCCAAGTGAGACATGTGAGGGTGGTGGTTGGTATCCAGCAAAGAATGCTAGGATTGAAAACCTATACGAAACTAGAGAGAACAATCCAAACGGGAACTTGACACTATTTGAATACAAACGTCCTTCATTAAGAGCATCATATAATGGATTGATTGGAGAACCAGTTCCGCCTGGGGACATTTACTGTGAGACAGTTGGTCAATCAATGGATGATCTGATCAGGGGTGCTTCAGAAGAGTATGGATTCACAAGCCAAGAAATATTGGATAACCCAGACATAGGAGCAACTCCGGAAGTAGGCACTCTATCAAGTAAATTTGGTCCTGATGTAGCACGGACGTACAGTTTCACTAATGGTGTGGCCCACAACTTATTTTATAGTAATCAATCTGATGCAGCAACTAACGTCGGTGCATGGAATCAATATTGGTCATATCGAGCATGGTGTGAAAACTCAGAGGGTGTATTTGAACTTTCTGAAAATGAAAGATGTCGTAATAGGTTCTACTATAAACCAGAACAGTTAGATCTTCGAAACAGAAATTTTGATGGTACACCTTTGCTACCAAATTGGCCCTATGGCAACAGCGAAGGGTGGGATGGACCAGGCGTTCCATCTCCATAAAAATAGTTGCATTCATATAAAGATACTATATAATCTTACTTAATGAACTTCAGGAGAATTTTTTAATGCGTGAAAGCCTTCCTTCTTTATATCAGTCCTTTATCCACTTGTCAAGATACTCTCGTTGGTTACCCAATGAAAACAGACGAGAGACGTGGCATGAAACAGTCAAGCGATACTTTGATTTCTTTGAAGAACATCTTCTGGAGCAACACAACTACAAAGTCTCAAAGAAGGAACGAGAAGAACTCGAAGCAGCCGTCTGCAACCTAGAGATCATGCCTTCGATGAGAGCACTCATGACGGCCGGTGAAGCACTCAAGCGTGACAATGTTGCCGGATACAACTGCTCATTCGCAAGTGCAGGTCGAGTCCGTGCATTCGATGAGATCCTCTACATCCTTATGTGTGGTACTGGTGTGGGTTTCAGTGTCGAACGTGACTTCCTGAAGAAGCTCCCTACAATTGCAGAGGAATTTGAAGATAGTGATACCACAATCGTTATACAGGATAGTAAGATGGGCTGGGCAAAGGCTTACAAGGAACTCACCTCCCTTCTTATTGGAGGTCAAATTCCAAAATGGGACGTGTCTAAGGTTAGACCTGCTGGAGCAAGACTCAAGACTTTCGGTGGTAGAGCTTCAGGTCCGCAGCCACTGGACGATCTATTCAGATTCACAGTGGAAGCCTATAAACGTGCTGCTGGAAGAAAACTCACTTCCATCGAATGTCATGATATCATCTGTAAAATTGCTGAGATTGTCGTGGTCGGGGGAGTACGAAGAAGTGCTCTTATCTCACTCTCGTCACTTACTGATGAAAGGATGCGTGATGCGAAGCACGGACAGTGGTGGGTTTCCGATGCGCAGAGAGCACTATCGAATAACTCAGTAGCATACAAAGAGAAGCCTGAGATCGGTACGTTCATGGAGGAGTGGGTCTCTCTCTACAAGAGTAAGTCCGGTGAGCGTGGTATCTTCAATCGAGATGCAGCAAAGAAGCAGACCGAGAAAGCAAACGAATTTCGAAGTTCTCTCAGTGGCGACTATAAGCATCGAGAAGTCGGTCACGACTTTGGTACAAATCCTTGTAGTGAGATTATTCTACGTGATAAGGAATTCTGTAATCTTACAGAGATCGTTGTCCGTGGTAATGACACAAAAGAGTCTCTTGCGAGAAAGGTTCGCCTTGCTACGATTCTAGGAACTTGGCAGTCAACCCTGACCAACTTTAAGTATCTATCGAGCGAATGGGAGAGAAATTGTAAGGAGGAGAGACTTCTTGGTGTTTCTATGACTGGTATCATGGATTCTGAGCTTACAAATGGTAAGAAGGGTGATCTAAACAAACTCCTCACCGAATTGAAGACTGGAGCGATCATTCAGAACAAGAAGAGTGCAAAGAGCATCGGTATCAATGAGTCAGTTGCTATCACTTGCGTGAAACCCAGTGGAACGGTCTCTCAGCTCGTTGACGCTGCTTCTGGTATCCACGCTCGTCATAACCCGTATTATATTCGAACGGTTCGCGCTGACGTGAAAGATCCTCTCTGCATCTTCATGCAAGAGAAGGGTTTCCCATGTGAGCCTGATGTCATGAAGCCAGAACACACTATGGTATTCTCTTTCCCCATGAAGACACCGAAGAATGCCGTATTCAGAACTGACATGACCGCACTTGAGCAGTTGACTTTGTGGTTGACTTATCAGAGAAGCTGGTGTGAACATAAGCCATCTGTGACTATTTCCGTAAAGGAACATGAGTGGATGGAAGTCGGGGCATGGGTATGGGAACACTTCGATGAAGTGTCTGGTGTTTCTTTCCTTCCTTTCTCTGACCATACATATAAGCAAGCCCCCTATCAGGACTGCTCTGAAGAAGAATATAATGAACTACTAAAAGCCCTTCCTACAGGTATTGATTGGGCAGAACTAGGAGACTACGAGAAAGAAGATAACACAGCAGGTACACAGACGTTTGCCTGCTCTGGAAATTCGTGCGAAGTAGTTGACTTAACCTAACAAATATAGTATAATAAATTTTTACCCAGTAAATCCTATGGATGATCTATAGGTACATACTCTAACACAAGGAGAAATAGTATGAGTAAAACTGGAGAATGTCCCGCCACAGGTTGTGGCCAAGATTTTGTTTCAAAGTGGCTCGGTAAGGTCGGAGTAACCCGCTCTTGCCTCGTCAGTCTCGCTCTCATTCCTTTTGCTTGGGAAGGCGTCCTTTGGTTCCGTGACGCAATCGCAACTGTCTGGGACGCTGCTGCCTCTTGGGGTGGTTGAGTACCAAAAAAAGGAGAGTGCTATATGTTTAGCATCTTAGCTTTAACCCTTGCAGCACCGCTTGCTACTGCATCAACAGAAGTAAGCCCCGAGGTATATGACCTCATCATGTCTGTGCAAGAAGACTCACGACAATACGTGAGTATCAAAGAGGAATCACCTGTGACACTAAAGTTGGGTGGGTTCTTGCAGACTCGCTTCACTTACAGTCGTGGTGGTGGACTCGAAACCAATCATGGTTTCAGCGTTCCTCGCGCAAGACTTATTCTTTCCGGTAATCTGTATGACTGGGAGTATAAGGTAAGTGGTCAATGGAGTGACGACAGCAACACATTTGATCTCAAGGATGCATACGCACAAGGAGATCTACTGGGTGGTACAGTCCGTGTAGGACAGTTCAAGTCACCCTTCATGCGTGAAGTTCTTGTCTCTCAACAGGATACCCTTATGACAGATCGTTCGATCATTGCCAACACGTTTGGTCAAGGTCGTTCACAGGGTATTCAATGGAGTAAGGATCTTGGTAAGCTAGATATTGCCGCAGCATACACCGATGGATTCAACACCGCAAATGGTGCTGGTATCCAGAATGGTCAGGCAGCAACCGCTCGTTTCGGTTACGACGTGTGGGAGTTTGGTGATGATCGATGTAATGTCGGTGCAGCTATCTCATACAACGATCTAGTGAACTCTGATTATCTCACCTACACCCTCGATACTAAGGTATCTGTTGGTGCTCTTGACTTGACAGCAGCCTACGTTGCTACTAGCGGTGACGCTGGTGACAACTGGGGTTCGACTGTTCAAGCAGGATACATGTGCATGGAAGACCTTCAGGGTTTCGTTGCATATGAATTTGGTGAGCAGGAAGGTATTACTGAAAACCTAAGTACAATCACCGTTGGTGCGAATTACTTCGTCAACGACAACATTAAGTGGACAACCGACTTTGGTTATGCTCTTAATGCGATTGATAACACTTGGGATCTCGGTGAGACCGGATGGCGTTCAGGTGACTCTGGTGAGTACGTAGTCCGTACCCAGCTTCAGATCTCATTCTGAATAGATATTGTATTCATTAAATAACGGGTCTCGCTGGATCACCTCCATTTAATGATTAGAGAACCCCCTACGCAAGTGGGGGGTTTTCACATATATACAGTATGATAATTACAGGAATAGATTACTCCTTACGGGGTCCAGCAATATGTGTACACAAGGGTGAACTGAATGAACCATTCAGATTCTGTGCCTGCAAGTTCTACTTCCTAACTGATACCAAGAAATATGCACAGACGTTTCTATCAAACATCCACGGGAGTAAGTTCGATGAATATAATCATGACTGTCAAAGATACGATAGCATTTCATCGTGGGCAAGTGATGTCTGTCATGGATCGGATCAGGTAGCGATTGAGGGTTATGCATACGGTGCAAAGGGTAGGGTATTTCATATCGCAGAGAATACTGGTGTCCTCAAATATAAACTATTCCAAGCAAATATCCCTGTTGAGATCATCAGTCCCTCTGAAGTGAAGAAGAAAGCCACCGGCAAAGGTAATGCAGATAAAAAAGCTATGCACATGGCGTTCATGCAAGAGACAGGCTACAATCTGAAAACACTTATAACCCCAGACAAAAAAGAAGTCACGAACCCGGTATCGGATATCGTAGACTCCTATTTTGTCTGTAAGGCTTTGTTTGTAAAACTAAAAGAAGCCTTAGAGAATTAAGGGTTTAATCCCACTTCTCTAGTAGATCATCGTTGTTGGTGTAGTCATTCCATTTGTGACTTGCTAACTTAGATGCATCTCCTTCATAGTGAACACCCGTAGCAGGACTCGTCCAAGGCAGGGTCATGGTTTCGGGATCGAAGCGAAGTTCTTCTGGTGTACCACTTCCCTGTCCTGATGTAGCATCTGGAGTCGGCATGAAATACTCTTCCTTGTCTGGTGTGCGATAGTTGTCTCGCCACATGACGTTGATATACATGGGAGATCCGTAACCATTTTCAAATGGGTATTGGACTTCTGTTTCTTCTCCAGTGTACTTGTTCTTGGTTTCAATACCATTCCAGTTACCTTTGCCGAACATGATGTTGTCTTGGAACAAGCAGTTTCGAGTGTTATGTACACCCCATGCAAACA
>Ga0307488_10003782_pt1 | contig 12611 bp, 8 predicted proteins | sample SB02metaG_FD_202248 | JGI IMG/M metagenome (GOLD analysis project Ga0307488, IMG submission 202248) | Sea-ice brine microbial communities from Beaufort Sea near Barrow, Alaska, United States - SB 0.2 | ecosystem: Environmental > Aquatic > Marine > Coastal | place: USA: Alaska | collected 2017-05-06
GCCGATTTTCCTGCTCGGTGCGACTTTCGGCCGTCGCTTCATCGGCAAACAGATCGATAATCAACGGTGGCAAGTTGTTTTTCACCGAGCGGAAAAAGCGCAATACCGACAACAGGCTCTGGTTTTTCACCTCGAGATCCTTTAACAGCGGTTTGATCGCCTGCTGTACCGTTTCCAAAGTAAGCTGACGGAAAGCCTCGGAACTTTTGCGTCGCCAGGTCGGCAGCTCGAGCACCTGTTCATTGAGATACTCTTCGATATTATTGATCCGGCTCTGAAATTCGCTGCGCCGTTCTTCTGGTAACTGGGCGAATTCGGTGTCGTCTAGGGCCTGACCGTCGACGATCGGCAACAGCAGGACTGAGCCGCCATCGGAGACCACGGCGACTTCTTTGTCATTGGCAAAGCGCTCGACCACCTTCATGGCCGCGTCGTATTTCTGATTAAAGTCGCGCTCGATGGCGGTGCGCTTGCGTTGATAGGATGGGTTTTCAAAGGTCGCCGGAAAGGTATCGAGCAGGTCGTTGACGAACTGACTGATCTGCGCCTTTAACTCTTCGCCCCGTCCGGCGGGCAACTCCAGTGCTTCCGGCTCGCGCGGCGTATCAAAGTTATTAATATAGGCCCACTCGCTCGGCGCGGCCTGGGTCTCGGCCAATTCGCGCACGTACTTGGACACCAGCGATTGTCGGCCGGTGCCGGCATCGCCCATGACATAGAGGTTGTAGCCACTGCCGCGCATGGCAATGCCAAATTCGAGCGATTTTTTCGCGCGCGGCTGGCCGAGGAAGCTGGACACACCTTCCAGGTCGGAGGTTGATTCGATATTGAGGTGACTTAGATCGATGTGCGCACTGAGGTCAGTAACGGCCAAACTGGGAACCTTTGGAAACATAATCGACAGAACCTTATAAACAATTGGACCCATTATGTCACAGAGTCTTATTTTCGTTGAATGCTTTCCGGCACTGACACGGGCCCTAGCACCAGGACCCAAGGCCGACCCAGCAGATCAATTTGGACGATCAATTTGGACAACCGATGCTGGCCGCCGATTTAGACTGAAAAGGGGTATGCGATCGGCTCGTGGTGTTGATAACCCTCGACGGAAAAATCGGCCAGGGTGACCCAGGTTTCCAGATCTTCGAGCGAGCGAATCTGCGGATTAATAATCAGCCTGGGCGCCGCAAAGGGCTCTCGCTTAAGCTGGACATCGCGTAATAGCGGTAGCTGGTCTTCGTAGATGTGCGCATTGACGATCTTATGGTACGCCATGCCGGCTTTGTGGCCGGTAATCTGCGCCATGATGGCCAAGAAAAAGAACACCTGAACCTGATTAAAGTTTAGCCCAAGTGGTACATCACAGGAGCGCTGATAGCTGGTCAAATAAAGGGTGTCATCGAGCAGTGAGAAGGTATGGTTGTACATGCAGGGGCGCAGGCAACCGAGTTCAAATTCGCCGGGGTTGTAGAAGCTGAGAATCTCGCCGCGGTCATCGATGCCTTGGCGCAGGTCGTCAACAATTTTGCGCAGCTGGTCGACCTGACCGCCACCAGACTTGGCCCAGGCCCGCCCCTGTACACCATAGACCCGGCCCATGTCGTCCGTGCCCTTGCGCGCAGGGTTGCTCAGCCAGGCAGCATTGTCATTGGCGTTAGCGTCCCAGGTTTTACAGCCCAGGGCACGAAACTCGGCGGCGCTGTTATAGCCACGGATATAGCCGAGAAACTCGGCGATGGCTGCCCGATAGTAGCTTTTCCGGGTGGTAATGAGCGGCAGTTGATTGGCCGCGACATTGTATTCCAGATCGGCATTGATCACCGTCAGGCAACGTTTACCCGTACGTTGATTAGCGATCCAATGACCCTCATCGACGATCCGGCGGCACAGGTCGAGATATTGCTTCATTTTGCTTTAACCCGTGTTTTGCGTGCGGTGTTTTTTTTACCACCGGCGGATTTTTTATCGGGCGTGACCAGCGTATCGAACACCGGGTGGCGATAGGCGAACACCATCATCGCTGCGCCGAGCACAATCATCGGCAGGCTCAGTAGCATGCCCTGAGTGAGATAGCCGCCCATCAGATAGCCGATATGGGCATCGGGCTGACGGAAAAACTCGGCCGCGGTGCGCAGCAGTCCGTAGCCGATCATAAACATCGCCGAGACCGCCATGCGCGGTCGTGGTTTAGCACTCCACCACCAGAGAAACACCAGCAGCAATAGGCCTTCACCGGCCATCTGATAGAGCTGCGAGGGATGCCGCGCGAGGGCATCACCAGCCTGCGGGAAGATCATCGCCCAGGGCACATCGGTCGGGCGGCCCCACAGTTCACCATTGAGAAAGTTGCCAAAGCGGCCGAACAGGATGCCGGGCGCCACTAGGGGCGCGACAAAGTCGCCGACACTGAAGATCGCCTTATGGGTCTTGCGGGCAAATAGAATCACCGCGCCGGCGACACCGAGAAAGCCGCCATGGAAGCTCATGCCGCCTTCATTGATCTTGAACAGATAGAGCGGGTTCTGCAAAAACAGATCCATATGGTAAAAAAACACATAGCCGAAGCGGCCGCCAATAATGATGCCGACCACTATATAGAAGAGCAGGTCCTTAACCTCATCGGCGCTAAAATTACGCCAGGCATCGCGCCCCGCACGCCAAATGCCGAGGTACTGACCGGCCAGAAAACCGAGCAGGTACATGATGCCGTACCAATGGATGGACAGTGGCCCCAGGCTAAACGCTATAGGGTCAAATTGTGGGTGCACCATGTACATGGCAGTCCTTAGGGGAAATTTTGCGCCAGTGTAGCAAAACCCGGCTCAGCTGTAAGCTAGGTTTTAGCCTGTGCGACTGAGCCGGACAAATCGACCTTGGACCGACCTGGCGGGCGCCTGGGCACCGAGCAGAGCAGGCTGGTTCGAGCTAGGAGCGGAGCACCGGCGCCTTGGGATAGTAGTGTTCCGGAGCGTGGTCCAGGTGATCAAAAAACCGGCTGTCCTTGTAGGGCATCTTCATAAAACCGCCGATGCCAACCCCCTCTATATCGCCCACAGCTTGCAACAGATTATACAGCCGCTGTTTGAATTCAGCTTCTCGGGCGGGGTCGAGCAGGCTGTAGTAGTTGTGAATCTTGAGGTTCTTTGGCAGGGCTTCAAAGATGATACAGCCGGTGTGGTGAATTTGGTCGAGCGCTTCGATTTCAACCATGATCGAGGCCGGCAGCACCAGATGTTCATCGGGATCGCGGCCATCTTCAAAATAGGAATGCATTTTCTCGTTCAAGCGACCCTTGGGGGCCGGTGTCAGACGGTACGGAATGCGGAACCGCTTGGGTACCACAAAGGTGTCGCTGGCCCGGACCCGGTCGATGTGTAGGGTATCGCGGGCATCATACATCACCGCTTTAAAGGTTCCTTCGCGGTACAGCGCACGGCCCAGCGCCACCGTATTGTTGACCGATTGCACGAAGGAGCGTTTCATACCAACATCGAACAGGCTAAAAGCCGATTCCATACGCACCCCCTTGGGGCCCCACTTCACGGTTAGACCGCCGACCATGGGGTAGCGCCCGAGCCGCGACACCGCAGCGATAAAGGCCTTTTCCGTGGCGCCCATGCCCTGCAGATAGTTTTTGTAATACTTATCGAGCTGCTCGTCGGCAATACTGTCGACATCTATGTCGGGATGCTGTTCGCGTAAAAAGGACTTGCGTGAACTGTACACCACGGTATCGATATGACGGTCAGTGTCACCGATCCAGACCGGCAGCTGGGCCTGCGCTTCCGGCTCGGGCAGCTCCGGCACGACCAGGTGTTTGAGCCGACCCATATGGGCCAAATAGTAGTCGGCAGCGCGCTGCGCCAAGTCGACATCGGGGCCCATCATGCGCTCCAGGATGCGTGCCATTTCGAGCGGTAAGCCGAGCGATAGGGCGGTGATGACCCGATTGCCGAAGCGCGCACTCTGACCCGAGGCCAGGGCATAGAGGGTGGCGACTGCACCCTGCTCATCAAAGCGCGGATTGGACAGGCGGCCGTTGAGCTGGTCATCACCAATAAAATAAACATCGCCCAGCTTGGCATTGGTCGACTGCAGATCGGTCGACATCAGATCCATCACATTGTTGGCCAGGAACTGGCCGCTACTGTCGGTTTGCGCAAAGACCGAGGAGCCCCAGTCGACCAGTTGAATGGTTTCGCTGTGTGCATCGAAAACCAGATTGGACGGTTTGATATCGCCATGCACGATCGGCCGCAATTGGCCGGCCGGCGTTCGATAGGTGCGCAAATAAAGCAGCAACTCAGCCAGTTGACTGGCGATCTTGACCAGTAGACGTGGCGACAGCCCGCCGCGCTGTAGCGACACCCAGTCCAAATCCCGGCCCGGTGCACGGGTCATCATCAGGATGCGCTGCTTGCCAACGCGGACATATTCGATCACTCGGGGGATGCCGGGGTGCTGCAGCAGGGACTGCAACTGGCTCTCTTCTTCCAACCGATCCTGGACGTGTTGCGGCAGATTGATGCGCGAAAACTTGAACACCAGTTCAAGCCCCGATGCCGCCTTCCCGCCAAAGACAAAGCCGAACGCACCCTTGCCGATCAGGGCGATGTCCTGGTAGCCCAGACGTTCCAATTGGCGGATGCACAGCTTGATCCAACCCTTGAGCTTGGCCGCGTCCTGATGCGAGAGCAGATAAATGCTCTGCTCCTCAGGGATATAGAAGTGTTTAAGATTATGTTCCATACGACTAGATTAGCAGGCGGCCGGGCACAACACCAAGGCCCGCGCAGCGCCGCCAATAGCGAACAGGCAAAAGCAACACCAGGCCAAAAACAGGGCGCCGCCCAGGCTCTGACTTAAACACCCAATCCCGGATCAGGATCGGCCACCAAGCCCAGCGACTGGCTGGCAACTTCTGGTTCGGCGACCTGCTGGGCCAGGTCATAGGCTGCCACCAGCGCCAGTTTACGGGCACGCGGTAGCGTCCTGATTTGGTATTCACGTTGCCCGGCGGTTGATCTGCTCGCACTGGCTTCAACGTATACCAATTGGACCGGTTTTCGGGCGGCGGTGTAGCGCGCTCCGCCGGGCCGCAGACCGTTGTGCTCGGCCACGCGGCGGGTCGGGTCAGTGGTGATACCGGTGTAGAGGGTGCCATCGGCGCAGGACAGCAAATACACCCACCATTGCTTTATTGTTGTCATCTGATTCATTTTTCTTGCACATTGTCCGGGCAGACTCTATCAATATTCGATAACTGAAATCAAAGTGGATGTAACATGCTGAAGAAATTTATTATCCCGGTGGTGATTCTGGCCATCGCCCTGGGTGCCTATCGAATGATGACGGCCCCCTCCGACAAGCCCGGCGGTGCGCGAGCGGCAGCACCGGTGAGCGCGCCGGCCCCGGAGTCAACCCAGGTGGCGCCATCCCAGGCGCAGGCCAAGCCGGGCGATAAGGCCAGCACAACGACTGCTAAGGCAGAGACCCCGGCCGCCGCTGAACCAAAGCCGCCAGCTCGTTCGGGTCGCGGCGGCTTCCGAGGCGCGGGTCGGTTCGGTAATCAGGCTGCCACCTCGGTTGAGGTGATCCCTGCCCTGGCCGACAAAACGCGCGCCCAGCTCGACCTGTTTGGCGTGATTGAAGCGCAACACCACACCCGCCTGACGGCCACCAGCAACGCTCGCGTCTTGGCGCTCAATATCAACGAAGGCCAGAGCGTACAACAGGGCCAGAGTCTGCTCAGTCTGGCCGCCGAGTCGGCGTCTGAAGCGTTGACGCAACGGCGCTCCGCACGGCAAGAACTCGATGCCCGGATGCGCAATGAAACGCTCAAACACGGCAATGACCAGGCCACTCTGGACATCGACCGCGAACTGCTGCGCATCGCGAAAAACAGCGTCGACCGTTTTACCAGCCTCAATTCCCAGCAACTCACCTCTGGCAGCGACTACGAGGCCGCCTTGCGGGCCTACCAGACGCAACTGATGTCGGTGCAAAATCGCGAACTGACGCTGGCGCAATATAAGGATCAGATGCTGCAGATGCAGGCCCAGCGCGATGCCCTGGCCAGTCAGATGCGCTTGGCCGAGCAATTGGTGGCCGATTTACAGGTCACGGCACCATTTTCCGGCCTGGTCGCCAAGGTAGCGGTTAGCCAAGGTCAGGAACTGCGCAGCGGCGATGTGCTGGTGGAGCTTTATGACCCGACCAGCCTGGCACTCTTTGTCCGCGTTCCGCTGCGGTACCGTTTGGATCAGCTTGATTCGGCGCTGATCAGCGCCATCGATAGTCATGGCCAGGCCTGGCAGGTACAGGCCTTGCGCCCGATTAATGAATCCGGGGCCCAGCGGCTCACCCTGGTGCCCAACGCAACAGACTCGGTGCAACTCTTGCCAGGCAGCCACGTCGCCCTGACTCTTAGCTACCCCATTACCGAGGCCGCCGTCGAGGTGCCGGTGACCGCGGTCTATGATCAACAACGAGTCTACCTGTTTGAGCGCGGCGTGATCGTCGCCGCCGACATTGAGATACTGGGCCGCACCGACCAGGGATATCTGGTGCGCAGCGCCGACTTTAGCGATCAGGCAGCCGTGGTAACGACCCGCCTGAAGACACCGGTTAGTGGCATGGCTGTCGCCATCGTGACCCGAACTGACGGAGCGCGACCATAATGGGCTGGATCGAAACCTTTGCTAAACATCGTATCGCCGCCAATGGTGCAATGATTGTGATTATCGCCTCGGGTATCTGGGGCTTGAATCAGGTCAATAATCAGTTTTTCCCCGACTTCGGTTTCGACCGGGTCAGTGTCTCGGCCACCTGGGGCGGCGTCAGTGCCGAAGACATGTACCGCACGGTTGCAATACCGCTGCAGCAGTCGTTGGTTGACCTACCCGAGATCGATTCGATCTCGACCAGCGCCAATTCGGGCCGAGTCGGCCTCTGGATCAGCCTGTCCGACCGGGCCGAGAGCCTCAGTTCGGCGCGCGAACTCATTGAAACGGCGGTCAACGCCGTCGACTTGCCCGAACCGGTCGACGACTTGCGCATCAGCAGCCCACAGCGGCGCGAAAATGTCGCCGATTTACTGATCTATGGCGAGGTGCCGACCGACGAGTTGGCCGACCTGGCCTACAAGATGCAAAGTCAGCTGTTGCAGGCCGGCTTTGCGCAAATTAATTTGCAGGGCATCCCGCGCCAACAGGTGCAGATCGAGGTGAGCACCGAACGGCTGCTCGATACCGGCCTGACCCTGGGCCAGATCGCCAGCGCCATCGGTGCCGAATACACCCCCCAACCGGCCGGCACCTCGGCCGGTGACGCCCTGACCCTGCAGCTACTGTCGCAAACCCCGGACATCGACTTTGCCAGCCTATACGACCTCATTGTCACCACGCTGGACGACGGCAGTGCACTGCGCCTGGGCGATATCGCGCAGATCGAACGGGTTGTAAATCGTGCCTCCAATGCGCTCTATTTCGAAGGCCAACCGGCCATTCGCCTGTCCTTGATGCGCACCCCGGGCGAAGACACGCTCGACAACGCCGAGACCATGCAGACTTGGCTGAGCACCTTCACGCCGACCCTGCCCACCAGCGTGCAGATCCATGTCTACAATCAAACCTGGCAAATCGTCTCAGCCCAGTTACGGCTATTGCTTAAGAACGGCGCGCTCGGCATGGCGCTGGTGCTGGTGATGTTGTTTTTCTTTCTCAACAGCCGCCTGGCCTTTTGGGTCGCCATGGGCATACCGATCAGCTTCTTTGCTACCTTCCTGTTTATGTCCCAGGCCGGGGTCAGCATGAACACCATCAGCCTGTTTGGCTTTATGATCGCGCTCGGTATTATTGTTGACGATGCCATAGTGGTCGGTGAGCAGGCCCGCGCTTACCAGCAGCAGGGCATGTCGGCCGAAGCGGCCGCATTGGCGGCGGCTAAAAAGATGTGGCCGCCGGTGCTCGCCTCCAGCCTGACCACCATGGCGGCCTTTTTACCGCTAATGCTGATCAGTGGCCCGATCGGTAGCTTGGCCAGAGACATCCCCATTATCGTCACCGTGGCCATTGTCGCCTCCCTGGTCGAATGCTTTCTGATCCTGCCCGGCCATCTGTCGCACAGCCACCATAAGAAAGACCGGCCGATGCGCCAGAAGCTCGACGCGGCGTTTAACCGAGTGCGGGACCACTGGTTTCGACCGATCGTGCGTTGGAGCCTTACCCATCGCCCGATCTTAATGGCCTTTATTGTCGCCAACCTGATCTTGGCCGTGGGGATGGTGAGCAGTCGGATTGTGCCGTTCCAGTTTCAACCCTCGGTCGAATCGCCGTCCTTATCGGTCAGCGTGACCTTCGCTGAAGGGGTCTTACCCGCTAAGGTCGACGCCTTCGTCGACCAGCTCACCCAGACCTTACAGCAGGTTGAGGACAAGACCGGCTTTGACTTTATCAAGACCGCGGTGGTTACCAAAAACCAGGGCGACCAGACCAATAGAGCGCGTATTGATGTTGAGCTGATCAGCGATCAAGATCGGCCTTACACCAATCAAGAATTGGTCAATCAATGGCGCTCGGCCACCACCTTGCCATCCGAGATCGATAACATCAGCTTTGGCCGCGGTAATCGTTGGGGTGGCGAAACGGGCGATATAATGATTGCCCTGGCCGGTGACCGTATCGATACCCTGAAAGCCGCCGCCCTGGTCTTGCAGACCCAGCTGAACAGCATCCCCGGCCTGTCCGATACCCGCGACTCCTTGCCCTATGGCGATGAACAGTTGCAGTTTGAGCTCACCCCGCTGGCCCGTGACCTGGGTATTTCCGAAGCCAGTATCGCCAGTTTCCTGCGCCAGGCGATTGAAGGCGTCAGCGCCATCGATCAGGTTGCCGGCCTACAAACCCTGAACCTTAGAGTCCTGCTACCCGAACACCAGCGCACCGATATACTCGATATCCTGAGCCTGCCGTTTCCCCTCAACGGTGAACTGATCCCGCTCGATGATCTGATGATCAGCCATTATCAGCGCGGCCTCGATGGTATCCGCGCGCAAGATGGCGAGATCTCGGTCAATGTCATCGCCACACTCGATGCCGGCGTGATGACCAGTGATAGCATGTATAGCCTGCTGGAAGAGACCGTACTACCCGGCTTTCGGGCCGATTACGGCACGCTGGAGGTCAGTTTAAGCGGCGATGCCCGGGGTCAACGCGAGTTTTTCGCCGACACCCTACTGGTGCTGGTCGGCGTTCTGGCCCTGATCTATGGCATTCTGGCCTGGGTGTTTGAAAGCTGGGTTTGGCCCCTGGCCATTCTGGTCGCCATTCCCTTTGGCCTGACCGGGGCCATCTACGGCCACTGGTTGATCGATTTACCGCTCTCATCCCTGTCGGTGCTGGGTCTATTTGGCCTATCGGGGATCGTGATCAACGACAGTATTGTCCTGATCAGCGTCTACCGGGATTTGCGCCGGGACGGCACGCCGCTCTATCAGGCCTTGGAGGACGCGGTGGCCAGTCGACTGCGCCCGGTTCTGCTGACGACTCTGACGACTATGGGCGGCCTGACACCCTTTCTGTTCGAAACCAGCCTGGATGCGCAATTCCTTAAACCGATCGCCGCCGGTCTGGTGTTTGGTTTGCTCTTTGCGACCGTGCTGATTTTACTCTTTGTGCCGGCGATGTTGTTAACCTTAGAACAGCTCACCGAGCGCTTCAATCGCCTCAAACAACGGCTCTTACTCTCCGTCTAAACGGCCGCGAGGCGACACCCGGATCCACGGCCCAAATAATCTCCAATTTTTTGGGCCGATCACTGCCCCATGCGCTATTCTTAATACAGTTATAACAGGGTGGCTTCATGGCCGCCACGGCAGCGCGCAGGCCCGCATCGGAGACCAGGGTTAAGCATTGCGCCCGACCGAGCACGGGTTCCAAAAATAATAATGCCACACGCACAGTTGACACAGGTTACGACCGGCCAATAAGCCTTCGCAATCTGCTCAACCCCGACTAAACAAACAGAGACTCTATTGTGACTAAACCAACAATGGCCCTGGTGGCACTGCTTATATTCACCCTAACGGCCGCAACCGGCTGGTACTTCACCCGTACGCCCAACTTCGATCCGAGTCAATTCGGCACCCTGACCTTTGGCGTCGATGCGCCCTATCCGCCCTACGAATATTTTGATGATGCCGGCCAGTTGACCGGTTTTGAAATCGATTTAGGCAATCAACTGTGCGCAAATCTAAAACTGGACTGCGTCTGGCAGGTGACCCCCTGGGATACCATTATTGCGGACCTCAATAGTGGCAAATTTGATGTCATCATGTCGTCGATGTCGATAGAAGAGGAGCGCAAAAAAGAGGTCAGCTTTGGCGAGCCCTATTATTCAACGCCCTCGGTATTTTTTGCCCGTCTGAGCGACAATATCGCCGGACTGTCGAACCGAAATCTGGCGGGTAAGGCGGTCGCTGTGCAAAGCGGAACGCTGCAGGAAATCTATTTACAGGAAAACTATGACAGCACGCTGCAAATATTGTCATTACCCGGTTGGGATGAGGTTAATAAGGCGTTTCGCAGCGGCGAAGCGGACTTGGTCTTTACCGATTATCCCCAGTGGGAAGGAGAGTTTATGTTGGAGCGCGTCTACGAAATCATCGGCGAGACCATACGGCTGGGCGATGGTGTGGCCCTGGCATTTCGTAAAGATGACGTACAGCTGCGCAAGGGGATGAACGAGGGCCTGGCCTTTATGAAAGAAAACGGCCAATATGAAAAAATCAGGCGTGAATATTTTCTCTATGACATACTCGTCAAATAACAGAGCTCACACTGCCTGCCCCCTTTGTCGGGGCAGCCCACCGACCGGATACCCCTTCTACCGCCTGCCCCCTCAGAGGGACAGCCCACCGACCGGATACTATTTATGGCTAATATTCTCATTGCCGGCGCAACCGGTCTGATCGGCTCACACCTGGTGTTACAACTGCCGCCCGATCGGGTCGACGATGTCCTCTTGCTGGTGCGGCGTCCGATTACACCGCGCTATGCCCACCACCATCAATGGATCAGTGATTTTACGCCACTGGCCTTACCACCCGCCGGCGGAACCGGCGATGCCGTTATCTGCGCCCTGGGCACCACGATCAAACAGGCCGGTTCACGGGAAGCCTTTGCGGCGGTTGATTTTGGTCGGGTCCTAGACCTGGCCAGAGCGGCCAAGCAGGCCGGCTATCAGCGCTTTGTCGTGGTCTCCAGCCTGGGTGCTGACGCCGATTCGGGGAATTTCTATCTGGCCACCAAAGGGCGCATGGAGGCCGCGTTGGTCGGCTTGGATTTTAGCTCCCTGACCATCGTCCAGCCGTCCTTACTACTGGGTAAGCGATCGACCTTTCGACTCGGCGAACGCATTGCCCAGGTGCTCGCCAAAGGCCTGTCGTTTCTGTTTCTAGGACCCTTTGCGAAATATCGCCCGGTCGAGGCTCAAGACGTTGCCGAAATCCTGATCCGTGCCGCCCTGGACGGTCGCTTGGGCTGCCAACGGATACCCTCAGAGCGAATCGAGCGCGCAAGCGGCTCCGCACATCACCAGCCAGCGGCCGAATAGCAGTCTTCTGTGAACATCCATTAAAGACATCGGAATTACCAACCCGGAAGGCCCTTAATCGATGATGCGCCTGCATTACCATCAAACTGGGCGCTATATAAGATTTTATTATCAATAATGACAATATATAATAATTAGACTTTACTTTTATGTTTGCGCTAGATTGTCATTATTGTAAATATCAAGGCTGCTAGCGATGGTTAAGAATAAGAACGACGAACTGTTGGCTGATGCCCGCCACCTGCGCCAACAAATACGGGATGGTTCCTTTACCGGCTACACCAGTGGCCTGGTGCCGGGCCTGGTACAGGGGAACGTGGTTATTCTACCCAAGGTTTGGGCACAAGATTTTCTGCTCTACTGCTATTTAAACCCGGTTTCTTGCCCGTTAATCAGCATGTCTAACCCGGGCGACGCGATGGTGTCCGCTCTGGGCGCCGATATCGACATCCGCACTGACATTCCCCAATACAACGTGTTTAGGGATGGCGAGTTAGTCGAGCAGGTCGTGGACATTGAACAATATTGGTCCGAGGACATGGTCAGTTTTGTTTTAGGCTGTTCGTTCTCATTTGAAGAAGCCCTACTTCGAGCCGGCTTATCGATCCGCAATATTGATTTGGACCGCAATGTGTCTATGTTTGAAACCAACATAGCGACAACACCGAGCGCTAAGTTTTTTGGCAACACCGTGGTCACCATGCGACCGTTCAAACCAGCAGACGCCATTCGGGCCATTCAAATCACCACTCGGCTACCCAAAGCACATGGCGCGCCGATACATCTAGGCATGCCAACGCTGATTGGTATCAACGATCTGGCCAAACCGGAATATGGTGACAGTGTGCCAGTGAACGCAGATGAAATACCTGTTTTCTGGGCTTGTGGCGTAACGCCACAGGTCGCAATCCGTAATGCCAAGCCACCACTGTGCATTACCCATGTCCCTGGCAAAATGTTGGTGACGGACAAATTGAACGACGAATTAGCCGTTCTTT
>Ga0307488_10003785_pt1 | contig 12609 bp, 7 predicted proteins | sample SB02metaG_FD_202248 | JGI IMG/M metagenome (GOLD analysis project Ga0307488, IMG submission 202248) | Sea-ice brine microbial communities from Beaufort Sea near Barrow, Alaska, United States - SB 0.2 | ecosystem: Environmental > Aquatic > Marine > Coastal | place: USA: Alaska | collected 2017-05-06
GTGCTGTGTTTGATGGCGAGATGATAGTACCCGAGCAGACCGCACAACAAGCAGCTCCCGCTGCCGCAGAACAAGAAATAGACGACGGCGTGGGTCAAGTAAAAGACCCCGAGCAGGCCAAAGTAATTTTTGATGAGCTTGGTGTTAACGAGGAAGAAAGTTTTAACCTAACCGACGTAGACTTTGATGCTTTGGTGCGGGCAGCTCAAGCACAGCGGACGGAAAAAACCAGTAGGCCCCAAGAAGAAGTTGTGGATCAGAAAGCCCCACAAGCTCCACAAGCCAAGCCGGTTGTAGAAAAACCAGTAGTAGACGAAGACCTGTCTGATGCTCAGATAGCGGCCTTAATGGCTAAGTTCCCAGACAAAGAAACGTCACAAGCACTACGCAACCTAGAAAAAATTAGAGCTGCTGACCCACAAAATAAGCCTGCTACTAAAAAAACTGCGGCAAAAAAAGCGGGTACTCGCCTCGATACAATAGAGCAAGCAGCTAAAGGCGCAACACCCGCCAAGAAACCTGTGCCTACCGATCTTTTCTTGCAGTTACAAAAGCAAATCGACAAAGAAAATGCGCCTGACAAACGAACAGTAAAAGAGAAAAAAGCTGATCAAAAAGTCATACGCGACGAAGCGCTTGAGCAGGCAGACATAGAACAAGCAAAACTAACTAAAGGTCGTAAGCCTCGTTTTGGAGAGGACGCGTTAGCCTTTAGAAATAAAGAGCTGCCCGAAAAGGTATATAGAGAGTTAGCTGTGTTAAAAGCAGCCACTACCCCGAAAAAAGAAGCTACAGATGGGCGTCAAATCCTTGCTAACTACTTGCACGCTTATAAAACTCCCGAAGGCGCTCTTGCCGCTATAGCAGCGGAATCAAATATTGACTATGCCGAGAACACAGGGGTAAAACTAGCAACTAACGTAGTAGACGCACAAAAAGCCGGTGCATATATAAACAAAAACATGGATGAATCCGTAAAAAATGCGTTTAAAAAAGACGTAGACTTTGTAACAAAAGAACTAGCTTCCGTAGAGCGCAGGAACGCTAAAGAAAAGACAGATGCTGAAGCACGTAAAGTAAGCAAGCTTGGGCGTAGCAAAGCGGCAGAAGACCTTAAAAAAGTTGGTGCTGGCACTAAGGGTGCTAGAGCTGTCGCTGATAAAAAGAAAAAAGAAGTTGGGGAAACCCCTGAGCAAATAGCCAAACGCATAAAGGACGAGGAAAAAGCGCGACTAGATAATGAAGCTGAGTCTCTTGGAGAGCTAGCAGAAGATGCGGAGCAAACAGGCACTGCAGGCTTTGTTGCGTCGGTAATAAGAAACGCGGAAGGAGTGGCTCAGAAAGCAGAAGCCGAATTAGGTCCAAAGTCACGAAATAATGAGTGGGTAAAGTTTATTGCTGGCCTGCCAAAGACGAAACAAAAAACCTTCTTGGACAGCTACACACGCATAGCCAAAGAAAACCCCAACTTAATCCCTGAGACTATTCGGCCACGCGTTATTACCGAGAACAAAAAAATACTCTCGAAGAAAGACCAAAAGCGCTTAGTAAAGTTTGAAGAAAAGTTCTTACTACAAACGCCTGAGTACCAAGGCCCAGAGCTTGACCAGTTTGTAAAATTGGACTTGGCTAACAACGACTTGCAAACTGCCCTCGACATGGTTGCAAACGGAAGAAACGCACGCGGCGAGGATAAAAACATAACCGCACTTATACGGAAAATAAAGTCTAAAGTACTTGGCACTAAAGTGGTTTTAGACGGTCCCGGCATAAGAGCGGTGAACTTAGACCCGCTACGCTCAGAAGCTTTGGAAGTGCAAGCAGGGATAGAGGGCAAGAGTGCAATAGAAGCAGCTAAGTTTGTAGCTAAGAATGCGCCGAGCAAAGACCTTCGAGTGCTGGCTACAGCAATACAAAACAGACTTAGCGCGTATGAAAAAGCTGGGATGCCAGTAGACTTTAAAGTAATTCATTTAGGGGATTCTATCCCTAGAGATATGCAAGACGTACGGGGTTTTATGGACCCTAATGTACCTTTTGCAGATGGTCTAGCGGGCAAGCCTATAATTCCAAAACCTTTAGTACGGGTTATGGGTGCTGATATAACCGGCAAAGTAGGGGTGTCCTATGAAGTGGTAACCCATGAACTTTTTCATGCAGTAACTAGCCTACAGATAAACAACGTAGGAGGCATCAATGACGCTAAAACAACTGCCGCTGTAGCAGAACTAAATGCTGTTAGGAATCGCGTAGTTGACTCGTATAACGAAAGACTATCCGCAGGGAAAAAGTTATCACCCATTGAAAAAGAGTTCTCAAAAGGCGGGAACAATTTCTTAAAAAACCCAAGAGAGTTTATTACTTGGGCTATGACAAACCGTGGTGCTGCGGAATACCTAGATACAATACCATATCAAAACACTACGGCTCTTACAGCTTTTGTGCGGGCGCTACGCAAGCTGTTCGGTTTAGAGACAACACAGGATACGGCGCTTACCGAAGTAATAAAAGTTACTGAAGTTCTCCTAGGTAAGAATGCCGTAAATGCGGCTATGCGCAAAGCACAAGCAGTAGAAGGTGCAGATATAGCGGCTACTACCTTACCTAACATGGCTAGCGGTGCATACATACCGGGCCTAAATACAATTGTACTCAGCACTACAACAGGGTTAAACGAGCACACATTACTGCACGAGTCTGGGCACGCGGGGCTTGCACAGATATTAAATAACCGTAACCACCCCACTACTAAAAAGTTTATAGAGTTCTTTGACGAGATTAAAACTCGGATGGGTGATGCTTATGGTGGTAGAGACATACAGGAGTTTGCTGCTGAGTATGTAAGCAACGGCGAATTCCAAGCACTACTAAAAGAAATTAAAGCGCCTAATAGCGAGAATATGTTTGTGCGTATTCTCCAGACTATTGCTGAGTTCTTTGGCCTGCGTAAAACCGACACTGCTTATGACACAACTCTTAAGTTCTTAAATGATCTTCTGGATGTATCTCAAGGCATAGAGCCTACGCTTGCAGACACTTTGTACTTGGGCAGCGGTAACGTTGATACGGTTATGGAAGACGTATCTAAGACCTTCCTTGCGCGTAGTACGGATGACGCGCTAAACCGAGTGTCTAAAATTAAAGACGACAAGATGCGTGTTGCAGCTCTAGGAAGCGCAAGTTTAGGCAACATGCAGAATATGTTTGGCGAAACTTCACCTCGCTATAGAAACAACAACCCGTTGCCAATTGCACCGTTGCTAAACGGGCTTGAAAGAAAGCGCGGTGAAGTTAATACGTTTATAGACAGCATTAGCGGGAACATAAGAGAGATGTCTAAGGCGGAAAAAGACGCAACGCCAAGGCAGCGAAAAGCATTTAACCTGCTGGCTATAGACGCCCGGCTTGAAAACGTAGACTTTTTAAAACCGCTACCAAAAAATGCAGGGGCTAAAAAAGCAGCCGCGCACAAAAAACTTAACACCCGGTTCAACCAGCTGCCAAAGGGGTTGCAAGAAGCATATAGAACGATACGTAAAGACTTAGATAGCTTTTTAAATACCTACGTGGAGCTTATTACCGAGCTACTCCCTGCCGACGCAGCTAAAAACTTAATGAAGGACTTCGCTCAACTAGAGGGCGTAGTTGCTTACGTGCCTTTTGAACGCCCCGGAGAGTATTGGTTTGAGTATTCAGACCCAGACAATTTAGACGCCGCAGGGGAGCCTAAACGTACTCCCAGATCAGCTAAGTCGCCTAGAGAACGGGAAATAGAAATAGCCAAACTAAAAGCTAAACATGGAAGCAGCTTTGCGATTAAACAATACGATAATATAAACTCTATGTCCGTGCCTTCAGGTCTTCCTGAAGGGCAGTTTGTAACTCAGCTCGTGAGCACCCTGCGTGAACAAAACGTTGATCCCGATATAGTAGACCAAATATATCAGCAGTACATCTCTATGTTCCCTGAGAAGTCTCTGATGCAACAGTTTAAAAAATCTTTAAACCTGCCGGGTATGAGTGAGGATATAATCTCGTCGTACTCTAACGTTGCGATTAAGTGGGCTAACAAAATAGCAAACACTAGATACAACCCACAAATACAAACGGCAATGAGTGAGATACGTAGGGTCGCCAAAGAGTACCATGGCGGCAATGCAGATATGCAGGCGGCGGCAAAGTCTTTAAGTAAGCAGGAAGGTTTCTTTGTTAACCCTCAAGTAGCCCCGTGGGCAGCTAACTTAACTTTCTTAAGCTATTTTGAGTACATTTTGGGTAGCGTATCGTCAGCAGTAGTTAACCTTACGGGTTTAGTATTCAGTGTAATACCTATGCTAGGCGGGCGTACTAGTTACCCCGCTGCTTTAAGCGCTATGCAGTCTGCTGGCATAACAGCTGCTAAGGACTGGGGGTCCATGGCTAAGTACAAAAACATGTACACTGAGTTAGATAACCGTGGCCTCTTAAAACACACCGTAGCTCGTGAAGCCATAGAGCGCGGCAAAACTCAGGCTAAAGACTTTGATGGGGCTTTCTATAAGTTCACGCAAATCTTTTCTTGGCCCTTCGCTAAGAGCGAGCAGTACATGCGGGCAACAACGGCTGTAGCTGCGTTCGACTTGGCTCTTGCAAACGGTGTCCCCTCAGAAAACATCCCCGCTAACAATGAGCAGGCAGCTATAGCGTTTGCAGCCAAGATGGTACGTGACGCTCACACTGGTGGTATGGCAGAGACAGCACCTAGGTGGTTGCAGAATGACTTCGGGCGTGTCGTTTTGACGTTTAAGCAGATTGTATTCCAACAAGCCTACGTGTTAGCTACTGCCATGAAACAAGCTTTTGTAGATTCCGATCTTCCTCCCGAGGTTAAGCGGGCTGCTTTGCGCCAAGTAATAGGCACTTACGGATTAAGCTTTGGTATTCTAGGGGCTAAAGGCATGCCTTTCTTTGGGGCCACTACTGTGCTTATGCGCATGGTGCAGGCAATATTTGGGGACGAGGAAGAAGAATTCTACAACCCCCAAGTGCAACTGCAAGAGACTTTCGGGGACTTCATGTACCAAGGCGCGCTTGGCTCGCTACTAAACGTGAATATTAGTTCTCGTGCAGCACTAGCCAACGACATCTTATGGAGAGACGACCCCAAAGCTATCGAAGACTATGGTTATGTACGTCAAGCAATGTTCCTTTTGGGCGGGCCAATGGCGTCATACGCAGTAGGTGCAGAAAGGGCGATTACTGAAGACTTCCCAGCTGGCAGATATGGGTTTGGTATTGAGGGTATAGCGCCCACGTTTGTGCGTAACGGGTTTAAGTCATATCGCTATATGGTAGATGGTGCGCGCAACAGGGACGGTGATCCGATAGACACCGACATCAACGCATGGAACATAATGACACAGGCAATCGGCTTTACCCCCGCAGATTTGTCCAATACTTATGAGCAGCGGTCTGCCGCTAAAGGCTTTGAGAACAAAGTGCTGGCTAAAAAGCAGCGCATACTAGACAAGTACAAAGCTGCGAAAAAGATGGACGACAAGGAAATGCAGAGGGAAGCGATAAAAGAAGCGCGTGAGTTTAGGCGTAAGTTCCCTACTCTTATGGACGACACTACTCTAGAACGCTCATGGAAAGCCAGTGTGCGCGTAGACCGAGAAGACACCGTTGCGGGTATTACCTTCACTAAGGGCCTACGCTACATGACCGACGATTTCTTCGAGTAGCTTACACCCGCCAGATGCGGATGCCTTGAACCCCGTCTTCTAAAACAACCTTACGTATTGTTTTGTACTTGAGTCGTTTTAGAACCGGGGTTATTTCTTGCCAAGCAGTGATGGGGTCTAGGCAGGGTATAAAGAACGAATACCCCACCTTAAACTTTTCCCAGTTTATCTCGTACCTAACTTTCTCCACTTGCATCTTCAGCGCTCGCGTCAACCACAACTTCCATGTCTACAAAGTCTGCGTGAGACGTATCAAACACCAGACACCTAGTAGCCGGAGACATAATGCTGCTGCCCTTACCCAAACGTTTGTTGTCTGCCTTGAGCATAACACCCGAAGTTTCTAGCTGCTTTACCGTGTCTTTGTAGTCTATTTGTATTTCTACGCAGTCGGCTTTAAACGCTTTGGCTGCTATATACATCCTGTGTGTGTCTGGTTCATAGCGCATTAAGAGCGCGCCTTTTGGCAACAGCTCAGGGAACTTACCTATGTTCGTGCGCTTATCCACCCCATCCTCTACCACTAGGAGGTTGTTGTGGTGCCGGTTTATAAAGTCCCCTATGGTTGCACTTGGGTTGCTAACCGGAGCTTGGGTGTCCTTGCGCATGCCAAGCATTTCCTGCGAGACCACTTCATATATGCGGGCCAAATCCCAGCCCTCCAACAAACCTAATTTTTGAGCTATGCGACCACCCGCCATGTGCACCGCAAATACGGCAGACCAGTTTCGTTCTCGCTGGCTGAGCCGCAATTCTTTATCTATCTTGGCTTGGATCGTAAGAACTAGTTGTTTAACTTCTTCTAAGTTGCCTATGACGTACTGCATGTACTTCTCGCCAGCCATACCATAATTGTTTACTAACATGTGATCTAGCATATCTTTACCCTCTTGTGTAGATATAACGGGAACGTCCAAATGAGGAACTTTAAATTCTAACAGGCGCATCATCTCGCCCTCAGCGTTGTTTTTAACCATCGCCAGTTTTTCATAGAAGGATGCGTTAGAGCTAGCTATAGAGATCGTTCGCCAAGTGATGGTGTTCTCCCGTAGCTCGTTTGAATTTGCCTTAGCTTTGTCTTTGCCCCTACCTTGTGAGTAGGCATACAGCGCACGGGACGCATCTAGAGGCTTCATGTTAGTTATCTCGTCAAGAGTATTAACTATGTTATTTAGGAACCCCACCTTAAGTATCTTGCCTACGTCTGTGTCTTCTGGAGTGCCTAGCAACATTTCAGGATCACCAAATACGCTGTTAGCCATACGCAAAATAGTAGTCTTACCCGTTCCAGACTCCGCGTGTATAAAGTTTATGACTGCACCTTTTTGCCCAGTAAACTTTAGTAGCGGTGAGCCAAACCCAGCAAGTGCGCCGAACGCTTGTATTTCTAAACCAGCCCTGCCATACAGGGCGAAAACATCCTTCCACTTATCCAACGAGCCTTTAGGTTGCACGTACGGAAGCATGTTCACAAGACAACTGGCAGGCGGGCTGTGGTAAACACCCGTCGCTTTAATCTCCCGATCACCAACAATAAAAGAGCTGTCATTATCAGCCCAACCAAATTGTGTTCTCATAGCTTTTGCCTTTTCTAAATCTTGGAATTCTAAAATAAACGCCAGCAGATATTCTGCAATATACTTGTGGCGAACCTCGTTACCCATAACACCGTACTTAGCTAGTTCTTTTCGTAACTCACTGCGGTCGGTAATTTGAGTGTTGGACAAAACAAATTCTTTTACTCCGTCTTTGGGCAAGTGGTGTTTAAGCACTGCTACGTACCCATTTATGGGGTCTTCCATAAGCTTAACTACGTATAGGTCTTTGCCGTATACGAGTTTTGGTTTGGACTCTTCGTCTTCACCATCGCCTTCTTCACCTTCTTTGTATATCCCCCCGTTAGCGCCACGAAAATAACCCGTGGGTAACATAAGCGTTGGGGCTTTTTCTTCCGGTGTCCCGATTGCAACATCTGGTACCACTGCAAGCGGCGTGCTTTTAGCTCTAGCAATAGTATTACCAAGCGCAATAGGGCCGGTAATCTTGCCTTTGTGCGGGCAACCTTCACACCCGCCGGGGTTATTTACTTCAAACTCCGCGCATGAATGAGGCCCCTTTATGCCGAATACCTTTTTTTCTACTAAGTGGTACTCGTAGTCGGGGTGCCCTTCAGACATCTTATGTATAGCCGTGTCTCTGTCTGAGCAAAACTTAGCAACCGACAACGCATCAAACCAACGCGGCTCTACTAAATCAGCCCTGTCTTCATAACACGCCCCCAACTGCTGGCACCCTTTACCGCTACCCGTCAGCTGCATTATTTTAGAGAATACTGACTCGTTGTTTTTCAGTAAGGACTTGCCCATAGCAGACATGGGGCGCTTAGCCTTTATTGTCTCGCCCTTAACTACCCCAACTATGTCACGTATCGTCTCAAACGGTATCGGGTCTACGACTGAAATTAGCTTAACGGGTTTTGCTTCAACCCCGTCAATGTCCCCTTTAAAATTAAAAGAGCTAAGTGGGCGCAGTACCCTAGCGGACTCAAACACTTTCGTGTCTATATAGAACTCGTTTTCTATGCAGAGCTGCCTAAGTCTTTTAACTACTGGTGTCCACTCATCCCTAGGCACGTCCTCGACCAAAGGCCAGTAGGCGTGCAGTCCGTTGCCCGAATTAACCAACATCGGCTGTGGTAGTCCGACGTCCAAGCAAAACTTGCGCAGTGCTTTTAGTCCGTCTTGCTGTGTTTCATACCCACTTGGCCTACCAGTTTTTTCATCCGCAAAGGACTTATTCGGTCCGCAGTCTATGTCTAGCCAGTATGACTTGAGAGACTCGACGTTATCTTGTGTACGGCTGTTGCCGGTTTCAAACTTCGCTAGTCCAAAAAATACGCACCACCTTTTGGCTACGTACTCCTCTATGGTCGCGTCTAATTCTTCTCTGGTTTCTACCATGAGTTGACGCGAATGGATTTTATCTTTGACCGCAAGAAAACCGTACCATCCGCCTTGAGGGCGAACTAGGTCTATGAGGTCTGCGTTTTCCATAAAGCTACCGCTCCAGTTTGGCAATAAGTTTTTCTATTTTTACTGCCACTGGTGCTTTAGGATTGGAAATCCCCGCAAACCAATTATATACCGCTTGGCGACTGACATTTAGTTTCTCCGCGACCTCAGCAACGGGCACATCTTTTTTGATGCACGCCGCGCCGAGACAAACGCCTAGAAGTTTTTTGTCGGCAGCCTTATTCAACTCTATAAGTTTTAGGCTATATCCGTAACTCATTAGGCGTCGTCGCCTCCCCAGTCGTTAATAATAGAAGCTAGTGGGTCTTCTTCACTGGCGACTGCGGGAGCTTCTTTCTTCTTCTGCCGCTTTACTGGCTCGTCTACTCCCTCAACTTCGTCTTCTTCTGGTTCTTCCGAACGAGTTATTGCCGGTGCAGGTTTGGCAAGGGCAGGAGTCTTAACAACGCCGTCTGTCTGAGCAGCGGTAAGTTTAGTGTACATGTCAGTCTCAGGGCGTTCCTGCGCTGCCAACACTAGCTCGTACTCGGCGTCGCTGATTTCTCTAACAGGAGAAAACACAAGCTCCATAGTCTCTGCGTTGCTGTCGAAGCTTATGTTAGTTACTACCAAGTCTGGGGACATGTTGTTGTTGACTAGAAACTTTACGTAACTCTCGAATGGGTGAACGTTGCCGGTGCCTTTCCCGAACAGGGATTTAGCAGGAATGTTAAACTGGTATACTGTGCCAGAATCATCACCCTCAAGGATTACAGCTACCCTTCGTTGGTAACGACACGCTTTACCGCCGTTTTCACCTGAGCCTTTTACGTTCTTAGGGCAGTTTACGCAGCTGCTATGCTGGGGGTCACCCGCATTTGGTTCTGGTTTGTCACCGTTGTTGGACCAACAGTTGGGCAGAGTAGCTTCCTTGTTGGGGTCGAACTTTTCTTTGTAGAAGATACGAGACACGTCGGTCAACATACCAACGACTACTCCGTTAAACTCACCACGGATAGCGTTACCCACCTGCTCCCCGTTGACCATCTTTCTAAACGTACCGTTGATATTGGCTTGGATTCTACGGTTGCTGCCCGACGAAGAGACAGCCAGTTTTTGGGCTAGCGCACTTTGTCGGTTGCCTGTAGCTACGCCGGTTTGTCCTGTGAATATAGATATATCGTTGCTCATTATTTTAAGTCCTATTTATTAGTTGGTTTACGAACAGAGACAGCGTACCTACGATCTGATTGCAGACCCATGGGTAAGACGTCTGGGTTTTCTTCAAGAAACTCTCGCATGTTTCCGTTGTGGATTCGTTTCTCTAGTAAATGATAAGCGTCATTTTCGGCAATGAACTCATACATTCGATCCCAATCACTGGTCCAGTAAGAGGAATATACCCTTCGCGTAAGCGTGCCAAAGGGGGTTTTAACGCTGTCTATGTCTTCTTTCGCGCATAGTTCTAGCATTCGGTTACTAATAAGGTTTTGCTGTTCCTTAAGTTTTTTTACTTCTTCTTCTTTCTCTTGTATAGCCGTCCGCATGTTTATATAAGCGGCAACTAATTTGCCTGTCGTATCGTCTGTCATTGCTCCGTCCTTTTTCTAAGGGGGATAAGGAGCATAGCATTTGTATAGACAATGTCAACACCTATTCAATTTCTTTTCTATACAACTCGACAATTTTATTATGGTTAAGCACATTGTTTTTTAACATGCCGTATATTTTCGCTTCTACTTCGCTGCCCTGTATATGCACGATGGTCATGCTGTGCTTTTGGCCGGGCCTGTCTATGCGAGCGTTTGCTTGCAAGTAAGTTTCTACACTCGTGACAGGTGCGTACCAGATTATAGTATCTGCTGCGGTAAGAGTAAGTCCGTGCGAAGCCGCTTGAGGTTGGATTATAAGCACTTGTGGGTCGTCTTTCGTTTGGAAGTCGTGAAATATTTTACTGCGGTTGTTGAGCGAGACTTTGCCAGAGATGATTTCTGACGGTATCTTGTGCTTGTTTAGAAACTCTTTGAGCAGTTCTATCGTGTGGGTAAAGGGCACAAAAACCAATACTTTATGGGAGGCTTCGTTGATAACCTCAAGTACTACATTAAGTCTGTTTTTTACGTCAAACTGAACAACTTCTCTATCGTCCGTGTAGACCGCACCCCCAGATATTTGGAGCAGCTTGTTTAAGTTTGTAGCGGCGTTTACCGAAGTAATTTGCTCCCCCGCTGCCTGCATGGTCATTTGTTTTTTAAGCAGCGTATAGTATTTTTGTTGTTGCGCAGTAAGTGGTGCTTCCCTTTCCACGGCTACTACCTCGGGTAAGTCGAGACACTGGGCTTTCTCAAACCGTATGGCGGGTTGCAAAACGTTGTGTACTACTTTGTCGGCTCCGGGTTTAGGTCGCCATATATGCTGAGACACCTTATACATGACTGTGTCCCTGTAAGGGGTGTAATACTTAGGCACGCGATGAGGGCTTACTAACTTAGCTAAACCATAAGCATCGAGCGGGGATTGCGCTGCGGGAGTGCCTGTCAGCATCCATAATCTGGCTACTGTTTTTGCTAGGTCGCGTAATATTTTCCAACGATTAGTTTGGGCATTCTTGTAAGCGTTAGCTTCGTCTACCACAATCAAGTCGAACTGGCTTTTTAGAATGGTGTCCTTTACTACGGCTACCCCGTCGAAGTTTATAATGACAAAGTCGGAACCAGCGTCTATTATTTTTTTCCTTCTGTCAGCTGAGCCATGGGCAACAGAACAACTACGGTGCATGGCGAACTTAAAAAGGTCTTCCTGCCAAGCAGACTTCATAATAGACAGGGGGCATATAACAAGTACTCGTTTTATAAGCCCTAGTTTCATCAGGTAATCAACCGCCCATATAACGGAAGCGGTCTTGCCTGTGCCCGCCTCGTTGAAACAAAAAGCTTTTTTGTACAGGCTGAGGAAAGAAGCCGTTGTCTTTTGGTGCTCAAAGGGGGTTAGTTTACCCGTCCATTCGTAGTCCCTAAGCATGGGAGACGGCACTTCTTTAGCACCTAACTCTGCAAGGGCCGAAGCTTCTTCGTACTCCCACTTGACCGCTAGCTCTACAAGTTCACCTTCCTGCCCCACTTTTTTACAGTTTTTTATTTTGTCCGTTACTAGCTCGTGGCGTTTAGTTTTTAGCACCAAAGCTTTGTCGTTAACTATTCTCATGCTTTGCTCGTCTTCTTTTTGCGCTCGCGGTCACTAGTCTCAGACACAAGGTTGCCCTTGGAATCTCGTTTAAAAGAACGGTTGCGGCTCGCTATCTCTACTTTAGTACCGTCAGAGTTCTTGCCACCCTTGTCCATAGCCTTGACGTGGGCTACGTCCTTGCCGTCGCCTTTCTTAACCTTGCCTTCTTTCTCGGCCTTACGGCGTGCGGCATTGCGTTTTGCACGGTTTTTCTTTTGCTCTTCAGTGCCTTGGTACTTAGCGTACTCGGCTTTGTAATCTCGTTTTTTAGTAGGCATGGTAGCCTCCTTTGTTAATGTAATGTTTTCTTGTAGCTGTCACGACTTGTAATCTCAGCTACGCGGTTAGCAAATTCTAAAATGACTTTGTTTCTAGGCATAAAGAGTTCATCGGGTATTGGAAAGCTACTTGGGCCAACAAGTTCCGCTAATTCAAATTCAAGGTTTGGGTAGGTTTCTGCCCAGTGTTCAAAAACATCTATTGCCAGTTGTTCGTCTTTGTAGTGCCCGTCTACATAGGTCTGGTCATCTATGTCTACCAATATAACGTAGTTGGTACTCATCATCGTTTCCTGTTGTGTTCGCACGAAGTTACTGGGCACCAACCACACAGAGGCCCACTGATCGCATTCCAAACGCCTGACTCTTGTG
>Ga0307488_10003786_pt1 | contig 12607 bp, 12 predicted proteins | sample SB02metaG_FD_202248 | JGI IMG/M metagenome (GOLD analysis project Ga0307488, IMG submission 202248) | Sea-ice brine microbial communities from Beaufort Sea near Barrow, Alaska, United States - SB 0.2 | ecosystem: Environmental > Aquatic > Marine > Coastal | place: USA: Alaska | collected...
GCCATTACGGTGATTGGCAAACACCTCAGGAAGAATGGTCACTCAATCAGATTAAGTCTGCGACAGTTTTTAAGAGTCAAACGTTATGAAAACTGTGATTACTTATGGCACGTTTGATTTATTACATGTTGGCCACGTTAATATGCTAGAACGTCTAAAAGAGTTAGGAGACAGACTCATTGTAGGTGTATCCAGGGATGAATTTAATCAGATAAAAGGCAAACAAAGTATATACAGTTACGCTGAACGAGCGAAAATTGTCAGCGCATTAGCTTGTGTTGATTTGGTTATTCCTGAAAATGACTGGCAACAAAAAACCATCGATATCGACAAATACCAGGTGAATACTTTTGGTATTGGTCGCGATTGGCAAGGCAAGTTCGACGAACTAAACACTGTGTGTGACGTTATCTATTTACCTCGAACAGCCAGTATATCTTCTACCCAATTGAAAAAAGCCCTATCGCAAATTGATAGTACTACCATCGCACAAATAAAAAGTGGCTTGGATAGTGTGTTAGATTTAGTTAAAGCGATTGAGTAACTGCCTATGCAATATATTTTAAACAAAATTTATTCCGATTATACCAATGTGCATCAGATATGCAGAGAAGTGTTGGATGTATCTGAGGCACAACAAATCGAAGCTGTCGGTGATTCACACCTCAGTGATAACTGGGGTTTGAGCATGATTAGAGCTGTTAAGCCTCATAATAATTAAGGGAGACTACTAGTGCAGCTTTCAAATAAGGTAGACAGAGTAGCTTGGAGATGAAAATAGATTTCGTTCTAACTTGGGTCGACGGAAATGATCCAAAATGGCTTACTGAGCTTGAGAAATATTCTCCCAAAAACAAGCTAATGAATGGCAAGGATAAATTTCGCGATTGGAACAACTTACAATACTTATTCAGGGCATTTGAAACATTCACTCCTTGGGTCAATAAAATTTTTTTTGTTACCTACGGTCATATACCCACTTGGCTTGATCTTAGTCATCCAAAGTTGGTCATCGTTAAGCACGAAGATTATATGGACGTAGAGAACTTACCTGTTTTTAGTAGTCACCCCATTGAGCTCAATTTACACCGTATTAAAGGTCTTTCTGAATACTTCGTATACTTCAATGACGATTGCTTTATTTTACAAAAATTAGCGCCAGAGATATTTTTCAAAAACGCACTACCGGTCGATGCCGCCATCGGCAATATAATGAACGATGGCATCATTGCCCCTATCGTATTGAACGATATTGATTTAATTAATAAGAACTTTAATCGTCACAAAGGACAAAAACTGACTAAAAATCAGATGATTAGAAATAATTTTTGGCTTTGGTTTACGCCACGTTATAGATGGAAAATACTAGACACCTTGCTATTGATGAAGTGGCGGGTCTTCAGCGGGTTTGTCGATTTTCATCAAGCTCAGCCATTCTTAAAATCTACGTTTGAAAAAGTATGGCAAGCCGAACCCGAAATTTTGCAAAAAACATCAAGATCAAAGTTCAGAAGCAATATGGATGTCAACCAGTACCTTTTTAGATATTGGCAACTCGTTACTGGCAGTTTTACTCCAGGGACCTACAAAAATATCTTTATAAAAAGAAAGCGAGTGGAGCTGAGAAGTAAGGCAGACGTTGAGCTAGCTTGTAATGATATTAGATCGGGTAATTATCATATGTATTGCTTAAACGATGCCATGTCAAAAGGACGATTCACTGAAAAAGATGTAAGTGAAGAAGATTTGAGCGTCAGCAAAGTACTAATTACAAAGACTTTACATAATTTACTACCTGGCAAGTCTAGCTACGAACTGTGAAATCATATTCGTGTGACTAGTTCTCGTATAAGGTCAAAACTGTCAGTTTGTCATCGAAGCCAAGCTTTATATACTCCACAATTTCATTTTGAGATTGTTTCGACGAAACTAAAACTGTCTCTGAAAAATCTAATATTTGGTGTGGTCCAATAATCGGGGCTCCGAAATATGCCTTACCCCACAAAGTCTGGTTACCGTCACAAATGGCGACCACGGTTGTACCGAAATCGTAGATATCAAACAGTGCTTGAGTATGCTCCCCCGCGCCATAAAGAACTATAGACTGGCCATTTGCCAACAATCGAGTCAACTTAGCGTGAATCTGTTCTGCCCAGTTATCGCAATATCTATCATAGAATTTTGTTTTTTTGCCAAATTTTGCGGCCAGGGCTGAAGCGATACTTATCTGGTGTTTCTTAATTATCTGGTCTAATTCTCTAAAAGAATTAAGATCGTCCCCCTTTAAATTACGAAATAATTGTGGGGAGGGTTTCGGTTTGCTAATTCCGGCAGTATCAGAAAGATGTGCCAGAGCATTATTTAATATCTTTGTTATTTTTTTTATTTCATAACCAAACACTCTGGCTGCGACTTCATAAACGCCTTGATATATCAAGGGGTTGTTGTTTTTCAAATCTTCATAATCGTAGTGCTTGATATCTCCGCTGGCGGAATGAAGGTATGCATCACGAAGCCACAAAAACGATTTTAAGTTGGCATGTTTCCCTTGAAGGACAATCGCAATATAAGCTAATAACTCAGCAAAATGCATGTTTTCTTTTAGCGTGAAACCGGATACCTGATGTGCACTTTGCAATAGGAAATCCCAGGCCTTACAGATCTTATCTGTGCGCATGACGTTGTAATATATTGGGTAATGGTAACGCTGTAATTGCAATAAGCGACGAGCTGCATCATCGTCATCATAATGCAAACCATGTGAACTAATGCACTGACTCTGGTAACGGATCTTAGAGCCAAATTCGCCAATATTGACCGATATTAAGTCGCCAGCAGCGGATACATAGTCAGAGTTACGATCTAAAAAAGTACATGCCTCGGTTAGACCAATATGAGAAAAAAAGTCATCAACACCTAACAGTGCAGTGTACTTTGTGCGGACACTTGTTACCCCTTCGTAGATTTTTTGCCAATAATCTTGATGCGGAACATGGCGGTAGTCAACATTTGCAGGGATCGTTCCAGCATAGCTTGAATTGCTCGAATCTAAGACAAGGGTTCTATACTTATAATATTCCAGGTACTCAAGACTTCGCGGCAAATAATATTGGTTTTCGTGGGCTAAAACTACGATGGTTAAATCGGATAAATCTTTATGCATAAATGGTCCAAATTTCACAACGTTATTGTGACCAAAACAAGTTTGTTTGTTTTTGCAGGAAAAACTAACATTTTTGTATGGCGCTTAATTTTTTATAATTCCCAGGGGGGTGAAGTCTACATTGGGATAAAAATCTGTTAACTGCCGTAACTTACTGTGAACCCATGCTGGTAAAGATTTCCCTCTACCAGCAACTGCTTTATTTTTGCGAGTGGGGCGCTGTTGACTGATATCCAACCAATTCTTTATATCTGTACAGGAAATAGCCGAGTCGAAATAATTAGTTATGTTCAAAAACTCTGTTTGCGGATCATGTATGAGATGCTCGTAAGAAATCACCTTGTATGGAATATTGTGTTGTTTAAGTCCTGTTGTCCACGACACCCAAAATTTAATATACCAAGGTACTACAAAGTCCATTATGAATTGCAGTTGCTGGGCTTTACTGAAGTTAAGCCATTGCTCTTTGTCGAGATACGCAAAAGGAAATTCAACACTCTCGTTGTTGATGTGATCAATATTACTAACAATACAATCGGTTATGCTTCTTACCTGCAATAGTAGTTTTACGTTAAACCTTTTAATAAAACTAACTGCATATTCTGAATACATACAATGTTGTTGAATTGCAAAAACATTGTTTTCTAGTTTTTTTTGTCTAAGTAATTCTATTGGGCTTACTTCTTGTTCTCGACGGCGCGCCATGGGAATCAAATTAATCGTGTCCCAACCACGCTGTTTTAGACCTGTGGACAGAACTTGTGTAACCCACGTACAACCACTTTTTTGCATCGCTACATGCCACACAAAGTTCTTATTTTTAGGTCTAAGTGCTGCCAATGTTTCGTCATAAGCCAACGTGCTGCCAAGTTCTAATATCTCACTTCGGGTTAACTTAGGCAGTGACGAAAGATCATTATTTTGCATGCTTACGCCTGAAGACCTGTTTTTACAAACGAAGTCAGCTAAATCGGTCGAATTTAAAATATCATTCATATGGGTCCATCTATTAATCTAACTTTGGTTTATCCCAATTGGCTGCATAATTGCAAAATTTTTGGTCTAAATATGCTGGTAGAGTTTTGTCAGTCAATATTAGTTTCAATAAAAAGGTGATCACTGTCCAGTTACATAAAACATTTGACAGGCGCTAGCTCGTTCGTTTTAAATATCCATCTGGCGCTACAGTTATTAAAAGTTTGTGTGGTATTTCTTTATCAATAACGAATTCAGAGTGTTTTTTTAGATATTCTCTGACGGCTGTTTTTGGATTGTCAGTTTTGCCCCAGGGTCTATCTGGGTACATATCAGTTGGCATATCTTCAACAATCGTATCGAATACAACACAATAACTATTTTTTGTTACCAAGGGGGCGTACGCTTCTAACTCCGCTAGTACGTGTTCGTGGGTATGGTTGGAGTCAAGGCAGACTAAAACCGTTTTGTAATCCTTTGCTATTTCAATTACTTGCGAAATAATTTCTACTGAAACACTGGAGCCTTGTAACATCGTAATGCGACTGGACATTGGGTGTGCTTCTATTGCATCTCTATTATGCTTTCGAATATCAATATCAATGCCAAGAACTTTGCGACCTGAACGTTTTGGGTCAAGCATTTGGCCGTTTGTAATTGCGTCTTGCATATCAAGTAGGGCCAACATTGACGCACTAAAAATTAGAGAGCCACCATGGGCTATGCCGGTTTCGATAATTAGATCAGGTTTTATCAAGTAGATGAGTTCCTGCATGGCAACCATGTCCTGCGGAACCTGAATTATTGGACGATTCATCCATTTGAAATTATAGGAATAGTTATATTTCGCTGTTTCTTCAAACCACTTTTCCGATGATTTTTGAAGAGCAATATCGCCTCCTAGCCTGGAAACATTATTTGCGACTTCCAGTTCAAATTCTTTTATTTTATCCATGTTAAAATTTATTCCAGTTGTCGTAGCAATTTTTTACTTGTTTTTGTATCGGCCGCTACGGATATTTTTAAACTTTGTTTTTCAATTGTTCTATCTGAAGTGCACTAAAAATACATTTCTGTTAGATATCACGCAAATTTTCAAGTCGCAGAGCATGCAGTAGAGCCTTGTTGTTTCCCCAAAATGACATAGGTTCAAAGCTCGAGTATGGATAAAAGCCAAGCTCAAGTTTTATTCTAGATGCGGATTGTAAAATGAAATGTTGCGCGAAATGTTCCATTGTAATTGGCTCATTACTGCAACAATTAAAAATCCCACTTTGTTCTGTTTCAATCAAACCGGTTAAACATTTTGCGACCGTTTCTACATGCAAATAATCCCGGACTTGATCACCTTTTGACATTTTAAAAAATGGTTGTTTTCTCTGTATGGCTACCATTAATAAGGGGACGAAACTAGCTGGACGTTGACCTTCTCCATATAAATAAAAAAGTCTTATCCATTGCAGTGTAAATGACTTAATGGCTTGCAAGTAGGTTAATTTTTGCCTTAGAAGGTTCTTACCTTTTCCATATTCGGTTATCGGGTCAACGCTCATACTCTCGTCCAGACGTCCCTGTTGCATGCCATACTCGAAACAAGTGCCTATCACTTGAATTTTCTTTACACCTTGATCTATCAGTCGGCAAAGCCAAATATAATGCTGCTCAGGATACAAAGTAACATGAGATGGGCTTTGATAATTTTCCAATTCTTGCCATGCAAGATGGATAAGTGCATCAATTTGCAATGCCTTTATTTCTGAGTCATTCATTTGTTCAGTAATATCAGCCTCGATCCAATTTACCGAACTGCTGTGCTCTGGTGTTATTTTTCTGGTGAGTCCATACACGGTATGTTGCTGTCCCAATAATATTCGACACACGTACTTGCCAATAAATCCATCAGCACCACTAACAAGGATATTCAAGCGCTTGTTTCCAGTATATATGATGAAAGTAATTCATAAGTGAGTATATATATGCTCTCTTTCAATCTAAGGTTAAACATGGAATAGCAGTAATAAAAATTGCCCCATCAAGATGTTGTAATTGTTGTTTAACTTCATCTTTAATGTTCCAAGGTAATATCAATACGTAGTCCGGTCGATTTTCTAATAAGTAGTCAGGGGAATAAATTGGAATACGACTACCGGGCATTAACTTACCTTGCTTAGATGGTGCTGCATCGCAGACAGCAAGCAATATATCTGGCGTTACACCTGCATAGTTTAATAGTGTATTACCTTTCGCAGCCGCGCCGTAACCTAAAACAGTCTTTCCTTGTTGTTTCTGCTCTGTCAAAAATTTGAGTAGGCTTTCTTTTATCTCATCCACTTTATCCTGGAAGCCTAAATACGTAGATAGTTTTTGCAGTCCACTATCCATTTCAGTTTGTAAAACACGTTTCATCGCCTTGCTGGCCAGGGGGGAAGTATCACTTAGAGCAGCATAAATACGCAGACTGCCACCATGAGTAGGCAATTCCTCAACATCAAAAATGCTGAGTCCGGCATCATTGAAAATTTGTGTTACAACGCTTAATGAGACATAGGAAAAATGTTCATGATAGATGGTATCAAATTGATTGTTTCGCAAAAGCTGCAGTAGATGTGGAAACTCCATTGTAACCATTCCAGAAGGTTTCAATACACGCTGAAGTCCAATTACAAAGTCTTTAATATCAGGTACATGAGCCAATACATTGTTGCCTATTACCAAGTCGGCTTGTTGATTATTTGCGACCAATTCTGTGGCTAGTTGCGAAGTAAAAAACTCACTTAACACTGGAATATTTAGAGCCATAGCTGCTTGAGCAGTTTCTGTCGTAGGCTCAATTCCTAAACAAGGGATATCGGCGGCAACAAAATTCTTGAGTAGATAGCCATCGTTAGAAGCAATTTCAATGACCAGACTGTCTTTCCCCAAATTCTGGCGATTAATAATCATTTCTGCATATTCACGGGCATGTTTTAGCCAACCAGATGATACAGATGAAAAGTATGCGTATGATGCGCTAAACAGCTCTTCTGCTTGCACGTAATCTTTGGTTTGTACCAACCAACAATGCTCACAAACATATACCTGCAAAGGGAAGGTGGCTTCCGGGCAATCGGCCAATTCAGGTTCAATATAGGCATTTGACGGAGGTGCATGACCAAGATCAACAAAAATGTGCTGTAAGGGTTGATTGCAATTACGACAATTCATAGTTCAATGCCATTAAAATCATTAGAAAGCAGAGGATAATTACGATCTTTTTCGGATATCTCTGTAATTGGCAACGGCCAGGGGATATTGAGTTTGGGATCTGCGAAATTTAACCCTGTTTCATGATTTGGGGTATAGAATTCAGTGTGAATGTAAAGCATTTCAGCGTCAGCTTGTGTAGCCTGAAATCCGTGCGCAAAACCTTCAGGAATTACCATCATTTTTGCGTTTTCAGCAGAGAGCAGCAACCCATACCACTGTAAGAATGTTGGAGAGTTTTTCCGCAAGTCCACCGCAATATCAAATACCTCACCATGTATACAACGAACAAACTTCATTTCTGCCGCTGGTGCTTTTTGAAAATGTAGGCCGCGAATGGCCCCGCATTGTGAAGTCCGCGATGTATTAATTTGCGCAATTTTTCGCTCTTCCAGGAGCGGTGACAATTCGTTGTGACAAAATAAACGTGAAAAGCTGCCCCTTTCATCAAGTTGGCGATTTGTATCAACGATATACAATTCAGACAGATTAGTTGGATTGACCTTCATTTGTTACGCACGCTAGAAGCGGAATATTCCGCGATTTGTTGTAAGCAGAGATCCCGTGCTGAATACTTATCAGACGGTGACCAACTAAGCACTTTATCTAGGGCTTCAGACAAACTCCATTTAGCTTGCCAATTTAATTCCATATTCGTTTTAGAGCAATCAAGCTTTAAGTAATGAGCCTCATGAAGATGAGCTTTGTTGTCCATCACCACTTGTAATGTTGAGGCAGATTTTTTGAGCATATACTCAGCAATCCACTTAACCGATTTTGCACTGTCGTCATTCGGGCCGAAATTCCAGCTTTGTGCGTAATGACTGCCGTGCATAAATAGTTTTTCAGCTAATAACATATAGCCACAGAGAGGCTCCAAGACATGTTGCCATGGCCTGATTGCATGGGGATATCGTAAGCTTATGGGCTGATTATTCTTGATCCCGTTAAGGATATCTGGCACCAAGCGATCCGCCGCCCAGTCTCCACCACCGATTACATTACCGGCTCTTGCTGAGGCAATTGCGGTTTTATGCTGGGCATAATCTTCAGCAGGAAAATAAGAGGCGCGATAAGATGCGATCATTATTTCCATGCAACCTTTACTGCTGCTATAAGGGTCGTGACCGCCTAGTGGGTCGATTTCCCGATAGCCCCAGGCCCATTCTTTGTTGTCATAACATTTGTCAGTAGAAACCATGACCACCGACCGAATTGTTGGAGTTTGACGAACTGCCTCAAGCACGTTTAGTGAGCCAATTACATTTGTAGTGTAAGTGTTAACGGGATCGGAATAGGACTCTTTTACAAGGGATTGTGCGGCTAAGTGAAACACTATTTCTGGTTGTACTTCTCTAAAAACCAGCTGAAGTTGAGCCAGATCTCTGATGTCGCCAATAATACTTTTCATCCCCGTGGATACATCTGCTTGCTCGAATAAATTTGTCTGTGTTGGCGACTCCAGGGAAAACCCAATAACTTTTGCCCCAAGTTGTTGTAGCCACAAAGAAAGCCAACTGCCTTTAAAACCGGTATGCCCGGTAATCAGTACAGTTTTGTTATGCCAAAAAGTGCTCTTCACGACCATTTGACCCAAGGCGCCTTGCCTTTTTTTAACATGGTTTCAAGCTGATTTTTATCTCTTAAAGTATCCATAGGTTGCCAAAAACCGCTATGTTTAAAACAAGATAACTGTCCATCCTGTGCCAGTCTCTGCAGTGGTTCTTGCTCCCATAGAGTTTGTTCATTGTCGATATAATCAAACACACCAGGGGATAAAACAAAATAGCCGCCATTAATCCAAGAGTCGTCTCCCGGGGGTTTTTCCTGGAAATGATCGATCATGTTGCCTTGTATGTTTAATGCACCAAATCTTCCAGGAGGTTGAATGGCGGTAACGGTTGCAAGGCAGTTTGACTGTTCGTGATGTTTTATCGTGTCTGAAATATTGATGTCACTTACCCCGTCACCGTAGGTAAAACAAAAACATTCATCATCATCCAGATATTTACTAACTTTTTTTAAACGGCCTCCTGTTCCTGTTTCTAACCCAGTATCAATTAAGGTCACTTTCCATGGTTCGGCATGGTTTGAGTGCACTTCCATTTTGTTTTTGGTCATATCGAAGGTAATGTCAGACATGTGTAAAAAGTAGTTAGCAAAATACTCTTTGACTATGTAGCCTTTGTAGCCACAACAAATAATAAACTCATTAATGCCGAATAACGAGTAGGTTTTCATAATATGCCAGAGGATAGGGCGGCCGCCAATTTCTATCATTGGTTTGGGTCTTAGGTGTGATTCTTCACTTATTCTGGTGCCTAATCCGCCGGCCAAGATTACTGCTTTGGTCACTTCACTCTCCTATGAAAAAAATGGCAAATCTTTAATCTTCCAAACACAAAGTGTTTTGTCTTGGTATGCACCATCAGATTCTGTGCAGCCCTCGAATAAAATATCAAATGGTCTGGGGAAATTAAATGGTGCGACCAATAAGTTTAGTGGTCGCCAGTTACCAATAACAATGTCTTTATTAGTTTGCCGTTCAACAAAACTTGTTGTTATTAAGTACTTTGCTTTGGTAGCACTAATATTATTAATAGCTTGTTTTATATCGGCATAAGAAAAATGAACTAAACAGTCTCGGCAAAAAATCGCATCCGCGGTTGGTAACATTGAAGTTAATAAATCTAATTGTTTGAAGCTGCGTTTATCTGATTGATATTTATTGTTATTTTCGGTAATAATGTTATCAACAATATCCCCACCGATGTAAGCTATTTCATCTTGCAATACGCTTTTCATCCAATTGAAATCACCGCACGGCAAATCAAGTAGGCTAGTAATACCTAGCTTATTAAATAAATGCGGCAGTTGTTCAATGAGTCTCTCCGTTTGTTTCAGCTCAGATCCCCTACCAGAAATACTTTCGCCACTCCCCCAACGATTTTCTTCATAAAAATCAAAAAATACCTGCTCTCTAGTGCGGTCATACAAACGGCCAATCTGTTCAGGTTTTACGTGAATTAAAAGGGTTTCATATATTTCTTGTTCTGAGAACTGAGAGGAAATGATAATAAAATCAAATAGGTCGAATTTACATACTTTGCTATTAATAATTGGTAGACCTAATAACGTTTCTTGTGATGGGGCTCGGTCGACAATGCAAGTTATTTGCATTTCAGCAAACGCCTCTTGCAATACTTCTGCTAACCAAAGGGTATGTTCGCCTCCACCATAAATAGCAATTGATTTGTTTTTGTACTGACACAACCAGTGATTCCAAAGAGATTGAATGGTCTCTATTTTCGTAGTTGTTTTTTGCCTATTTGCCACAATTACTTTTCCGTCAAAATGTGCATTGTCAACAATTTAATGCGTAAAATTAAATCTGATATGTTTTACAACTTAGTACTAATAACACGATATTCGTTTTTAATTTTATTAACTCTGTCGGCAGATCGGCTGCAAAGCTTGAGCACAATGCTGTGTTGTTGTTCTTGCATAGTTAAATTAAAAACTAGGACGTATCTAATAGTAGTAACCAATGTTACTCGACTGTTGCAGTTACTTTACTATTTTATTTTCGAACAAATTAATTGTTTTGTCATTTTCCTAAAGTTTTGAACGTACAAAATCGATAATTTTTTGCTTATGTTGATTAAAGTCTGTTTCTTTCATTAATAAAAATAACAAATGTTTCATTTTTAAAGGGCCGATTATCCTTTTTGCTCTACTAGCATTATTTGGTGTGTTTTTACTCGTTTGATTATTACTTTTAGAAAACAGACTAATGTATAAAAAGTTATCAAATGCTACATATTCTCTAAATGGTACATCGAAAAATTGGCCCGCTAATTCTGTCATGTCGGAAGCTATATATTTTGGGAGTATTAGGTTGCATTGATGTTCACTAAGACAGGTGATGATAGCTATATACGCAAATAATTTAGGACTTTCAAATGTGCTTTCGTTTTGTATTATAGAAGTTTTTAAATAGGTAATTCCATCATAATCAGGATTGATTTCGTCATCATGCTTTATCGTAATTATTGTATTTCTCTTACCTTTTATAGGTACATTTTCCACGCTTTCTAAATGGTAGATCGAATAATCTGGTATTTCTTTGTGTGTTTCTAGTTCCAGAGGACTTATCACGTCAATTTTTTTGATCCAATTAAATTCACTTTCCAAGACAAACTCTATAAGTCTTCTAAATTCAATAGAATCGGTGACAACTAATAATGAACAAATGCCACAATTGTATTCTAAACTTTTTATTTCTCTCTTCACTAAATTGAATGAAGATACATCAAAATCTTCTGGTTGTTTTGCAGAAATAACCTGTTTGATCTGGCTTAGAGTTTCCGACCATTTTTCTTTCGCCTGTTCAAAACCTTTAGGAAGAGCTAACTCACTTGATAAGGTCTTATAATGCAATTTGGTCAAGACAGCATTGGCATAATTCACCGTCCCGTACAAATAATAAAACAATAGCGATCTACCATTTTTATAAGACGCAAACAGCATTTCCTTTTGTTTGGTGATTAACTTCTCGGCATCGTCTTTGCTGGTCACTTCTTTTTCTAAAAGTGTTTCAAAAGCACCGAGTTCTTCTATTAATAATTCTTGAGAAAACATGTTTTCAAATTTTTCTACATAACAGTCAAGATCTTTGGTAGAAAAAATAATTGTATTTAGTATTTCAATAACATGCGTTTTTTGTCCTTCAGTAGCCACTATTAGCAATTCTTCAGGCCTAATCGGCAAAGTCCCTTGTATCTTGGCTCCATCACTGCAGTTATAAAATTCTTGGCCTTTAGGTTTTCCACTGGTCACTTGTTCGATGATTTGCCTAGATACTTTAAATTCGTGTTTGGTATTGACAGTGGGGCGAAAATTCCCTGGTACTATTAGAGAAGTGTTTGCACTTTTTGTGTAGTCGTAGGTTTCTTCACCGTTTTCTTGATAATAACCAGACGACTTCGAGTGGTGGTGTTTAACATCGACAAAACCCAGATCAACACCAATTAAGTAGATACTGGTGAACCCGATAGTGCTGAATAAGTCGATGACAAAATTACTCACAGTCGGGAAGGCGTTGAGTAATGTTTCAAAGTTTTTTCGGCCTAATACGTTGAGTGCAGAGACTGTTGAAGATTCACCTTCTTTAAAGGCTATCAATACGTCTTTGTATAAATCACATGTGTCGGGATGAATACCGTT
>Ga0307488_10003787_pt1 | contig 12606 bp, 9 predicted proteins | sample SB02metaG_FD_202248 | JGI IMG/M metagenome (GOLD analysis project Ga0307488, IMG submission 202248) | Sea-ice brine microbial communities from Beaufort Sea near Barrow, Alaska, United States - SB 0.2 | ecosystem: Environmental > Aquatic > Marine > Coastal | place: USA: Alaska | collected 2017-05-06
AGATGACACAGCTAATGAGATTTGTTGGGTAAACCTTAAATGTGATCCTCAAGAAGCCATTATGCTTCGAGACCTCTTCCCATCCGTTATTCCCGGTTACCATATGAGTAAAGTACACTGGAATACGATCAAGCTTGATGGCTCAGTCCCAGAAGGGGAAATACAGAGGATGATGGATAACTCTTTTAATTTAGTGGTAAGTAATATGATTGCAAAAGATCAAGAATCGATTTTGCTGCATCTTTAACTCACTATTTATAACCTACTATTTTTAGCAAAAACCTAATTTTTTAGCCTTGGTCTAATCATACTGAAGTTAGGTTAGTGACACTTATGGATTTACGGATTGACGGATCGTGCTTTCCAGCCATCCTGGATCTCGTAAAGACATCTTTGCTGCGGTGTAGGTTTTAGATTCAAATAATCGACTGCGTGTGGAATAAAAACAACTACACAAAAATTGTCACTGATATTGGTGTGATGGCCAGCAACGTTACTTGGTTCACTTTTGTTGCTGTTGCTGTCAAATTCATCGTTAATATCATTGGCTTGATTAACAAGTCCATCTTGTGGCAACAATTGTATTGCAGCTTCATCAAATGGGGCTTTAGGACTGTTTGAGTAAAAAGGCTGCTTAGCCTTTGTTGATAAGTTTGACCATTGTTGTTTTAAAAGACTGTGCTTGGTGTGTTCCCCCAAGGCCCAATCCTCATAGCTTGAATCTATTGAGGTAGATATTAATGCGACTTCTCCTGCCAAACGGAATTGTTCTCTGGATCCTGCAAAATACCAGCAAATTTCAAACCGCGATTTATTGTCACCTTGCCATTCTCCTATCTTTTCGCTCCTTGAGTCAGCCACAGACAAAAGACTTTGGGTGCCCGACAAGAAACCTCTAAATACCATCGTTCTGTTTTTAGGGTCCCCATTTGAGCGCACACTCGCCACTTGATAATATCTTGATTGCACTTGACTGCTATTTACGTGCAAACTTTTCGCTAATCGCTGGCGCCATACTGGATATACTATTTCAGTCATTTTACTTCTTAGTGATCAATACAAATAAATCAAAAGCAAGAGTCGTTGCTTCTGGTTAGTTGAGTAACAGAAATACGGTATTTACTGCATAACTGCAATAAAATAAGCCACACTCACTGCCTTCTTTTCCGAGTAGTGCAAGGATATACACTATCTCTGAGGGATACAACAGAACTGAATTGCCTCAACGCTGACCTCAGATAACTGTTGTTATAGTGAAGTAGCGCATCCGACAATATCCTCTTGGTTGCGTATCAATGAACAATGTTGATCTAGCAAATAAACTTGCGTGTTTATAATGACTTTTTAGATAATCCATTGACCTGTATCGAATCTGTATTCATTTTGTCATTTATCCAACGGTCAATCTTCACTCGCAGCGGACTGTTGCATAGCATTTTTAAGTCGTATTCTAAGTTGTACTTGCCCTTCACATTATATTGATACAATGAAACCTCCTGGTAGAATGATGTGATTTTTGAGTCAACTTCCATTGTTCTGCCGCTCAATAAGTTGATGCCTGTTCTTTTCGTTCATTAGTTCTTTGGTCATAGCGGGGGAGTTATTTCATTTTGTAATGATATCGCCGCAATTTATCCTCACCATATCTAACCATGATGATGTGTAATTAGGTGACTTCATTTCTCTGCGCATTTGCCACTTTCCTTGAATACCTTTTGCGGCTACTGATAACGAGTCGGGACCAAAACGTTGATTAATGGTGTCTAGTGCAGCCATAACACGGGGGTCACGCCCTTGTGCTGCAAACATATCTCGCTGGTACATAGCATCATCTACCAGCTCTATTGCCCCTACACCTGATTTATGAAATAACACACCAGGACGATATATTTGCTTTGCCGCCTCGCTAGCAGCAATGGCTAAGTCTCGGCTATCTGCGGTAGCATCAAAAAAACCGTGATGTATGTTACGCCGGTATGTCTGACCGTCTGAAAATGGACTGGAATGAGCAAATGCTACTATCATCTTTATCAAGCTCCCTTGTTTACGCGCTTTTTTGGCTACTTTTTCTCCGTGCATCACTAAGCTTTGTTCTAGAGAGGCATAATCAGTGACTTTTTCACCAAATGCTCGGGTAGAGAATATCTGTTGTTTGGGGCTTCTTACTTCATCCCATGTTAGGCATGACTCGCCTTGTAATTCCCGAACCGTGCGCTCAATATTGATGGAAAATTGCTGGCGCATTATTTTTGCGGGTTGTTGGGAAAGTGTCCACGCATTATCAATGGCCATAAACCTTAGTTTTTTACCTAAGCGACCACCGATGCCCCACACATCCTCAACGGCCATTCCTTGTAGTATGGGCATGATGTTTTGTTTATCAACGACACTAACGCCACCGGTATTTCTGTTCTTCTTTGCGTAATGGTTAGCCGCCTTAGCCAGTGTGGCGGTTGGTCCCATACCCACACATACCGGTAGCCTAACTTCTTGCCATATTACCCGTCTTATCTCCTTTCCTAGATGCCACCAATTTTCTTTTGGCTGGGCTTGAAAATGCAGAAACGATTCATCAATGGAGTAAATATGTTGCTCGGGTGAGTAGCGACTTAGGATATCCATTATGGATGCTGACAAGTCTGAATATAACTCATAGTTCGAGCTGCGCACTATCACGCCAGACGCTTCGACTTGTTTGCAAATTTTAAAATACGGCTGAAACTTCATATTACCTAGTTTGGCTTTAGCTAACTGACACATAGCCACGACACAACCATCATTGTTACTTAACACTATCACGCCCGTTCGCCGGGCAAGTGGATCGAAAATTTTTTCGCATGAGGCATACATGCTATTGACATCAACTAACGCAAACATCTTGCTAGCTTTGTGGACTGACGGTGATTCCTAACCGAGCGAATGACAATCCCTTCCTCTAAAAATTCATCCCCCTCTTTTAGTGGGTAGGTTTTGTCAATATCGCTTCCTGACAATAGACACTGTTTTTTACGGTCATAGAGTTTACACATGAACACCCCATTTAACGTCGCCACTATGATGTCCATGTTGGCTTGCCTGGCTGCTCGGTCAACGATTAATATATCACCGTCAAATATGCCGTGGCTTGTCATACTGTCTCCTACAGCAAGGCCTACAAACGTCGCTGTTGGGTGGTCAATGAGTATTTCATCAAGGGACATAGGCAGTGTTTGGTATTCTGACGCGGGCGACTCGAAACCGGTTATGCCAGCCTGAGCTTTGATTGGTATAATATTCATTACATCTCATAATGCTGTATCTATGTACAGTATTATAGCGCGAACTATAGGATAGATAGCAAGCACATTCATTGATAATTAGCGTGATATTGAATCCATAGCTGTCAGATATCACTTCTTTTAATATTGCAATTTGCCTTGATATCTCTGAGAATAGGGCCTGTAGGAGGTTGACTAAATTTTCTAGGTGAAATAGTCGAACAAGCGGCAAAAAACGACAGGTCAATTATCATCAGTATTTTAACAGCACAACAATATGCATATTTTACACCTTCTTAATGGATCTAATTTCTTGGTGCGTAAGTATTAAGAACTGAAATAAAAATATTGTTAGCCCTAATAACTCGCCGTCATAGCGAGTTTTTTGCATTTAAGGGTTAACGTAAAAGAGAATCATTATTATTTTCGTCTACCAATTAGGATATCAATTATGAACAACGTTAATCGCCGTGACTTTTTAAAATTATCAGGTTCATCTATTATTGGATTAACTCTGGGTGGGGTAGCATTACGCGCTAACGCACAAGAGCAGTTAAAACTTGATGATCCAACAGCCGTTGCCCTTAAATATGTGCATGCATCAGAGGTTGAAGGCCAATACTGCGACAATTGCCAATATATTCAAGGTGAAGAGGGTCAAGAATGGCGCCCATGTGCCTTTTTCCCTGGCAAAGTTGTTAATGCCAAAGGTTGGTGTGCAGGTTGGATGAAGAAAGCAGGTTAATTATTGATTAGATTATCACTGTTGAGCTAATCAATTCTAACCAATGAGGGCTGCATCGTTATGCTGCCCTCGTTCATCACTCATAAATAATACAATAGCGAAAATGATCTTGCGTCGATATTGATATCGCCTAAATTGTTTCACAAACCAGTATGATACTGACTTACTGTTGACTCGGTTACCATAGTGTTTAAGGTCATTTCTACCCTTGGATCACCAGCCAATAGCTGTTCGAATTGGCTAATTAATGCCACTTTATCGGGTGAGAGATTATCACCGGCGCCAATGTTGGTTAAATCAATTAAAAAACCATCAAATAAATCAGCCAAGTCATTGATGACCTGCATATTTAAAAACTGAGCCTGATTATAAATACTTGGGTAACCTGCCTTTTGTTTATCAATCGCAAATGACACACCTTTAAGATTAGTAATAGTGGTTGATTTGTCACATGACAACATACAGCCATTATCTATTCTGGGTTTTTCACAGCCTACACTTTGCTGGAAGAAACACTGTCTGCTGGTCATTAATAAGATGGGATGATAGATGCTGTAAAATAATTTAAAGTTGGCAGGGCGGGCAATGTTTTTCATTTGTTGTTGATTAAGCTCGTTAGAAATAAAAGCACCGCTGCAATCAAATTCTTCTTTCATGGCCATTAAGGCATAAGAATTGGTGGTATTCAAAAAGGGGCCTGCTATCCATTGGATCCCTAATTGATTCGCTCTGTAAGCGATACCTGTATTGTTCGTCACAATTAATGGCGGTGCGACCTGCTCTAAAATATTAATCGCCACATCATAATCTTTACCAATTAATACCGCAGGAAACCAAGGGATTAAACGCGGATTTGCTGTTAAGAAATCAATGTACTTAGTGCAATCACGTTTATAGGCGTCGGGTAACTTAAAGTAAATATCGGCAGTGGTGACTTCGGTTAAATAAATATCTGCCTCGTCACTGATTAATATGGACAGTTTGGCCTGAGTCTCGGTTTGGCCCTCAGCGCCCTTGGCATGTCTTTCAAGTGCAGGCAAGGTCACTGCAGGTAATAACGCCTTGTCATCATTGAGTAAACGGGCGGCTTCATTCTTTAGAGATGTTAGCTCGCTAAAAGGTACACTGAGATCGGTGGCCAAATGCTGTAGATCGATTGTTTTAAGCACATATTCAGCATTGGCTAAACTTCTGAAACGTTTCTCAAGTGTGGCTTGATCAATTCCGTTGTGTTCACTTTTGGTTAATAGGCTAGTGGATTGTAGTACAAAATTTTTCGATGTGACCTTGGGCGCGTTAACTGCTGGGGTCTGCTCAGTAGATAATGCTTCAGTACTGTTTTCAGTACTAACCGTTAGGCTTAGTTGACTACCTGCTTCACCAGAAAAACTTAAGGTTAAAGGTACTTTATCAATACTTAAATATTGAATTTTGTCTTGTACCGCATCATTAATTTCGTTTTTTTCTTGGTAAAGAGTTTGTTCAACTTCTTGGATTTGTACTACTGAAATAAGATTACTGTCATTAGTGCTGCTGGTTTTAGCGATGGCATGATTTTTTGAGTTGTCGCGTGGATTATCAATAAACATCGATTGATTCAAGTCGCCCCGCAAAAAGGCATTGGAGAAATCCCGGTTAAACACCTTATAAAGGCGCTCGCCGTCTTCAAGCAACTTGCCCGTTTTTACAAAGCCATCTATTTGTTTACGAAAGCTATCCACCACTGTGTGTACATAACTGGCGCCTTTTATTCGCCCCTCAATTTTAAAAGAAGTCACGCCAGCTTCTATCAATGCAGGCAAGTCAAAAAATGCTGAATTGTCTTTTATATTCAGTGGGAAATTATGACCTGTTGCTGTGGTTTCATATTCTTCACGGCACGCCTGACTACAACGACCACGGTTACCTGAATTACCCACACTCGCTGAAGTTGAATAACATAAACCTGAGAAGGCCACACAAAGTGATCCGTGCACAAATACCTCGGTTAAAATATCGTGTTCGCGGCTTACTGCAGTTAATTCAGTTATTTCCCTGAGGTTTAGCTCTCTAGATAAATTCACTCTTGAAGCGCCGAGTTTTTTAAGAAAACCAATTTGGCCTGCATTGTGGGTGGTGAGCTGGGTTGATGCATGAATATCTAGGGTAGGGAAGTGTTTTTTGATCAGGTTAAACATACCAATATCTTGAACAATCACGCCATCTAGTGTGGTATTCACCAGCTTACTTAATAACTTAGCTAGGGAGGTAAATTCCCGCTCTAAAATCACAATGTTTAAAGTTAAGAAAATTTCGCATGTATACTGGTGAGCAAGTCGAATCACCCCTACAAGTTCATCAAAAGAAATATTAGACGCACGATTACGGGCATTAAAGGTATCTAAACCGCAATAGACGGCATCGGCGCCGGCAATAATGGCCGCTTTAATGGCATCAACATCACCGCCTGGGGCTAACAATTCTATTTTATGCTTCATGTAGATAATATATATTCTATTAATTTTAAAACGCGGATGTTACCCGTATAGTTAGCCAATGAATATCGCTACAGTAGATTATTCTAGGTAAATACTGCAAAGTGCCCGATTTAGCGAGTTAGTTAGTAAAAAACAGCGATAAATACCCATTATGCCATTACCCATACTCTACTCATTACGAAACTGCCCCTATGCGATGCGAGCGAGAATAGGCATACATAAAGCCCAGCTTCAGATTGATTTAAGAGAGGTTAATCTCAAGCAAAAACCTGTTGAAATGCTCTCGGCTTCGGCCAAAGGCACAGTCCCTATTTTAGTGTTAGATAATGAACAACAGCCACCGACTGTCATTGACGAAAGTCTAAATGTGATGTTGTGGGCGCTAACAAATAACGACCCTGATAATTTGTTGTACAAGTTTGATCAAAGCGCGTTACCAAACATGCTGAAGTTGATTGAACAATTTGATAATGAATTTAAAACCTGTTTGAACGTTTATAAGGCTGCTAAACGGTATCGTGAAGATAATCTTATCGAGTGTAGGCAGGCCTGTGAGGTGTTTATTCAGGGGCTTGAAAATCGCTTAATTGAAAGTTGTTTTTTAATGTCAGCACAAGAGAGCTTGGCTGATATTGCATTGGTGCCGTTTATTCGGCAGTTTGCTAAGGTAGAACGTCAATGGTATCAGCAATCGCCTTATCCGCGGGTTAGGCAGTGGCTTAATTTTTATTTGCAGAGTGGGATGTTTACTAGGGTGATGGCTAAACATGAATTTTGGGTTGGTGGTGGGGAGTAGGGGGGAGCTCTTTTTTTATGCGCTTACGCTTACTGTCATCCATGACGTTTTTGCCTCGAATCCCTTCGAATCAGTTACTTTTTCTTCTACAGCTAAGAAAAAGTAACCAAAAAGAAGCCTTTTTGTGCTGAAACTTTAAATGCGGGGAAAGCAGTGGCGGAGCCACCAGAAAGGGTATCGGCAAAACCAATTTTGTATTCTCTTACGATGGATGTCCTCATAATTCACATTATTATTATGGGTGTCTCAATAAGCTTGGTAGATAGTGAATAGATGTAAATACGAGTTCACACACCGCTAAAACACTGGGCAAGGGCTTTTTGTAAGGTCGCGACCACTTCAAATGCAGATCGCAATTGGTCGCGCAATAGCGGTGAGAGGTCTTTGGGAGAAATATAATTATCGGGTTGCATACCCTGACTTAACTGGCGCTCTTGATGTTGAATGCGTATGTATGAGATAAACTCAAAAGCATCTGATAAGTTCTCTGCGCTTTGTTGGGTTATTGCGCCCACACTCGCTGCAAGTTTTAGACGTTTCAAAGTCGATTCTTCACTGTGTCCGCTGGACAACATATAGATCCTCGCCAAATCAACAATTGGTACTAGGCCGTTATGTTTGAGATCTAGGGTGTCTTTATGCTCTCCTTTATTATTGAGAACAAACATACTGAAAAACCCAATGGGTGGTTGAAACTCTAGTGAAACCTTGTACAACAAACTAAGAAATATCTGCTGATTTTTAGCCTGGGATGCCACCTCATCCTGTAATTCAGATATCAATGATGCGTCACCATCAATGCAACGTAAGTCGAAAAAATTTTTAACATGCATAAGTGCTTTAGGTTCGGGTTGTAATATCCACTGCCTGAAATCATGTTTCCAGTCATCAATACTCTGACACCACTTGGGGTTACTTGCCATTATTTCACCAGGACAATACCTATCACCACAAGCATCTAAACCATCATTAACAAAGTGGGCGATTTTTAGGAAATAATCTATGTGCGCTTGAGTCGCACCAGAAGCGAGGACCAGTGCATTATCTTGATCTGTTTTAGCTGTTTGCTCTTTGCGCGCTTGGGAACCCAATGCTAACCAAGCATAAGTAATGGATGGATGACCCAATTGTTCAAAGGCTAGTGCGAGCAAGCGTTTAGTGATGGCATCGGTTATATTGGTCATTATGCCACCCACATCACTGGCTTTCGTATCCATACGCACCAATTGACAAAATAATTTGGGTATACGCCTACTAATAGTGATCAATCCCTTAATATCTTTTTGTTTACCAATGTCCCGTACCATAAAAACAGGATGACCAGCTTGCACCCGTATAATGTCATTTACGGTCAAAAGGCCTTTAACCGTGTCGTTTTGGGTAACGGGTAGATGGTGAATGTTTTCTTGCATCATCTTTAATTGCGCGCAAGCCAACGAAGTTCCAACATCAATAGTGAACGGCTTACTTGTCATAATATGTGTAACCGGTAAGTTAACATCCATTGCTTTAGCGATGACTCGTTGACGTAAATCTTTGTCTGTTAGTATCCCTTTTAGTTTCCGACCTTGCATCACTAGAAGTGCCGACACATTTTCAGCCGTCATCTTTTGTGCCGCATAATATATGGTTGCATTATCCTCTACGCAAACGGCTTCTGTGCTCAGTATTTCCCCAACATTATACAAGCTCAGTGGACTATTAACCTGTCCTTGTGCCGCCATAGAAATATGATCGCCAGCAGCGTGGGCGAAAAATTTCTCAAATGCCGAGTGATGGCGTCTAAAATCATCAAAATTCTGTTTACTGCACTCTAACAATAAACAATCTTCTACACAGACTGCTTGATAATGTATTGGCTTATCTTTCAATATAGATAAATATCCAAAAAACGCGCCTTCTGCCAAGGTTGTAATAAGTTTATTTTTGTTGTTATATAAAGCGACCGCTCCCGACCTGATCATGTAAAGCTTGTTATTAGAAGAGCCGATGGCAAGAAGTGTCGTCCCTTTTTTACGATGGCTTAATGATAATTTAGCTGCATACTGACTAAGTGCATGGTGTGATAAAGCGCTTAAGGGCTGATGCACCTTCAGAAAATCAAGTAACTCCGTGAGTTGTGTATTAACCATAATGGCATAACCCTATTTTGATGTTATTGAATTTATACTAATGACAAATTTAATTTTAAACATTGATCGTTATCATGAAACGAGCCTCGCAGTTAATTCATCGTTAAGTCATAAAAAGTTAAGCCCTGACCTGAAAGTGACGAGTTATTATTGAATGTTGGATGCAAACTAGATTTAGTGTTGCCCTTGGCTGCATGCAGCCCAGATAACCTGAGCGACCGCTTTGTTGGATCTGCCGTCAATCAGTATTCTACATAAATTGAAGTTTATTGAACCCAAGGTGATTTTGGTGATTGTCATCACAATCTGGCGATAAAACGTAATAACTCGTGGTTTATATATTTCACAGAATAACGGTTTCTTTAACCTATTGATTTTATAATAGATATTATTGGCTTCATATTTGCTTTATCTACGTAAAACGTACAACTCACAACAATGTCATCAGGAGAATCAAATGAACGAAACAACGAAAGCAACATTAACTAACCTAGATACCTGGAAGCGAGGTTTATTCATGGTTGTTTTTGCCATTATTTCGGGGGTGGCAAAATTGGTCGTCACCTTAGTGGCTGTTTTTCAATTTATCACAGTTCTCTTTAAAGGGCAGACGAATGAAGCAGTGATACCTCTGGGTCAGAATTTGAGTACTTACCTGTATCAAATCACCTTGTTTCTCACCTTCAAAACCGACGAAATGCCATTTCCTTTTATCCCTTTTCCCGATGGAGCACCGGGATCAAAACTTGATGAGAGTGATAAAGAAAATTTCGCCACTACTGAGACTAAGACAAAAGATGATGAAGCGTTTGTTGCAACCGCAGATGAGGATATCAAGGATGAAATTGAAGCGGAAAAAGAGACAAAAACTGATTCTTTAAATGGTTGAAATTCATTAATAACCCATTCGCTTTTGTTTTATAAATGCCCTTGGCAACACATTTGCGTATGAGCGTAAATGTGTTTAAAACTATCAGTATTTAAGTCGTGAATCTTCAGAATGGCCGAAGTGACAGCACATTATGAGACTATTATTGATGTATCTGCGTTGTTGATTTTTTATGACCCAAGACTTCGCTGCTGATGCCTGCAGGATACAAACATTATCTGTTATAACTGATAATCAAAGCATGCTATCTAATGCCGTTAACATCAAAACAGGGATAATAACCTATGCCTGTTTTATGATAATTTAACACACATAAATGACGGGATGAGAATGAAGGAACTCATTCAAGCACAACAACATTGGCAAGTCACAGGCCCAAATGGTTCGGGTAAAACCTGCTTATTGAATTTGATCACCGGCGATCACCCTCAGTGTTATGTGAACGATATTTATGTGTTTGGTTATCAGCGGGGCAGTGGTGAAAGTATTTGGCAAATTAAACAATACATAGGGTATGTATCTAACGGGTTTCATTTAGATTATCGAGTGAATTGTTCATTATTGCATGTTGTATTGTCAGGCTTTTACAACAGCATAGGTATGTATCAACAGGCCACTAAAAATCAAATAGCATTGGCTGAGCAGTGGTTGGTGTTAATGGGGTTAGAAAAACAAGCTGCTACGCCTTTTCAAGAATTGTCATTTGGTGACCAACGCTTAGTTTTACTTGCCCGCGCAATGGTCAAACACCCAGCATTGCTGATTTTAGATGATCCCTGTAATGGCCTAGACGATATCAATCGCCTAAAAATGTTGGCTCTCATTGATTTACTGGCTAGAGAAGGGTGCACGACTTTGCTATACGTGGATCACCATCAAGAAGATGCGATCCCGAGTATTAAACATCAGTTGTCGATGGCGGTTTTTAATATTTAACGGAAAACTGAGGGGTATTGTATCTTGAGCTTTAGCTTAAATGCCTTGCTAATCTGCTTTTGATTGACAACAATCAGAGCCAGAAATTTACTTGTTTTAAAGAATCAATGCAATCAATGCAATCAATGCCATCCAATACTTTACGTCAACAATTTCCCTTCTTCTGCAATCCTCGATCAGAGCGATGCGTGTATCTGGACAGTGCGGCTACCAGTCAAAAATTGCAGTCGGTTATCGATATTACGCAACAGTATTATCAAGAGTGCACGGTAAATATGCATCGCTCTAGTCATCAGTTGGCGGCCGGTGTCACTGAAAAGTTTGAGCAGTCACGCAGGACTATCCAACACTTTATTGGTGCTAAGAGCCACAAAGAACTTGTGTGGACCAAAGGGGCTACCGAAAGCATTAACCTTGTCGCCAACGGTTTAGCTAAACGTCACTTTAAAGCTGGGGATAGTATTGTAGTCTCAGCCCTAGAGCATCACGCTAATATTGTGCCTTGGCAGCAAATAGCAAAAGAGCTTAATTTGCAGCTTAAGGTCATGCCGGTAGATGCCAGTGGTGTGTTGAAGCTAGAGGAATCGTTGCGTTTGATTGACTCTACTACCGCTATGATTGCAGTCGGTCATGTGTCTAATGCCTTAGGAAACATCAATCCGATTGAAACCATTATTGCCAAGGCCAAAGAAGTCGGCGCCTTAACACTAATAGACGGCACACAAGCAGTCAGTCACTTGGCTGTGAATGTGCAACAGTTGGATTGCGACTTTTACGTGTTTAGTGGTCATAAAATGTTTGGCCCCACTGGCATAGGAGTATTGTACGGTAAGTACGAATTGCTTGAGCAATTACCTCCTTATCAACTTGGCGGTGAGATGATTAAACACGTTAGTTTCACACAAACCATCTTCCAACCGCCGCCATTAAAATTTGAAGCAGGTACGCCAAATATTGCAGGGGTATTAGGTATAGCTGTTGCCGGAGAGTTTATTCAACAGCATAGAACGATGCTATTCGAGCTGGAACAACATTTGTATCAACAATTACTCACTACTTTGTCAGCTATTCCACAAGTTAAATTATGGGGTGACAATGTTAAGAGTATTTGTGTGTTGTCTTTTACCGTGCAAGGCGTCAGTCATTATGATTTGGCAGTGCTGTTTGATAAGCGCAATATTGCCCTTAGGGTAGGGCATCACTGCGCCATGCCTTTGATGCAGGCGCTGGGCATCGACGGCACCATTAGGGTGTCTTTGGCAGCTTACAATAACAGTGCTGAGATCCATACCTTTGGTGTTGCGCTTATTGAATGTATTGGCTTGTTGCTTGAGCCTGCCACTCATGAGGAGTCTAACGACACCTCATCTGAGC
>Ga0307488_10003788_pt1 | contig 12606 bp, 10 predicted proteins | sample SB02metaG_FD_202248 | JGI IMG/M metagenome (GOLD analysis project Ga0307488, IMG submission 202248) | Sea-ice brine microbial communities from Beaufort Sea near Barrow, Alaska, United States - SB 0.2 | ecosystem: Environmental > Aquatic > Marine > Coastal | place: USA: Alaska | collected...
TTTGGTGGGGGCAATGTCTTAAAAGGTTTCACCGGTTTTAATGTGGGTGAGCGTAATGCTGAATTTACCGTGGAGTATCTCAGTGCTGAGCATATTCCGGTGTTGGCCAGTGACCTGCTAGATGTCTATCCCCGTAAAATATACTTTTCTCCCAGTTCAGGCATTGTGAATGTGAAAAAAATCAAATCTCTCCATAACAGCACTATTGTGGACAGGGAAAGCGAATATAAAATGCGCATCCGTGGTGCATCAAAAAGTGGCGAAATTGACTTGTTTGAGGATTAAGTAAATGACGATAAAAGTGTTAATTGTAGATGACTCCGCCCTTATCAGGAGTTTGCTCAGTGAAATTGTGAAGTCAGCAAAAGGTATGTTTTTAGTGGGCGCCGCACCCGATGCCTATGTAGCAAGAGATTTGGTGAATAAGTTTTCGCCAGATGTGATCACCTTAGATATTGAGATGCCTAAAGTAGACGGGTTAACCTTCCTTGAAAAACTAATGAAAGCGCACCCCACGCCGGTTTTAATGATATCAACGTTAACCGAACAGGGCGTCAATGCCACACTTCGAGCCTTAGAGCTCGGGGCCATAGATTATATTGCTAAACCCAAGTTAGGCGTTGCCCAGGGTATTGAGGAATACAGGCAATTAATTATTGATAAAATAAGGATCGCCGCGACATCTAAGGTGAAGCCCGTAACAAAACAAAAGTCGGCTAACACCGCAACGTTAAATTATTCTGGTACCGAAAAAATAATTGCTGTTGGGGCTTCTACTGGTGGCACCGAAGCCATAAAAGAATTTTTAATAGACTTACCTTCTAACAGCCCCGGTGTGGTGATCACCCAACATATGCCACCAGGTTTTACTACAAGCTACGCTAAACGCTTAGACACATTATGTAAAATAAACGTCATAGAGGCTAAAGGGGGAGAACGTATTCTGCCCGGCAACGCTTACCTTGCGCCAGGCAGTTACCATTTATTAATAGAACGCAGTGGTGCGGATTATCGTCTGCGACTGGCGGATACACCTTTAGTCAGTGGCCATAAACCCTCAGTAGATGTAATGTTTAATTCTTTGGCTCAATGCGCAGCCCAGAACACTGTGGCTGTGATATTAACAGGAATGGGTAAAGATGGCGCAGCCGGTATGTTTTCCTTACATCAGCAGGGCGCTTATACCTTAGCTCAGGATGAGGCTAGCTGTGTGGTGTTTGGTATGCCTAAAGAAGCTATTAATCTCGGCGGGGTGGATAAAGTTTTACCCTTAAATGCCATGGCGGGAGCCGTGATTAAACACTTACACTCAGTGAATGCAGGCTCTAGGCTATAATTTTAGAGGCTCTCACAGATTATAAAATTCATTTTTGCCTTTAACCTCAACGTCCCCTCAAATTAGGTGTTTTTACCAATACTCGGACCTAAGCATTTCAGGTCTAATTAGTATCAGTTTTTATACCTTGTCAGTTTTTAAATGACCATTTTATCAGTGATATTTCAACCGCAACTGAAGTGATCGCTTTATCCGGACGGGGTCGTCATGACCCTTGAAGTTGAATTTTTGACCGGGGTGGTTAAACCACTCATTACACAGAGTAAAAACATGACTAATGCTCAAACCACTCAGGATAATCAATCCTACACAGACGCAGACTCTCGGGAGTTTCTAAGTTTTGTTTTAGGCGAGGAACATTATGCTTTGGATATTATGTCGGTTAAAGAGATCCGCGGGTATGAGGCCGTCACCAAAGTGGCTAATGCCCCTCCATTTATAAAAGGGGTGATTAATCTGCGAGGAGACATTGTTCCGATTGTTGACTTGCGACTGAAGTTTGCAGTCGGCGAAGCGACCTACAACGCATTTACCATTGTGATCATGCTAAACGTAGCGCAGCGCATTGTGGGTATTGTGGTGGATGGTGTATCGGATGTGATCCGCTTAGCTGACGAGCAAATTCGTCCAGCACCAGAATTTGGTGTGGCTTTCGATACGCGTTATTTGCTTGGCCTAGTGCCGATTGAAGATCACATGGTTATTTTAGTCAATATAGACAGTCTTATTGCGAGTGATGAGCTCGGACTGGTAGACACACAACTTAGTCATTCGCGGGAGTAGACAATGAACAAAATCAAAACATCGTGGATTTCGAAACTGGTCAGTGGCAGACAATTGGATGCACAGGCGCAAGCGTTAGCAGCGAAGTCAGCTCAACTGGATGATCAAGCCGCTGATATGGCTGCATTACAAAATGACATGGCGAATATCAAGCAGGAGCTCACGGTCCGCACCGATATTATGAATCTAACCAGTATCGTATCCTTTGCTGACCTAAGAGGAGATATCGTTACGGTGAATGAAAAATTTATCGAAGTGTCGAAATACCCTAGAGTAGAGCTAATAGGGCAACCTCATAACACCACCCGTCATCCTGACATGCCCAAAGATACCTTTAAACAAGTCTGGTCGACTATCAAAAGCGGAGACACGTTTCGCGGTGTCATCAAAAATCGCGCCAAAGACGGAACGCCATATTACGTAGATGCCGTCATAGCACCATTCATTAATGAAAACGGTAAGCCTACAAAATACTTAGGCGTTCGCTATGACATTACCGAGCAGGAGCTTGAACGCCAAAATGCCAAAGGCATTCTGGGTGCCATTGATGGATCATATGGTTATATCGAGTTCGACTTGAGCGGCACCATTCTCAATGCGAACAAAAACTTTCTTGATCTAATGGAATACAAAATCGACGAAGTCAAGGGCAAACACCACCGAATATTCGTAGATCCAGCTCAGTCTGCTCTACCAGAGTATGCGCAATTTTGGGCCGACCTCAATGTTGGTAAAGCACAAAATGATATCTTTAAACGCATCACCAAATCCAACAAAGATGTCTGGATCCAGGCGGTTTATGCACCGGTGAAGGATGAAATGGGGCGTGTCTTCAAGATTGTAAAAATTGCCACCGACATCACGGCCACAAATATGCAAGCGGCCGATTACGAAGGCCAGATAGCAGCCATAGGAAAATCCCAAGCGGTTATCGAATTTAATATGGATGGCAGTATCATCCAAGCCAATGACAATTTTCTCAATACCATGGGATATCATGCAGACGAAGTGAAAGGCAAACACCATAGTATGTTTGCTGACAAAGAATACAAAAAAAGCCCTGAATATAGACAGTTCTGGGAGACCTTAAATCACGGTGAATACCAAGTGGCAGAATACAAACGTATTGGTAAAGGTGGCAAAATTGTTTGGATCCAAGCCTCGTATAATCCAATCATGGACTTAAATGGCAAGCCTTTTAAAGTGGTGAAATATGCCACCGATATCACAGGTCGCAAAAACGCCGTCAATGAAATCAAACGGGTATTATTATGTTTATCGGATGGCGACTTAACGGCTTCTATTAAAGACAAGTTTGAGGGAGAATTTCAAGAGTTAGGGGATGCCATCAACAGTTTTGTGAGTGAACTTCGGGATACCATCTCGCAAATCAATAGTGCCGCAAATACTATCAACGAAGCATCAACCGAAATCGCTGAGGGCAATGCGGATTTATCCAGTCGAACCGAAGAGCAGGCTTCCAGTCTGGAAGAAACTGCTTCGAGTATGGAAGAGCTCACAGGAACGGTCAGATTAAATTCAGAAAATGCTAAGCAGGCCAACACCTTGGCATCTGAGGCATCAACAGTGGCGATGGAAGGAGGTCATATTATCGCTAAGGTGATGGACACTATGTCTTCCATTAATGAATCGGCTCGAAAAATATCAGATATTATTGGTGTCATTGATGGTATTGCTTTTCAAACCAATATTCTGGCGCTTAATGCTGCGGTAGAGGCAGCCAGGGCGGGTGAACAAGGGCGGGGGTTTGCAGTGGTCGCATCTGAAGTTAGAACGTTAGCGCAACGCTCAGCCAATGCGGCTAAAGATATTAAAGGGCTAATTTCTGACTCAGTGAGTAAAGTCGAAAACGGTAATGTGTTGGTGAACCAATCTGGCGAAACCATGGATAAAGTGGTGACATCGATTAAACGGGTTAATGATATCATGTCAGAGATCGCAGCGGCCTCATCCGAGCAAGCAACTGGGATTGATGAAGTGGGCAAAGCCATCACCCAGATGGATGAAGTGACCCAACAAAACGCTGCGTTAGTGGAGCAAGCCGCAGCAGCGGCGGAAAGTTTACAGTCTCAGGCTGTGGAACTGACTGAACGTGTTGCTTCCTTTAAAATGCATGACGGCCAAGTCGCACATCAACAGAGTATTGCATCACAGAAAACAGTCAACGCGCCAGCACCTAAAACAAGAAAAACACCGCAAAATTCAACCCTGGCCCAGAAGAAAATAAAATCAGCATTACCCCAAGAAGATGAATGGGAAAGCTTTTAAATAGACGGATCTTTGCCCGAACTGAGAGCAGGACGGGAATGTGTATTTAGTCAGTCAGTGGGAGTTTGAAAATCAAATTTCGGCTTCTAATCGCTATTACGACAGACATTTCCAATGTGATGTGGATATGTTTTTAGGACCCATAAATATCTATAAACGTGTCCCTTGAGAATGACTCTGCCCAAAGTAGGCTATTTAACGTTTCATAAAAACCAGATGCAAGTTCATATTATTTGATTACCCTTCCAATAAAATCGAGGCTAACGCAGCCTAGTAGCGGTTAAATCTCTACAATCTGTGAATACGTGTTCGCCTATCTCAATCAACATTTCTCATCCTAGACTGATATTAATTATCCAATACTTCGTTCACTTTGTAGGCTAATGCTTCCATCGAAAAGGGTTTCTGTAGAAATGGAATATCATTTTTCAGCACGCATTGGGTTGAAATAATATCTGCAGAATAGCCAGACATAAATAACACTTTCATATTTGGACTCATAGTTAATAATTTAACAGCTAGGTCTTTGCCGTTCATATTTGGCATGATCACATCAGTGAGTAATAGGTCAATCTTCCCTGCATGCTGTTTGGTAAGCGTTTCGGCCATGGTCACGGTGGAAGCGGCAAATACCTTGTAACCTTTCTGCTCGAGCATAACGGTTTCTATTTCTAATAAAGCTTGTTCATCTTCAACTATTAGCACCGTTTCAGTGCCGCTATGGGATGTTTTTATGACAGCAGCTTTAGCTATTGGCACTGTTTCATGTTCCCTAGGGAAATAAATATTAACCGTTGTGCCTTGTTTGGGTTTGCTTAACACCTCAACAAATCCCTTGTTCTGCTTGATTGCCCCATATACTGTGGACAGGCCCAATCCTGTTCCCTTGCCTAATTCCTTGGTCGTATAAAAGGGTTCGAATATGTGTTCCAGCAAGGTTTTACTCATGCCGCAACCATCGTCGGCAATAGAGATTTGAACGTAATCCCCTTTAGGAAGAACAAATACTGGAAATGAATCTAGACCAATTGTAGTGTTTTCATCAACGCTGAGGTTGACGATATTAATTGTGATAGCACCAATGTCGGCAATCGCATCCCGGGAATTAACGCACAGATTGACAATAATTTGATCGACCTGAGTCGTGTCTACTTTCACAGGCCAAATACAGGTTTCTTTCTCAAAGGAAAGATGTATATTTTCACCAATAAGCCGTTTCAACATAGCCAACATTGCTATCACTGATTCATTCAGGTTTATTATTTCAGGAGCAATCGCCTGTTTACGGGCAAAGGTGAGCAGTTGCCGAATAAGCTCAGAGGAATGTGTACAGGCCTTAATAATACTGTGCATATTCGTCACAATTGACTCTGCGCGGTCTGTCTTCAACAAGGATAATTCGGCATTACCCAGTATCACAACTAACATATTATTAATATCATGGGCAATGCCCCCAGCAAGCTGACCAACCGCTTGCATTTTTTGGCTTTGAAACAGTTGTTTTTCAAGTTTTTTGCGTTCAGAAAAAATTATATTTTGTTCCGTATTATCTCTGGCTGTGCTGGTGAAAATCATGCCTGTGCCATTTTTGCCATCATGGCGGTGGGATAACCATGACATCTGAAATACCTCCCCAGTCACACTGATTTGACGGTTTTCATAGGTGAATATGTTATTTTTGTCCTGTAGCCAAGAATCAAAGGTTTGTTTGGTCTTTTCTTGTTCGTCGGGGTGAACGAAATCAGTGAATGGTCGACCAATACAATCCTCAGGGCATAAACCAATGATTTTGTTGGCCATATGGTTTATAAATAAAATCCGTCCATCAGCATCAACTTTGGTAATCAAGTCTAACGAATCTTCCACCAAATCCTGATACTCTTGACGACTGTCCAATAAAGAGGCATTGGTTTGTTGGCTCTCTAAAATGGCCTGTTTTAGTTGGGTTTGAGTCAGTTTGATTTCCCGAGCCATTGTATTAAAACTACTTGCAAGGTGGCTAAATTCATTATTTCCTTTTATCACAAGTTTCACATCTAGGTTATTGGTAGCAAGTTGCTGCGCGCCGTATTCTAGTGCTTCAGTTGACTTAGTGATGCCCCTGGATATTCTGAAAATAATAAAAAATATTATGATCAGAAATATAGTCGCTAGCCCTGATGATATAGCGATTGAGTCATGGACAATAGTGACTAAACCGTCTTTATCAACATAACTGACAATCAGCCAGTTCCAGTTAGGTTCGATGTCAAATGCGGCGATAGTTGTGCTTTTTTTGTCTGACACTGTCCTTCCATCAAATTCACCTTGCCCACTTTTATCCATGACCATAGACTGCAAGTGATTTTTACCAAGGGGTATTTGATTGGCATCCTCTGGATAAGCATAAATGACATCATTAGATTGAGCATCGAAAATCGCAATGGATGTGTCTGGAGCCAGATTTTTGGCAATATTAAGGAAAATACCTTTCTGAGTGGCTTCACGATAAAACACCACATCTGTCATATTTAATGCACTGATGTTTTTATAGTCAGCCCGACTTTCAGTAATAATATTACTGACATTGTTAGTCAATATTTCATATTGCAATGCCATCATTCTGTCATGGATTATAAAAAAATTTAAAGAAATAATGAGCACCACTGGCAAGACAATCGAAGGGATAATAAAAGCCAATAGTTTGTTTTTTAATTTAATGTATTGTTACTCCCACGTTTAATATATTGAGATATTCCACAAAGGTAACGCCATACGAAGCTTTCCAATAGTTGTCCAATATCCCAGTTTCTTGGGCATATTTGAGATACTTTTCTAAAATACCTTTAAGTAACGGATTGTTTTTGTTTATGCCCCAACCCATCATTTGAATATCGCTGATAGGCCATGCTATGGTCAGGTTATCAAAGCTTTTTAGGGCAATAAATGCCTGATCACTATCATAAACAGTAAAGTCCACCTCACTCTTGGACACCATGTTATCCATATCATCTATGCGATCGGCATATTTGTAAATAACATGGATATTATGGCTTTCGACCAGTTGTTCAATGTTACTTTCCAATGACGTGTGTTTCACCATAGCAAAATACTTGTTGTCTAAATCAGATAGGGTATTGGGTCTGTTGTTCTTTCTGGAGATAATCATCTGTCGTGAGGGGATATATTTGATGATATCAAACATTTTTTCACGCCAAGGTAATGCAGTGATGGTATCAAGATAAATATCTACATTTCCAATCAGGGTGGGAACATAAGAGTAACTTGGGTCGTTCTGCGCTTTTCTAAGGTCTTGGCCTTCTTGAAAAAAATAGTGGTCCCAAGTAACAACTTCCATTTCGATATTTATTTTTGTTAGGTCAGTAAACGCCTTTAATACGTTGTAATGAAAGCCCGTTATCGAACTATCTTTATGCCGTTGATAAACGGGGGGGCTAATTGTTGTGGCTATTTTTAAACTGCCTTTTTTATGCAATGCCTTAATAAAAGTGATTTCATCGCTGGACCAGTTAGTGCCCGTTATAGAAAGCAGTGGTATGGCATTATCTTTTGCTGCACCGGCAAAAGAAAAAAATATGCCAACAAGTATGAACAGGGTTTTCATGCTTTTTTCCCAAATGGTATGAAGATGAAACTTCAATGGACTTTTACAGCTTTATAAACCCTGATGACTTAAAAGCGCATGATTGATTGTCTTGAAGTAGCCGTCTGTTCCTACTATGCACTGCATGTATGTGGCTATGTTAAATATGGTCTCAAAGTCATTCAAGATTACTTCGCTGGTATTTGCCAAAATGTTTACCTTTTCTACTGCTCATTTAACATCTTGAATTAGCGATTCCCTATGACTTCATTCCTTTAATATTGGCTAATAGGCCTGACAAGTGGTGTGTTAATTTTGTGGCCAATACACAACAAAAAACAGCTTAAGTGTAATGCTATAAATAACCTCATTATAGATAATACCGATTATTAATTGCTCCGGCAAGCAACTAAAAACAGTCGGCATTTTATTTTACCCTGTTGTGACATGTCTATATTCAATTTAATCATGGCAAGAAACCCTAAATGCCATGGTCATGTAATGTGCTGTTTTTGGTGCAAAATACCTAAGCCTTAAAGTCAGTCGATTAAAAAGTCAGCAAACTGTGATGTTAGTTAACAAAATACTTGCAAGCAACACCTCTATGGCTATAATGCCAGCCTCTTGAAGATTGGTTGAAGCCATCTTCAAGTATTTGCAAAGCCAGTGTGGTGGAATTGGTAGACACGCTAGATTCAAAATCTGGTTTCTTCGGGAGTGGCGGTTCGAGTCCGCCCACTGGTACCACTTCTCTTCGAGAAGTAGAAAAAGTCGACTTTGGTTGGCTTTTTTTATGTCTGGAGTTTGGTTAGTAGCTGATGTTTTTATGCCCTAGTGGGCACTGTTATCCATGACATTTTTCAAACGAATCCCTTCGTTCAACCTACTTTTTTGCTACAGCCAAAAAAAGTAGGCAAAAAAGGCCGCTCGCTGCTAAAGTTTTTAACCGCACAAAAAGGCTTATTTTATGGGCGCCAACCGCGTTGTCGCTTCAAATGTGTCCCTTCAACTTCCGCTCAAATGGCATCCCGCGCGGCGTCCGCTTGCCATTTGCCCCTAAAATAAGCCTTTTTGTGCTGAAACTTTAAAGGCGGGAAAGCAGTGACGGAGCCACCAAAGCGGGTATCGGCAAAGCCGATTTTCTTGCTATCTTACGATGGGTGTCTGGTTAATTCTGTGTCTGGTTAATTGCTCAAATGGCATCCTTGCCATTTGCCCCTAAAATAAGCCTTTTTGTGCTGAAACTTTAAATGCGGGAAAGCAGTGACGGAGCCACCAAAGCGGGTATCGACAAAGCCGATTTTCTTGCTCTCTTACGATGGGTGTCTGGTTAATTTTGTCTGTTTATCAGAAACGCTGGCACGTTGAAGTTGATTTTAGAAATATTAAAACCACCTTGGGTATGAATATTCTGAGCTGCAAGACACCTGAAATGTGTCGAAAAGAAATATGGACGTATTTCCTGGCTAATAATTTAATCCGGCTATTGATGTCACAAGCTGCATGCAATTATGGCTTATTTCCACGCCAACTCAGTTTTAAACATGCGGTGCAGGTTTGGAATACATATGCTCTGCTAGACAAAGTCATAGACGAGGAGATGTTGGCGTTGCTCGCCAGACGACATGTAGGTAATAGGGGCGGACGGATCGAGCCCCGAGCAGTCAAACGTAGGCCAAAGGCCTATCCATTATTGATGATACCCAGAGCAGAAGCGAGACAAGCAGTCATGAAGAATGGTCATCCGAAAAAGATAAAATAAGCTATATTTATCAATGATTAACGGCTTAAGTTAGTGCCATTCGGGTCAGAACAGGATTAATTCCCATTATTCAATTTAACTTAATCCTGATCTGATCAGTTTAAATTAACTACGTCCACATTTAATTACACATTTAATTATGACATGCACCCTAACCCAACATTCATGTTGGATTGTTCAGTAAGGTTCAGCAGTGATCCTAAAGAATCTGACTTAACCTCACTGGTACCACTCTTTAAAAATAACATTAAACCGACTGTTGTCTTTTTTTGTGTCTGTTAATCTTTATGGTTTCTTTAGGTATCAGAATTGAACATTGTATTCTTCAACTTAATCGGTTTCAGAGGCTTTGACTAATATCGAGCTCAATGTGCTGCCGGCGTTGCGGTGTTTTGAAATTCGCTGGTAGGCATCGGATTGCATCCATGTAAATGCATCTTCTTTGGAGGGGAATTCCATAAGCACCGAACGTGTGGCTTCCCATTCGCCAGCAAGCACAAGAGGCTCCTCATCGACACTCAAAAGTTTGCCGTTAAAATTAGCGAATACCTCGTTAAATTGATTTTCATATTTGTCATATTCAGCACGGTCATAAATGGTGAGTCTTGAAAGAATGTATACAGTCATAATGTTCCCATCGATACGATAACAGGGGATTAGGTTACTAAAGATACCTGTTATTCTATAGTCTTTTATAACACTATAAAATTTTGCACACTAAGTTAGGTGGGTCGTCGCTCCCCAAATAGACTGACTTTATTGGCACATCTCTGGGTTTTTTTTACATAAACTGTCCATAACCTGCGCTGTTTCAAGTTCGACGTTTCGGCTAATAATCCGTTTGAAATGCTCCCGCAACCAAATTAACCCTTGGTCCCTGTCTTGGCGTTTGTGCCAGATGGCTGAGACTTGTTGTGGCATTAATTCTATGGGTGGTTTTGTGGCTGCAATGTCGCCGGCTATTATCTGCTTGGCAACCGCTGAAATGGGGATCACGCATATCAGATTACTGCGCTGGATTAAATTGGCCACTGAGGAAAAATGATTAACGGTAACGGCAACGCGTCTGGTTAATCCGTGTTGCAACAAAACCTGATCGGTATACCCGGTTATATCGCCGGACAATGACACCAAAAGATGATCCGCCGCCGCAAATTCTTCTAAACTAAGATCCGCTTTTGCCAATGGATGCTCATGGTTCATGATGCAAATATAAGTAGGAGCAAACAAATATTCGGCTCTAAATGTATTTGAAATAACGCCTGTGTTGCCAATCACCATATCCACCTCCGCATCTTCCAAAACCTGATCTGAATTGACGATTGTATAGGGGACAGCATGGATATTGACGCCCGGCGCTTCTTTCTCGATCGCGCAACGTAATTCAGCCCAAGCCATATCGACGACTATATCTGTCACCGCAATTCGAAATGTGCGTTTGGCAGTCGCGGGATCAAAACTCTTGGGGTCAACCGCTTCTGTGAGTGAAATAAGCGGATCTCGGACTTGGTTCCACAAGTTTTGGGCATGCAAAGTAGGCTGGATATTACGGCCATCCTTGACAAATAACTCATCTTTCCATGCGACTCGCATTCGACTGACCGCGTTAGATACCGCAGGCTGTGTCATAGATAGTCTTTGAGCAGCACGGGTAATGGACCGCTCAGTCATGATGGCATCAAATACCATTAACAGGTTTAGTTCTTGTGGTCGCATAACGTTTTCGTTCAAGTAATTATCATGCAACAATACATCACAAAATAAAATGTGTCACATGTTAATATATAATTATATTTATATTAATTTGGTGGCCATACTCCCGCCATCGAAATAAGGTAGTTGAAGAACAACCCTAATGAGTACAAACAAAACGTTGCTCAGTATTCGTTTTGCCAAGCATTAGGCGTTGTTTATTTAGCTGTGAGTCAAACCATTAAAGACTTAACCGCACATGCAATTTCTGGGTAACCACGGCAAGCAACAATGCTTATGGATCAGCCGTCCTAACCTTCCAAGAATGTGGGCAGGGAGTCTGCGTTATTCGTGTTTCCTCTAAGCGTCTTTATGACTCTGATGAAACGAAGTCTTATAAATTACATCCTTTGGAAAATATTAGGAATTTTGGAAAATATTATTATGCGTTGGTGGGTCTTATTACTGGCTATATCTTTTGTTTCACTCCCAAGTACACATGTGGTGGCTAGTCAGCAGGCGGTGGCAATCGATTATTTGCACGGTGAAAGCGGGTTAACTGGGATTCGGTTGGCTTATCGTCCCTATCAGACTCAGATAGCCACATTTGAATGGCTAGGTGAGTTTGATGTGTACTGGGAGGCAAGTGTCAATTTTTGGGAGTTTGGACAGGATAATCAACATGAAACCAATTACGCGATTGCATTATCTCCGGTGTTCTCAAAAAAATTCGATAGTTTATATGGCAAGTATCCACTCAAGTGGGAATTTGGCATAGGTGTTTCATTTATCACTGACACCCGTTTTGCCGGTAAAAATATAGGCTCTCATTATCAGTTTGAAGACCGACTGGGTTTGATATTGGAGTTTGGGGAGCAACTAGAAAAGTCTGTAGCGGTGCGTTACATGCATTATTCAAACGGTGGTTTAAATGATGATAACCCCGGTTTAGATTTTCTGAGTCTGACTTATGCACGTGATTTTTAACCTTTTTATTGAATAGGCGAGTACTGGGCATTATTACTCGCACAGCTGGTTCATTTATACGCAACAACCTAATTTTTTTATTTGATTTTTGGATGTTAATCATCCTATAGCACCTAAGGCAGCAACACTCATGAATACTAGATTTTTAAAAACGATAAAAATTATCAGTCAATC
>Ga0307488_10003789_pt1 | contig 12606 bp, 21 predicted proteins | sample SB02metaG_FD_202248 | JGI IMG/M metagenome (GOLD analysis project Ga0307488, IMG submission 202248) | Sea-ice brine microbial communities from Beaufort Sea near Barrow, Alaska, United States - SB 0.2 | ecosystem: Environmental > Aquatic > Marine > Coastal | place: USA: Alaska | collected...
GTTTCATTTACTGTTTTAAATCCATTCCATCCTGTGTTAACTTTATTGGTGTGTCTTTGTGTTGCTGAAAGCTCTACTATTTGCTGTTCATATTTATCTAATGTAAAAACCTGTCCTTTTTTCATATGCCTATGTAAGAAGCAGTTGATGAATCTTTTAGTTTAGATTTCCATTCATATTCTTTTAGTAGTAAATCTATTTTTTCTTTTATATAAGATTCTTTTTCTATTGGTATATTTTTTATTGTGTTATAAAGTGATGTATCAATAGTTAATTCTTTTAATTTATCTTCACATCTATTACATTTGTTTTCTAAGTATTGTATTTTGTTTACTTCATCAATTGATAAATCTTTACTAAATGTAAACATCTTTTCAAATTCTCTAATACTTTTGTTTGTCTTATAATAAAGTGGATAGCTTTTAATTGCGTGAATAACTGTTGCGTGATTCATTGGTTTACCTTGTGATTTAAAAAAGTCACTTATAGCTGTCCATCTCATTAATCTTTTTTCCCTAAGCAGATAACATAATAAACCTCTCATTTCTATTACATCTCTTACTCTTGATTGTTCAAATACATTTACTCCAGATAATTCAATTAATTTATCTGCAATTTCTATTGGTGTTAAATTTTTCATTTTTTTATATTAATTAAATAATTCATAACATCTGATTCTTTTAATAAATTCATTTTTCTTCTATCATAATGTTTATAAGCTCTATCACTTGGTAATAAGTCAATAAAATTTTCCTGTGCGTGTAACATATTATCAATTACTCCATCAATGTGGTAAGAATCACAACTTACCCATTCTTTTAAAATATTTTTAACATCTCCATAATTAACTAATTCATCGTTCCATAAATCTAAAATATGTTGTCTATATGAATTTGGTTCGCCATAACTATTTACATAAGAAAAATAATTACATTCACCAAGTTCATCATAAAAATCAAATAAACTATATATAAAATCTTCTTTTGTATATATATCCCAAAAATATGTTTGTTCTGAAAACAATCTAAAAGAACTATCAAGATTATGTTCATTAAGTTTTATAAATTCTTGAATTACATTATGTCTAAAAAGATTTATTCCTTTTTCAATTCCAATTTCATTTCTCCATAAATGTGGTGATTTTTTTGCTCTTTTTAAATAGTGTGTATTTAGTGTTTCCATAATTAATTTGTTCTTAGTTTTAAAAGGTTATAACATTCTGTGTATTTCTGTCTAGCTTTGCTTTTGTATTTTTCTTTAAATAGTTCGTATAGTTTTTTTGTGTATTGGTATTGTGTGTTGCAATCCTGATAATAGTTTTGAGCAAACTTCTTACCCTTACCTTTAAAGTAGTTTACATTGTCTGCTGTATCTCCTACTATCATTTGTTCATAGAAGTTATATAAAGCTTCTTGTTCTGAGATGTCAATTATTGTTTTGTGTTTATAATGGTAGTTGTAAATTAAACAAGGGAATTGTTTGTAATCTTTATCAATAGAAACTATCATTACATTATCTCTTCCAATATCTTGACTAAGTGTGTACCAATATCTTGCAACCAAATCATCTGTTTCTATTCCAAAACCATATACACTTTCATATTGTTCTTTTACATATTTATGCATTGGATGAAGTAGTGGTGGTAATTCTTGTTTTTTTCTGTTTGCTTTATATACTGGTGTGATTAGTTTTCTAAAGTTTCCCTTAGATCCATTGAAAGTAATTATCTTATCAATTTCAAATTGTTCTTCTAAGTCACTTACAATCTTCATTAGCTGATGATCAAATTTAATTTTAGCATCTTCTAAATCTTCATAGTAAGGATTGTCATCAGGATTTTCTTTTGTTCTGTAACAACTTGCAAATATTAAACTGTCTGCATCAATTAGTAATACCATTTTATAAAAGTAAACAAAAATGAATTATAAACAAAATACTTAATAAGCTAATTTAGATTTATTTTAGTGGCTTGGTTTTCTTTTAAAAGATATACAGGTTTAAGTAATCTTTTTTTTGTCCATAGTGTAGTATCAGGACAATACATTTCTTTTGGTTTTGGTAGCTCTAAAGTATTAAGCCAGTATAAAAAATTGCCTTTAGGATCATTTACAAAGTAAAGCTTTACAATGTCTTTATCCATTTTCATTAATTCATCATATTTATATTTCTCCAGCATTTTATCTTCATAATATTTATTTCTGAATTTCATTTCAATAACACAGGGAATTCCTTTTCTTGTAAAACCACTTGCATCATAGTGTTTAAATCCTTCACCACTCCAATCAAGATTCCATCCATCAAAGTTTAAGAAATTAACTATTGTTTGTTCTAGCTTATGAATATTAATCAAAGCCATTATCCCAAATAATATTTAGTTCTTTAATCCATTTGTTTGTTATTTTTGGTGAACAAGTGCAAGGTTTGTGAAACTTATGCTTGTAGTACTTGCTGTGGAGCTCACATACCATTTCAAATTCTTCACCACTAAGGGATGTTTTTTTTGATGCTCTAAATGTTTCCCAATCTTTACGGTCATATCTGTCAAATCTTATTGCCATCTGTTAATTTTTATTTCGTTGTATTTTTTTCGTCTTTGATCACATTTACAATCAGGATATATTTTTTTCCATATATATCTTATGCCTGTATATTTTGTAATATAATAAATTAAATCTCCAAGTTTCATATTAAATGCTTTAGTTTTTCAATTACTTTTCTATATGTATTATAAAGTGAATGATAAGGAATACCAGTTTTTCTTGATAATGCTGCAACACTTTCACCAGCATCTAATATTTCAAATACTTTTCTATCGTACCAATACATAGTTTGTAATTCGTTTTGTATGTCTATGTATGTGTTTATGTAATTAATATCATTATAATCTGTTTGTAAATTAACGCAATCATCTATACATATAACGGAAACTTTAGATTCTTTTCGTTTTAAATCTAAGAATAAAGATTTTAAAGCTTTAAATATATAAAAGTAATTGTAATCATCATCACCAAAATCAATATCTAAACCATCATCTAATTTGCGTTTTAACTTAATGTACATTTCTTGTGTGAGATCTTCAGCAGTTTCTTCATTGCATCCAAATGATTTTACAATGTCAATCCAGATTTTGTGTTTTAAATAGATTTTTTCCAGTACAGTCATATATTTAGCTTTTCAAAGGATCGTATAGATCACCCACTATTACTGGGTATCCTAAACTATTTACCTGAAAACTAAATGTTTCAAATGAATAACCTCTGCTTCTTCTACATTTTACGGTTGTCCATTCTTTGTTGACTGTGTTTGCTTCTAGCTGTATTTGTGTTTCTGCTTTCTTTTCTAAAAACGATCCTAAATGTCCTGTAGGTTTATCGTTTCCAAAGTTTGAATGTATTACACAAATTATATGAATATTATAATTAGCTGACCATTCCATTAATTTCTGAACACAAGAATTACTTTCTTCAATATTATTAACATCTGATACTAAATCAGCTATGCCATCTATAATAAGTAATCCTGGATTTGTTGCTTTGTGTTCTAAACAATATTCTATAAAGTTGATTCTGTCTTTGAATCCTATTGTTCTTAATCCAAATGTATAATAATTTTTTGAATAATCAATAGGGTTCATATCTAAAACCCTTTTAAATAATTTTTGACAATGCCATTTTCCTTGTTCAGTATCTATGTGAATTACAGATTTATTATCTCTGTGTCCTTTTATTTTGCCACCAAACTTGTTTTGTTTTCCTAAATAAACTGAAGCTAATAAAGAAACAAAAAAGCTTTTAAAAGTTTTAGGTGGTGCTTGTACAAAGCTAAAGTTTCCATATGTTCCAATAGGTATTGGAAGCAGCATATCTCCTTTTGATGTTTGAATGAGTTTTTCACCAAGTGATAAAGCAACTGGTGGATATTCTATTTTTTCTTTTGGATCTACTACACAATCTTCTTCAATAGATTGCATAATTAGATATTGTTCTGTTTGTTGTTCGTCTAATCGTAATTGCATTTAAATAAATATATAAAAAAAGGGGGTAATTAAACCCCCCTAAAGTTAAAATGGTAAATCCTCACTCGGTGCTGTTTCTGCAACAGCTACATTTTTTTCCACTTTGTTTAATATATTATTTGTCCATACAACTTCACCATTTCCTAAATAGTTTTTAGGTTTTTTAGCTTCACGTTCTTCTTTTGTTTGTGAATCTGTGATTGTAACATTTTGTCCAAATTGATTTGATTCGTCATTTACTGTAATTGTGAAATTATAATAAACTCCTTTTTTACCTTTAAAGAATTTTTCTTTAGGTAATTTTGATACATCTATTGATGCGTTGATTATTCCAGCCATATTTAATTATTATTTATTAATTTATTTTCTATGTTTTTAGTAACATTCCATTTTGATTTAATATCTTCAAGTGTGTATTTACCTGAAGCAATTGCAGAAATACATTTATCAATATCTTCTTTTTTAATTAATGTATCTTTTTGTGCTGCAAGATTACCATCATCATCACCAGCTTGTAAAGCCAATAGAGATTGTAGGGTGTATCTTCTAAAGTATGTTATAGCACTACCTAACTTTTGAGCATCTAAGTTCTTAGGAAGTTTAATTGATGATTCTACTGATGCACCTTCTAAGTCGTATATAACACTTCTAACTTGACTACCTGTTATTGGTTGTAGTAAAAGTAGATTATGTTTTTTAAGTATAGGATTTAATTGTTTTAATAATGAATTAATATCAAAATACTTTGAATTAAAAAAAGGATTTTTAGAATCTTTACTTATAGATCCAATTTCTGTTTGGAGCTTAAATAGTTTTGTGTGTAGGTTTTCCATTATAAATGCATTAAATTATTATTAGTAACTTCTAACTTAGCTTCTAATTCTCTAATCTTTGATTGATAATAATCTACAAGAACGAAATGTTCTTCAACAGTAATTGTTTTTTGTTCTGTCATTTTTATGTTTTAAAGTGAAATTTAAAATTAACAAAAAATTTAATAAGAAACAAAAAAAAAGAGGTTAAAATTAATTAACCCCCTTTTAACAAAGACAAATCGAACAGAACAAGTCAAATATAAAAATTAGTTTAAGTCGTTTAATAAGTTGTTATAGTAAGTTATTAACGATTCTAAATCATCATTAGAATATTTTACAGTAGTTCTTGATTTTTGCAATAAATCTTCAGCAATTCCTTTACCAAATAAATCTTCAAGTTTTAAACCAAATTTATACTGTTCTCCGTATCTCATTACATTACAAGCATAACATTGAACTTGGCAATTTGTGGCATCCCATCTTGTTGCATAATGTTTTCTTGACATAAAATGTCCACATTGCATTCCTTTTTTGTAATGGCTTTGTTTACCACAAGTGAAGCATTCAACAATTTCATTTTCAGATTGACGAAGTCGTATATATAGAGAAAAAACTGTGTCTAACCGTTTAACTATACTTTTCCTACTTTTCATTTATCCATATAGTATAAAAATCTTTCACCTGTGTTTTTATCTAGTTTTTTTATAGCTCTATAAATAGCTTTACTTTGTTTTTTAGCTTCTATCCTTTCAGTTTTAGTAGATTCAGATCCAAGATTACAATAAATTTCTGCATCCATTTCAAGTAATGAATCTATTTTTCGTCTAATAGAATAAGTTTTGTATCCAAGTATTTTTTCAATAAGATAATTAATCATAGTTTTTGGTTTAAAATAAAAGAAAGAAAAGAAAATAAAACAAGTAACAAGAAGAAAATAAAAGAAAAGAAAGAAAAAGCTCCCATAGAAAAACAAATTTTCAAATTACCTGATCCAAGCAGCTTCCATCTTTATTAGGTTCTGCAAGTTTTAACAAATATATAAAAAATATTTTATCTTTTTATCTTTTCATAACTACGACCACCAAAATAAGCTGCTACAGTCGTTGTAAGCAATAGTTTTAAAAGTTCTTTCCATTCACTATCAACGTTAAAGTTAATAGCACCAGCATCTATAAAAACCATTAATACAGTACTTACAATTAAGAAGATAAGAACTAATGGTCGAACATTCTTTGATAAATAAGAATCACTTTTTAAATCTGTTTTCCATCTTTCTGTTACACTTTCTTGTATTGAAGCTTCTGCATCTAAAAAGATTTGATTCATTTCTTTTTCAAACTGTGCCTTTTCTACTTTACTAAAAGTATGCTTGTCAATTATGTTACTAATCTTTTCAGCTATGTTAGAACCTACACCACCAAATAATTTAGCAAGTATCTTATTCATCTTTTGATCTTTTTATAGGTTTTTCAAAATCTATTCTTGAAATACTTTTTTCTGAATTATTACTGTAAGTTGTTTCACCACTTGGAGCTGGTTTATATGTTGATGTACTACCTATATAACCTTGATTTCTAAATTGGTAATCATATCTATATGGTTGATAATAAGGACGGTTGTAAATAGGATAGTAATTAATGTATTGATTAGGTCGAATCTTATCAATAGCAACTAAAATTGTATCACCTTCTAAAGTAACAGCTAAAACGTGAGATGCTACCGGTTGTTTAACATAGTTTCCACAAGCTATTATAAATAAAAAAAATACTAATGTTATTAATTTTTTCATCTTCTATAAATTTTATCTTCTATTTTATCTAACCTATCAGATTCTGACTTTATAAATTGCTCAAGAAATAAAATCTTTTGTTCTAATATATCGTGAGATTCAATAGGTGGTAATTTCTTAGCTACTTCAATCTGCTGTTTATTAATTTCTATTTGTTTTGTTAAGGTTGAATAAGTCATTGTAATACTTATAATCCCACCAACAACAAGTAAAATAGTTTTTAAATCTAAATGTAAATCTGGTTTTCCATCATTGTCCAAATCAATTCCGACATCTTTTTTCATTCTTTGTTATAAAATTTAAAATGTAATGCAAATAATAAACAATAAATGTTTAATTCATTAAATTCATTTTCTTCATTATTAGGATAATAACTAAAGCCAACTAATAAACCTGATGAAAATTTTTCAATAATGGCAAATTCCCAAAACATTAGCAATTGTTACAATCTGTATATGTAACGTATTTTCCTTTGCGTTTTATAACTAAAACTTGTTTTCTATTATCTTTTTTATTCTTATAAGAAACGTGTAACCAAATTGGTTCTGCTCCAAACTCCCAAATTAACTGATCAAAATCTAAATTATCTTTAATATAATGAAACATCTCTAAATTAGTTTTACCACCCATAGATGTAATATCTATTGCTTGACCATTTAAATGTGATGATGTTGCAGATCCACCAATACCTTTATTTAATATCTCTGATCTAAAAAAACTATTAACTTTTATTGGAGCTTTAACCCATTCTCTTAATGGTTCAAAAACCTTCTCAGCTAAAATCTCCATATTTTTAATATGATCAGCTTTTGGTTTGTTATCAATATTATACTGTTTAGCATAATTTGAATGTGTTGCTTCTTTATAACTTATGTGATCGCTTATTTTTTTCATACATTAAATACCATTTGTGAGCAGTATAAAGGATAGTAACTGTAAGCAATATGATTTTTAAAACCATATCAATATTAGTGAAACTCAGCGTAAACGCTGAAAAATTTATTATATATAATTTCATATCCTGTAAACTCATTATTATTATTTAGTTTCTTCTTCTATAATCTCGTAAGAACCATCTTTTAAATCTATGTTTATTTTACCATAATTTTCTTCAAGTTCTTTTTTAGAAGCATCTTGTTTTCCCATTTCTTCAGCATACATATGTAGTAAAGAATGTTTTTGTGTTTCTAATAAACCTATATCGTGTTTAATAGCATTTAGTTTTCCTGTTTGTTCTTGTAAACCTTTTAATTCTTCTTCAGTAATTTTTGACATTTTATTATTTTTATGATTAGATGTAAATATACTAATTTTTACAATTACATTTATTTGATTTTAACAAGTCAACTTCTGCTTTTAGTTCTTGTATTGACTTAACTAATAAAGGAACTATTTTAGAATAATCAACTCCTTGCATTTCTTCTGCATCTTTATCTCCTGTTACTGCATCTGGTAAAACTTCTTTAAGTTCGTGAGCCATAACTCCGTAACTTCTGCTTTCATCTGTTTTCCATTTAAAGTCATAAACAGGTATTTTAGAAACCATATCTAAACCTGCAAAATCTTGTAAATCTTCTTTTAATCTATAATCTGAAGTAGTGTTGTATAAAGTTGAAGTTCCAGATGTACTTATAGTGCCAACTTCTGCTGTTGGAGTGTTGTAAAAACCTATTTGAGTTCTTGTTCCTGTTGAGGCAACCTGACATCTTATTGGTCGATAAGCATCATCAGCGCCATCGCCAACCTGTAAACTAAAAGTTGTATCAGTAGAACTTGCTCGTCTAATTAAAACTTCCCCCCCACTTGTAATACGCATTCTTTCTGCACCATTATTTTGAAAAACTATACTACCACCTGCAGTAGCTAAATTTGTCATTGTAAAATCAGTACCATCTTGAAAAAAGTAAGATTGAGCAGCACCACCAACACTAAATGCTAATAACGCTTGAGATGTTCCCCCAACATCAAGAACTCGTCTACCTGCAGTTCCACCTGTATATGGTGTAGTTACTCCTATTCCTACATTTCCAGAACTGTCTATACGCATTCTTTCAACCTCATTTGTACCAAAAGTCATATTGGATTGATTTTGTTGATACCTTATATATCCAGAATATACTTTATTACCAGTTGAAGCATCAGCAAAGTATAAACTTCCATAACCACTTGCTGATGATGATAGTATTGTTATTCCGTTATTTCCTGTCAAAGAACCAACAACTAAATTATTAGCATCTGCACTATAATCTGATGGGTTAATATTTCCTATTCCTACATTTCCTGCATTATTAGTAGCACCTGAAGGTTTTATTGTCATTGTTGCACCAAAACCCCCTCCTATTGTATCATCAAATCCTAATTGTATTCCTAATGCATAGCTATTTTGTGCAATAGTAAAATAATCTGCACCACTTCTTGCATCTTGAATGTATCTAAATTCAGAATTAAATATAATTTTCTTTTGTAATCCAGACAAAGTTACATTTCCTGCAAAAGTTGAGTTACCAGAACTGTCTAGTACTAATTGATTAGATTGACCAGCTCCATTTAAAACTAAACCTAATCCATTATTTGAAATATTACCAGTTAATTCAACACCTGTTCCTGCAGCATCCTTTCTATAAAAATACATAAAAGCAGAATCTGTATGTACACCAGAAGATAATTGTAAATACGAACCACTATTATTTCTATATGCTAAACCACCTGCAGCAAGGTCAGCACCAGAAGTTCCTGCAATATCAATTAAAACTTGACCAGAACTGTCTATTGTCAAAGCATTTGCACCTCCTGTTTTAACAATAAAAGCTGCTGATGCTCCTACAACATCAGTTATTAAATTTCCAGAAGATACACTTAATGTTGAACTATAACTTCCTGCTACTCTGTTTAAAGTAATTTCATCGCCAATTCCTACATTTCCTGTAAAAGTTGAGTTTCCATTTTCTAATATTGTTAAATTTGCTCCACTATTATCATTTTTTTGAAATGTTATATCAGTAGAACCTGGATATACTATTAATCTATTTGAAACATATCTTAATCCAACTCCACTTGTAGGAACAGAACCCGCTGAACCACTAATAGATAGTAAACCACTATTTATAGCTACTTCTCCTGCAAAAGTTGAGTTTTGAGATGTGTCTATTGTTAAGGCAGTTACATTATTTGACCTTAATATAATACTTGATGAATCAGATTGAAGTTGTAAAGAACCTCCTGTATTTCTTAAAACACTTCCGTTTGTAGACATAAAAATATTGGAACTAAATGTTGCACTTGTTCCTGTTAAACCTCCTGTAAGTGTACCCCCTACAAGTGGCAAATAATCTCCAATAGGAACTGCTGTAGCGGCTGCATCTGCATAAGCAGTAGTTGCTACCTTTGTAGAAGCATCTGCTGCACTTTGTGTGACAGCAGTAGAACCATCTGACAAGATTCCAACTCCTGAAATAGTGCCTGTAAAAGTGGCATTTCCTGTATTTGAAATAGTTAATCTTGTTACGGAATTTGTTTTAAAATACATTGGATTTCCGTCATTAGTAGCTAATTCTAAACCTCCTGAAATATTACTTATAGATTGATAATTGTTGCCTGTATTATTAGTGTGTAACCTTAATTGAGTTGCAAAGTTATCAGAACCAGGAAGTATAGATACATAAGATAAGTTTCCATTTGTTCCCCCAGTTCCATCTACTTTAAATTGAGCAATTTCTACTGCAGCCGAAGCTGACTTATTTACAATTAAAGTATCTGTAACATCTAAAGTTCCTGCAACTAAAGTATTTCCGCTTGTAGCATTTACTGTAAACTTGTCTGTATTAATTGCTAAACCTCCTTCAAAAGCTACTGCTCCTGTTGTAGCGTTAGCTGTAAACTTATCCGTGTTAACCGCAAAATTACTTCCTGAATTTAAATTTGTAGTTGTGCTTAAAGTTCCATTAACAGTAATTAAATTACTTCCTTGAACCATTATAGAATCTCCAATAGTTCCAACTGCTGACCATCTTGGAATATACTCTGGTGTTCCTGTTCCTTCAACATCTGTGTGATCAAGTTGTGTCCATTCGTTGTTTGCACCAGCAATTACCCAATCTCCAACTGACCAGTTAGTAACGCTATTTAAGGTTCTAGCTCCACCTACGCTAACCACATAATAATGTCCTTGTGTTAAGAATGGCGATATATCAATTGTATAACTTTCGCCAGTTAACATAATGTCAGCATCTAAACTAAGTATTGTACTACTATCTACGTTTGTAACTAAAGCAGTTTGTCCATCAACTTGATTAACAACTTTATCCCCTACGCTTACAGTAGCAAAATTTGCATCACTATCTACTAACTTATTTGCACTTGTTAAAGTAGTTGTTCCAGAAGCAGATTCGCCACCACCTGAAGATAAAGGAGGTACATTAGTAGATACATTCCAAGAACCCATAAATCTTAACCCACCTGCTAAACCATTTATTTGTGATTGTAGTTTTCCAATTCCTTCAACTATTGAATCAGTTGCTAAAACACTTGCAGCCGCTGGTGTTGGTAATCCTGTTAATACTTTTGCTGTTACTGAGTTGTTATCTAAAGTAACTGCTCCGCTTACCGCCAATGCTCCATCTACATTTGAAAGAGTCGCTGTTGCTTGACCTGTTAAAGATAAATCTCTTGCAGTTTCCCAAGTTGTTGCAGTATCTGCATTACCTGTTAAATCTCCAGTAACATTCCCTATAACATCTACACTAATAGAACTTGGTAAACTTATTGTTGCAGTTTGATTAACCACAGCAGTTGTTATTTCATTTGTAGTACCTAAGATGTTTAGTGTTTGTGTGTTAAGGTTAACATCCCCAGTTCCTGAATCTCCTGTTATGTCTAAATCTGAAGCATTATCTAAACCTTTTACATATGCAGTTGTCGCTACTTTTTCAGAACTATCAGAAGATGCTTGTGTTGTGGCTGTAACACCATCAGCAAGAATAGAAGTTGCAGTTACATTTCCAGTTAAATCTCCTAAAACATTTCCTGTTACATTTCCTTGTAAATCTCTATGTACTGTTGTAGGTAAAGATAAACTTAATCCTGTAAGATTTGCAGCAGTAACTATTTGATTTGTTGTTCCTGTAATTGCTAAAGATTCTGTGTTTAAATTAACATCTCCTGTTCCACTATCTCCAGAAAAATCTAAATCACTTGCAGCATCTAAAGTATCAACATAAGCTGTTGTGGCTACCTTAGTTGAATTATCTCCTGCTGTTTGAGTTACTGCTGTTGTATCTGTATTAATAGTTCCGTTTAAATCTCCAACAAAAGTTGCACCTTCAAAAACTCCTGAAATCTCTACATTATTTGGTAACGATAATTTTATAGTTTGATTTGATGCTAAAGTAGTTATTTGATTTAAAGTTCCTTCAATAGAAAAATTTTGTGAATCTAAATCAACAGCACCAAAGCCAGTATCTCCTAAGAAGTCAAGGTCAGAAGCAGTTACAACCGCATCTACATACGTTTTAACAGCAGCACTTGTAGGTACTGATGTATTGTTATTAAAATTTTCTATACCATCAGCAGAAGTTACCCATTGAGTTATAGTAACTCCTGATCCTGTATCTTTTAAAGAACCCCATTCTAAAATAGCAGTTACTTTAAAATCTCCAGCAGTATTTGCATACAAACCTGATGCGTTTCCAGATCCATCAGTTAATTCTTTTAATGTAGCAGTTAATGCAGCATTATCAGTTGTTTTTATTAATCCTGGATAAGTAGCTGATATTTTAGTATTATATAAAGTAGCCATAATTTATTTTTTATTTTTCTGTTGTTTTTTTAAAAACATTAATAATTTTTTAACGTTAATTTCTTTTGGTTTATATCTCATAATACCCAACCATTAAAAGTTGCATCTTGTGATGGATAAATATCATCGTTACTGTTAGAATAATATTTAGGAAAAGAAGCTTGATTGAAATTCATATAATCAACAAATCTTC
>Ga0307488_10003790_pt1 | contig 12605 bp, 10 predicted proteins | sample SB02metaG_FD_202248 | JGI IMG/M metagenome (GOLD analysis project Ga0307488, IMG submission 202248) | Sea-ice brine microbial communities from Beaufort Sea near Barrow, Alaska, United States - SB 0.2 | ecosystem: Environmental > Aquatic > Marine > Coastal | place: USA: Alaska | collected...
AATTCTAGAAATGAAAGTTTGAATAATACTTTACTTTTTGGAACATTAGCTTCCTCCTCTTCTACTTCTGAAACAACAGTAACTCCTTGCTGTAACCTTGCTTTTAATGCTTCGGCTTTTTTTCTCGAAATAGCTTTTATAGAAACCTCTACCTCTTTGGCTCCAGCAGTTTGTATTTCTACTTGGGTTACATTTATAATCTGATGAACTAAGTTTTGTTTAAAATTCACATTCTGAATTCTGTCAAATGGAATAGAAGATTTCTTTTTAAAGAAAACACCTTGATTCAATATAAAATGATCGTTTTCTATTTTGAATTTAAAAAAGAAAAACTGCAACAGAGCCACAATTAAAATCACCACAGTTAGGGCAATAAAAGTGTACACAATTTTCTCGAATTGATGTTCTTTGTTACTCGTCAATACTAAAGGAATAAACACCAAGAAAAATTTCCCTGTTTTGTACAACAAAAAGAAATAATTAATAATAATTCCTTTGGGAGACTGCCTGGCTAATTCCGAAAAATCTTCTTTATTCATCTTTGATATAAGCTGTTATTAATTCTTTTATTTCTTGCGCTTTTTCTTTTTTCAATCCGCTAATTTTTAAATCTTTCCCACTATCTCCTGCCGTATAAATACTCAAAGTAGACAAGTTGAAATACCGTTCAATTGGACCTTCGTCAATTTCAATGTGCTGAATCCTAGAAAACGGAATCATTGTCATTTGTCTCACTAGCAATCCTTTTTTATAACTCAAATAGGTTTCGTGAACTAAATATTTCTTTCGGTTAAAAATAGTTTTTGTCAATGAAATATAAAGAACCACGAATAAGAAAACTGCAATAATTGAGGCAAGAAAAACAAAATCTGGAATTTCTTTTTCTTTATTTATAAAATAAAAAACAAAAACTGCGGCCGCCAAGATTATAGAAAAAACAGTTCGCCTTACAAGCATCAGTTTAAAATATTTTTGATGCAAGGGCTTATAATTAGGTGTATCTAACATTTATTTTAGGATAAAACGTGAATGGGTTTTCGTTCAAATATACCAAATAAAAAATGCTTTTGATATGGAAAAGGATTATTGTAACTTTACAAACTTTAATAAAGCAAAAAATTAAAGCCAAGCATGAAAAAAGTACAATTAGAAATAGCAGGACTATCCTATAGCCATACACAAAGTGGAGCTTATGCTCTAGTTTTTAATGAAGCGGACGGAACTAGAAGACTTCCTATAATTATTGGTGGTACAGAAGCTCAAGCTATTGCAATTGAACTAGAAGGGATGACACCAAGTCGCCCATTGACTCATGATTTATTCAAATCATTTGCCGAAGAATTTCAATTTACTGTAGAAGAAATAATAATTTACAACCTGATAGAAGGAATATTTTTCTCTAAATTAATTTGTAAAAACAAAGATGGAAACTCTGTAGAAATTGATTCTCGTACTTCGGATGCAGTTGCTATTGCAGTTCGTTTTAATTGCCCAATCTTTACTTACGAGTTTATTCTTAGCTCTGCGGGAATTATCCTAGAAGATCAAGAGACAGAAGAAGGAGATGAAAAAGAAGATATCTTAGAAACTGAAAGTTCTAATGAATTGCCAATCGTAATTCAAGATACACCTGAGGAATCCAAAATGACTATTGAAGAATTAGAAGAAGAATTAAATAATGCTATTGAAAATGAGGAGTATGAAAAAGCTTCGAAATTAAGAGATATCATCAACAACAAAAACTCAAACTAACCTGTTTTCACATGAGAAATAAATTACTGTATGTAGTATTACTTTTTTCTTTATTTCTTTCTCAATCTTGCTCTCAAGAGCAAAGCTTGTCTATTGAAAGTCAAATTGCAAGAGTTTGGAATTACGATTCAGAAATAGGAAGCGCAAACATTGACTCTGCCACTTTTCTTATTTTAACTAAAAACGAGAACGAACAAACCTTCGTTTGGTCAATGAATGGAAGAAAAGACGTAGGAACTTGGTCTATTGTTGATAGCAATGAATTGGTGCTTAAATCCCCTCTTCAAAATACTGAATCTGGGGTAGATTCAATCGCTCAATCATTTGACAATAATGGTAAGGCTACAGTTCATTATTTCAAAGACAATGAAACGGTTGCTACTTTTAATGAAGGGAAGTTTTACCCAAAACAATTCACTCAGAAATTCAACATAAATAAATTATCAAGTGATGAGTTACATTTGGTTTTTGACAATGAATCAGGATCAAATGCTGGGCTTACTGTATTTCCATTTGTTTACAAATCAAGTGTGTTACCCACTAGTATTTCTTTTTATTCTGTAACAAGAGGATTGATTGGAATTTTAGGATTAATATTTATCACCTTTTTATTCAGTTCTAATAGAAAAGCAATAAACTGGAGCTTGGTAACAAAAGGGCTTATCTTACAAATAGTATTGGCAGTAGCCGTACTTTACGTTCCAATTGTGGCTGCATTTTTTGATCACTTGAGTCGCTTTTTCATGGAGATTATAGGGTATACTAATGCTGGTTCTGATTTTGTATTTGGTCAGTTTGGTACTGGTAAAATTCAAGGGCCATTGCAAAACTTTGCTTTCAAAATATTGCCTACTATTATATTCTTCTCTGCCTTAATGAGTATGTTATATTATTTAGGAATACTTCAATTAATAGTTTATGTTTTTGCTTGGTTGATGAAACGTTTCATGAAATTATCAGGAGCAGAAAGTTTGGCAGCAGCAGGAAATATTTTCTTAGGACAAACGGAAGCTCCATTTTTAGTAAAACCATATTTAGAAAAAATGACCAAATCAGAATTAATGTGTCTGATGACTGGGGGAATGGCAACTATTGCCGGAGGAGTTTTAGCTGCCTACATTGGTTTTCTTGGTGGTGAAGACCCTGAACAAAGTATGTTCTTTGCTAAACATTTATTAACAGCTTCTATAATGTCGGCACCAGCCGCAGTGGTTGCTGCAAAAATTCTTGTGCCAGAAACAGAAGAGTTTAATAACGAAATGAAAATTCCGAAAGAGAAAATTGGATCTAATATCCTGGAAGCCATTACTAATGGCTCGTCTGATGGATTAAAATTGGCTGTGAATGTGGGTGTAATGCTATTAGTATTTACTGCAATTGTATACATGGCAAATTCTGGTTTAGCTTGGATAGGAGGCTTCTCTGGCTTAAATGATTTAATCGCAGCAAACACAGGTTATACTGAACTTTCATTTCAATTTATTTTAGGATATGCTTTTGCCCCGATTGCTGGTCTTATGGGAATAGACAATTGGAATGACATGGTATTGACAGGACAGTTATTAGGAGAAAAAACTATTTTGAATGAGTTTTATGCTTACGCTACTTTTGGAGATTTAAAATCTCAATTTGTATCACAAAAATCTGTAGTTATGGCTACTTATATGCTTTGTGGATTTGCTAATTTTGCTTCAATAGGAATACAAATTGGAGGAATTGGATCACTAATTCCATCAAGAAAAGCAACACTTTCTAAACTGGGAGTAAAAGCTCTTGTTGGAGGAACAGTTGCTAGTCTACTTACTGCTGTTGTGGTAGGAATGTTTTTGTAACCTAGCTCCTTCTCTGGATTCTTGTTGGTGAAAATTTTTCTATTGGGTAACCAATTAATAAACTTACTTCTTTAGCAAATGCCTTAGCTTCTGAATAGGTATCAAAAGAACCGCACAGTATTTTCTTTCTATGAGAATTATCCATCAAATATAATTCTGTGGATTGAAATTTTTCGGTAACAGAAACTCCATCTCCATTTTGATTCACCAAAGTATTATCTCGTTTTTTCATGCTTGTTTTCAAAACCAAACAAGAAAACCCTTTATACTTTCTCCAAGAACCTTGCTTAATTCCTAATGCACTTATGTGAAATTTTATTTTCACACCTATTTCAATAATTAATCCTGTAGTTGCGGTGTACATGAACAGAAATAAAATTATTGAAACCAATTGAATTGAAATCGACAATGAAGAAAACGGTAGAAAAAAGGAGGCAAAAAACACAACTATTAAAAATATAAAAAGAAGATATGATTTCCCTTTAGGAAACCTCCTCCCATGATTTATTTCAATCAAATCATTTTTAGCAATTATTGTGGGTTTATCTTTTAACATAACTTGCCTTGAATCTAATAAAAATTGTTAAAACCATTTCATATTAACTATATTTTAATGAAATTAGGGACTTGAACCAAAAAACAACTATGAAATTACTATTTACCTCCTTTCTTTCTCTCCTACTTATTGTAGGAAATTCTAATGAAGCTAACGCTCAGTTTTGGAAGAAAAAGAAAAACAAAACAGAAAAAAAGAAACCTACAAAACCAAAAGATAGTTTTAAATCTATTAAAAGCGTTACTGCGAAATGTAAAAAGCATGATGGTCTTTTCCCTATTTACCAAGACACAACAAATGGATCTCTTTTTATAGAGATTGACAAAAGTCAATTGGGTGAAGAATACATTTACTTTAGTTATGTAGAAAATGGATTGATGGATGTAGGCTCTTTTAAAGGTTCTTACAGAGGCTCTAAAATTTTTAAAATAAATCGTTACTATGGAAACATAGAGTTTCAATTAGAAAACACGAGTTATTATTTTAATCCAGATAATGAAATAAGCAAGTCTGCTAACACAAACATTAATAAACCAATAATCATTAGTGAGAAAATCAAAGGAAAAACAGGCGACAAAATACTAATCTCTGCCACTTCAATTTTCTTGGCAGAAAACTTTGCTAAAATAAAACCAAAATACCCTCCAGGATATAGAGGTACTAAATTAGGTTCATTGAGCAAATCAAAATCTAAACCGGTACAAATTAAAAATTACCCGAACAATACAGACGTGCGTTCATTATACGTATATGACAATGGTTCTGGAAGAGGATCGTCTGCTATGACAAGTAGCAAAAGTATTTCTATCACTTATCATCACAGTATTATAGAAATGCCTAAGAATGATTTCAAATCAAGGAGAGACGACCCAAGAGTTGGTTATTTCATGACACAAGTAACGGATCAAACTAGTGCTTCTGTAACTCCATACAGAGATATGATTCACAGATGGAACTTGGTAAAGAAAAACCCTGAACTAGAAATTTCTGAACCGGTTGAACCAATTACTTGGTGGATAGAAAATACGACTCCAAAAGAACTAAGACCCATTATAAAAGCAGGAGTAGAAAAATGGAATGTCGCTTTTGAAAAAGCAGGATTCAAAAATGCTGTTGTAGTAAATATTCAGCCAGACACTGCAACTTGGGATGCTGGAGATATCCGATACAATGTATTGAGATGGACTTCCTCTCCAAAACCTCCATTTGGTGGTTACGGACCAAGCTTTGTAAACCCTAGAACAGGACAAATTCTTGGCGCAGACATTATGCTAGAATACGTTTACATTTTGGGAAGAATAAAACAAGATAAACTATTTGAACAAGCCGGAATTGGTATGGTAGAACAAAACGAATTGGAAGAGCACGACCATAAATTCTGTTCCATTGGAAGTATGATGCAAGAAGATGTATTCTTTGGAAACACAGCTTTAGGAATTATGGATTTGACAGGAATTGAAAAAAATACATTCTTAACACAATCTATCCAGAGGTTAGTATTACACGAAGTTGGACACACACTTGGGCTTAACCATAACATGAAAGGAAGTTCTATACAATCAGTTGCTGATTTGAAAAATCAGACAAAGATGGACAAAGAAGGAATGTGTAATTCTGTGATGGAATACCCTGCAATAAACTTTGCTTTGAACAAAAATGAACAAACTTATTATTATGATGACAAAACTGGGTTATATGATCATTGGGTAATTGAGTATGGGTATTCTCAAGCTTTAGAGAATGAAACTACTGAAGAAAAAAGATTAACTAAAATATTATCGCGTTCTACTGACCCAAAATTAGTCTTTGGAAATGATGCAGATGACATGAGAGCGCCAGGAAAAGGAATTGACCCAATGGTAAATATTTATGATTTATCTAATGATCCTGTGGCTTATGGAGTAGACAGAATTAATTTGATTGACACGAAATTGATACCACAAATAATTACTAAATATGCAAAAGACAATCAATCTTACATGGAATTGAGAAATGCTTATTTATCGTTATCAGGTCAAAAAGCAAGACAATTAAATGTGATGACTCGTCAGATTGGAGGAGTTTATGTAAACCGAGCATTTGAAGGACAGGCAACAAACCTTGACCCACTCACTCCTGTTCCTTATGAAAAACAAAAAGCTGCAATGGTTGCATTAACAAAATATGCTTTTTCTCCTGAAGTATTTGAAGTAGATCAAAAACTAATGAGACACTTACAAGCACAAAGAAGAGGGTTTGGATTTTATAGTAGTGGAGAAGATCCAAAAATTCACGACAGAAACTTGAGAACTCAAACTATGTTATTGATGCATTTGTTGCACCCAAATGTGCTAAAAAGAATTACTGATACAGAATTGTATGGAAACACTTATAAGCTTCCAGAATATTTAACAGATTTAACTGATGCAATATTTAAACAGGATAGAAAGACAGCAGTTAATTCCTCAAGACAAAATTTACAATTATTGTACACGAACTATTTAATTCAATATTTAGGAAATAAAAGAACTTTAATGAGTACAAGGTCGCAAGTTTTGTATCAATTAAATGAAGTTCTTAAAATATCGAAAGAAAACAGTGACGATTTATCTACAAAAGCACACAAACTACACTTAAATTTAATAATTAAAAATACGCTTGAAACGAAGTAATAACTAGCTTTTTGGATGAGATAAAAAACCACTTTAAAATTAAGGTGGTTTTTTTTTATGTTTTTATTGCAGTTTAAAAAACTTATACTACTTTTGCAGTGGAGATGTGGCAGAGTGGTCGATTGCGATAGTCTTGAAAACTATTGTACTGCGAGGTACCGGGGGTTCGAATCCCTCCATCTCCGCTAAAAAAACCCATTAACTTTTGTTAATGGGTTTTTTGCTTTTTATAGGAATGTCAAGAGTTTTCACTCTTGTAAATGGATAGAAAGAGCAAAAAACTCAGACTCACGATAGTGAGGATGTGAGTTTCTATGCTTGCATAGGATAACTTATTTAGGATGAACGAAGTTAATCCCTCCATCTCCGCTCAAAAAAAAAGCTTGATTTCGTTTTTAGTATTGTCAAAAGTTATACTAATTCTTAGTGAAATATTAACCTACATTAATACTTCTTAGTTCCTTATTCCCTATTTTTACGGAATATTTAACAATTAAAAAAAAACAATGAAAAAATTTATTATCCCTGCCTTATTATTTGCAGCAGTATTAACAACATCTTGTGGAAGTAATGCTGTAGAAGCGTCTGACGCAAAAGAAGTAAAAAAAGTAGCTATTACTGGAACGTATGACGTTTTGGGAGATCACAATCATGTAGATTGGAAAGCATGGCACTTAGGAAAAACTGGTGAAAGGTTTGGAACAGTAGTTTTATCAGTAGCAAAGGCTTCTGTAAATGAAGGTGCTTTAGTTGCTGGAAAATTCGTATTGGATTTAACTGCATTAACTGTAGAAAACTTTGGTGATGATACTGCTCAAAACGAAAAATTGAGAGGACACTTAACTAGTGGAGATTTTTTCTTAACGGATTCTTTCCCAACTGCAACTTTCGAAATTACAAATGTAGATACAACTTCTGGAGATTTCAATTCTATTGTTACAGGAAACTTAACTATCAAAGGTGTTTCAAAAAGTATTTCTTTCAAGTCTAACGTAGAAATTACTGAAGATGCTGTTTCTATTTCATCAGAAACTTTTGAAGTAAACAGAGAAGATTGGGGATTATCTTACCACAATGAAGGATCTGTAGGAGTTCCTGCTGATTATTTAATTGCTAATGAAATTGCATTTACCATTCACGCAAACTTGACAAAGTAATTTAGTTAAACTTATTTAAAAAAACTCCTTCTGAAATTTCAGAAGGAGTTTTTTTTGTTTTAAACCGAAGCATTTGTCATTCCAGCTTTTCATCTATCGTTTAAGATGAACTTAGGCAAGAAGAATAACTGGACAAGAAGAATAACTCGACAAAGAGAATAACTGGACAGAGAGAATTAAGCACAAAAAAAACTCTTAGCAAATGCTAAGAGTTTTTTTTATAGTATTCATTTTACACTTGTAAAACTATGAGCGAGAGACGGGGCTCAAACCCGCGACCCTCAGCTTGGAAGGCTGACGCTCTATCAACTGAGCTACTCTCGCTTATGAGATTGCAAATGTAATAAAATTATTATTAAAACCTAAGCTAAAAGACCATTTGTGGTTTTCACTCCAGCTGCACTTTCTGTCATCTTAGCTTTTTCAGCATCGGACAATGAAATTTCAACTATTTTTTCGATTCCATTTTTTCCTAAGATTACTGGAACTCCAATGCATAAATCAGATAATCCATATTCTCCGTCTAATAAAGTAGAACATGGAAACATTTTCTTTTGGTCACAAGCAATTGCTTGAACTAAACCAGAAACTGCTGCACCTGGTGCGTACCAAGCAGAAGTACCTAGTAAGCCCGTAAGAGTTGCTCCTCCTACTTTAGTTTCTTGAACAACATTAGCCATTTGTTCAGCAGATAAAAACTCAGAAACAGGAACTCCGTTTCTAGTCGCTTTGTTAATCAATGGAACCATCCCTTTATCAGAGTGACCTCCAATTACCATTCCATCAACATCAGAAATTGGACAATCTAAGGCTTCAGCCAATCTGTATTTGAATCTTGCAGAATCTAATGCTCCACCCATTCCAATAATTTTATGTTTTGGAAGGTTTGTAGACTGGTGAACCAAATAAGTCATTGTATCCATTGGATTAGAAACCACAATAATAATCGTATTAGGCGAATGCTCAACTAATGAAGAAGAAACTGTTTTCACAATTCCTGCATTAATTCCTATCAATTCTTCTCTTGTCATTCCTGGTTTTCTAGGGATCCCAGATGTAATAACACAAATATCACTACCTGCAGTTTTAGAGTAATCATTTGTACTACCTGATATTTTCGTATCAAAACTATTAAGAGAAGCTGTTTGCATAAGGTCCATTGCTTTTCCTTCTGCATATCCTTCTTTAATATCTAATAATACTACTTCCGAAGCGAAATCCTTAATCGCTATATATTCTGCACAACTGGCACCTACCGCTCCAGCTCCAACAACTGTTACTTTCATACTGTTTTATTGAGTTAAATGATTAATAAATTATTTGCCAAATTTACAAAAAATTACCTAAATTATTTAGATATTAGCTTTGAAACTTATTCCCTATTTTTGCTTTAAACGTAGCAACAATAAATTAACTAATTAAATAGGCAACCCAATAACTAAACTCACGTTTTATAAACGAAAATTGAAATTACTTTGACGAAAGAACAACTAAATGAAGTCATCAATCAATGTATTAGGAAAGAAAAAGAAGGGCAAGAACTCTTTTTTAAACATTTCTATGGAAAAATGATGGCCGTTTGTTCTAGGTATTCAAGAGATCGGGACGAAGCTCAAGATATACTGCAAGATGCATTCATGAAAGTATTTGATAATTTACAAAAGTATAAAGTGACAGGTTCTATAGAAGGTTGGGTAAGACGAATATTCACAAACACAGCCATAGATCATTACAGAAAACAAAAAAATAAATATAACCTCGAAGAAGACGAAAAAGTAGCAGATGAAAACAGTTATTATAACGAATTAGAAGAAAACGACAGTGTATATAGTAAAATTAAACCAAACGATATACTAGAAGCCATGGAGCAATTATCTCCTTCTTACAAAATGGTATTTAACTTATACGCTATAGAAAACTATACGCACCAAGAGGTTGCAGAAATACTAGACATAAACATAGGGACTTCAAAATCCAATTATGCGAAAGCTAAAGCGAAAGTAAAGCACCTCTTAGAACAAAAATTTCACTTAGTGTGAATCAACAATACAAATGAAAAATAATTTTGAACAACTAATTAAAAACTCTCTCGAGAATCATGAGGTTACTTATGAAGCTGGAGCATGGGAGAAATTTAATAAAGCCCAACCCCCTACTCCATTATATAAATCAAAATGGTTTGTGGGAGGAGCTGCACTAATTGCAATTATTGCCGCAGTTACTTTGTACAATGTAGAATTTAATTCTACTAAAACACAAGTTAATTTAGTTAATAATCAAGTTGCAGAAGTAAACAAACCTATTCAATTAGAAGAGAAAACTAAAACTACACAAGTTGAAATAACTAAAATAGAAGAAAGTAAAGAGGAAGAATCTATGATTTCTGAATCAACTATTACTTTAAATATTGGAAAAGAAACGAGTAAAAATGAAGTGTATTTAAACAAACCAGAGGACAAAGTAAATACTGAAGAAAGAGCTACTTTGGCAAATGTAGGTGATACTAAAACCGATAAACCAAAAACACCTGTTGAATCTAAAAAAATGGATCCAAAACCAGCTTTAGACTTAATACCCCCTACTGCCTCTTTCTATATAGAAAAAACAATTTGCGAAGGAAATGACATTAACCTAATTGCAGATCAGGCAAACGAAAACTATAATTATTCATGGAAACTGAATGACGGAGAAATTGTTTCTGGAAAAGTTGTTGCACTCGAAGCAAACCTAATTGGAATAAATAAAGTAGCCTTATTTATTAAACAAGCTGGATTGCAAGTTGCCAAAAAGGAAAGTGCGTTTACTGTATTAGAAGCTCCAACAGATAATGTCAAAATTGAATTGAACCAAGTTACCTTAATTAATGAATTGGAATTTGATATGGAATATGCTTCTAACCAAATAGTGTGGAATTTTGGTGATGGAATAAAAAGTACAGAAAGTAGCTCGACTCATACTTACAAAAAAGCAGGGAAATACACTTGTGAATACACAATTACTACAATAAATGGCTGTTCTGCTTCGTTCGAAAGAAACATAAACATAAAAGGATATTACAACCTAAGAACGGATTATGGTTTCTCCCCAGGAAAAAGAGACAATCTAAATGATGTCTTTATTCCTTTAGAACTAAAAGAACTTAATGTTCCATTTGAAATGTCAATCTATGCTAGAAATGGACAATTGTTATACACATCAACGTCTATAGACAAACCTTGGGACGGAAGAATGAAAGACGGCTCCACTTGTACGTTTGGTTCTTATGTTTGGGTTGTTTCGCTAACAAATAACTTAAACGAAAAAGAAGTTTATAAAGGAACAATAACAAACGTTAGTAACTAATTTGTTTTTTTCTTATCATTTTACCTTAATTTAGTTAAAAATTAACAACCTTTATTCCATGAATAAATTATTTATTGCATTCCTTTTTATTATTTCTAGTACAATTGGAATTTCTCAAAATCATCTAGAAAACAAACTATTAGAAGTTTTCTCTTTAGAACAAACGAAATTAATTCTTGAAGACAAGCAACAAGAAAAGTATTACAATAACATGGTTTTTAATTCCTATTCAATAGAAGAAATAAACCCTAGTAAAATTAAACTTCAAAATTTTGATGTTCTTAGCTCACTAGAACTAAAAAACATTGACGGAACAATTACAATTGTAACGCCAAATGAATTGATTGAATCTGTTAATAATGGCACTTTTAATATTCTGAAATTAATAATAGAAAGAGACTACCATGAATCTAAAATTTATTTACTAGGCAATACCAATCATTTATTGAAAATAAAATCATTTACTACACTTTCAAAATTACAAAAAAAATGATGAAGTTAATTACACTAACGTTAGCTTTCTCATTAATACTTGTAAGCAATTTATTCTCTCAAACTTATAACATGACTAGTGGGAATGACACGACTTGTTCTGGAACATTCTATGACAATGGAGGACTTGGATTGTATGGGAATAACCAAAATCTTACCCAAACTTTTTACCCTGGATTACCAGGAAGCGTAATTAAAGTAACTTTTACAACCTTCCAAACTGAAGTGAATACTGACAGGTTATTAATTTATGATGGGCCAACAACTGCAAGTCCATTACTTGGAGTTTACAGTGGAAATGGAACATTAAATGGCGTTTCTTTTAAGTCCACTTCTGGTTGCCTTACATTTAATTTCATTTCGGATGGGAGTATTAACCTCAATGGATGGGCAGCAACAGTATCATGCACTTATGCTTGTCAAAATTACACAGTCCTTACAGATAGTACTTTCCCAATAGCTGACACCAATAATGAAATAAAAATTTGCGTAGGAACTCCTGTCAATATGGTAGGAAATGCTAATTACCCTAACAGTGGAAGTTATTACAATCAATCTAATTCTACCTCAACATTTGTATGGAAAACAGGAGATGGATTTACCCTTCCTGGGCAAAATGCAACCCATACTTTTAACATGCCAGGAGTTTTTGACATTAGTTTAGTCGTAACTGATACGATAGGATGTACTTCTTTCAAAAAAGGGGCTAGAGTAATTGTATCTAACACTCCTAATTTTAAAAATGTATCCTATTTTCCAAATGACACAATTTGTTTTGGAGACACAGCCATTATTTCATTATCGGATAGTGGATTATTTACAC